>Ga0256832_1000743_pt1 | contig 21467 bp, 21 predicted proteins | sample 134614metaG_FD_190534 | JGI IMG/M metagenome (GOLD analysis project Ga0256832, IMG submission 190534) | Hydrothermal vent microbial communities from Lau Basin, Pacific Ocean - 134-614 | ecosystem: Environmental > Aquatic > Marine > Hydrothermal vents | place: Pacific Ocean: Lau Basin | collected... | reverse complement strand
ATAGTATCTGCCACCGCCGCACTGAACTGGCTCATAATGGCTCCAATCACGAGCAGATATGCGAGCAAAATGGAAACATGCCTGCTCATTCCGATTATGGCAGCCTCATCCACCTTCTGACCGGAAAGAAGATAAAGGAGAGGCAACGCCAGCAGTATAAACGCCACATAAATGAAACCCGATATTATCTGGGCAAGTTTCATCGTCCTGACCCTCTCCTGCGGCGTATATTTATGCGCAATATACTTGCTCGTCTCGAACCCCTGAACAACGAGCAGAATGCCTCCCAGATACTGCAATGTTTCCAGCGTAAACGGCTTTATTACACCCTTCACATGAAAACCCACGGAAACATCGTGCATCAGGTACCCTATGAGTAGAGCCGCTATTACAGAGAGTTTAATCGAAACGGAATACTCTTCCAGATTTTCCAGCCTGTCCAGTCCCCTCAAAAAGCCATTTATACCGATGAATAGAAGGACAAGCGTCGTTATAACGTTTTCCACAAGTGGCATCTTATGAAAGAAACCCTCCATAATGAAGGAAGACATGAGCCTTATGTAGAAAGCCACAGAAATCACATAGGCGAATGAAAGAATGAGATTGGACATGGTCTCCAGCTCCTGAATAAAGGGGTCCTTCCTGTCGGGCTCAAGTAGAGGCTCCTCGTGAATTATATTGAATCGTATGGCTTCACCTATCATATAAGCAACTACAACGATGGACAGCATGGCAACAGGTGCCAGGTCACCAACGATGAAATACAGGAGCGGTGCAACGACCAGAAAACCACTCCCAATGATGGATGCGAGCGGCGTAATGGTGGCTTTCCATGTTCTGGAATTGCGCAGAGGAGTGAACAGGAAAAGATATAGAAAGACTAAAAATACAACACCAACAGTAATTTCGATTAAAAATTTCACAGACATTTCCAAACTTTAAAGGAAAGAGAAGGAAAGAGAAATAGAAGAAGATTTTCGATAACCGCCTTTAAAACAAATATAATAGCAGGGATTTTGGACGCAATTTGACCCTTTTCAATGTCCCTTCGAAAGTCGAAACAATACATCTTTTTAACAACCTTTTGATATCGATAAAACACGGAATCGAGGAAAAATCTCCATTAGTATAAAACCCGAACCGGAAAATCGAATTCAGGCAAATGGTCCTTTCCTGTAAACTTCTGACCGTATGGTAGAAGGCATAATAATCGGGAAAGAAGGGCAGAAACTGGAAGCATACATCCCCTCCGAAAACAAAACATACAGAGCTATTCCACGAAAAAAAGTCCTCAGAAAATATGGAAACATCTTCGTCGGAGACAGGTTCAGGGGAACGATAGCCGATAAATACCACGTTGCAATCGAGGAGATTCTGGAGAGAAAGAATGTTATATACAAACCCAACATAGCCAACATCGAAAAAGCTCTGGTGGTGGTCACCATACACGAGCCTCCTCTCAGTCTCCTCCATCTGGATAAACTGACAGTGGCTTACGAATACTCCGGAGTGGATATCATGATTCTCGTAAACAAGGCAGATATAACGGATGCAGAAGAAATAGAAAACCTGAAGAGCATTTACGAACCCATAGGATATCCCGTTCTTCCCATAAGTGCAAAGACCGGATACAATCTGGACAGGCTTGTGGAAATGCTCCACGAGGGCACATACGTCCTCTCCGGAGCATCTGGAGTGGGAAAGAGCTCAATTATAAAAGCCCTTACCGGTATCGATATACGGACACAGGAGGTGAGCGAAAAAACGGGCAGAGGAAGACAGACCACAGTTGGAATCAGGCTATATCCGATTAAGGATGGGGTTTTTCTTGCGGATACTCCCGGATTTTCGAGACTGGATTTGCGGAAACTGATGAAAAAGGAGGAGGTGCGACTCTACTTCAGGGAATTCAATAACTACAGATGCGCCTTCAGCAATTGTATGCATATAAAGGAAGAGGGTTGCGCTGTAAAAGAGGCTCTTGAGAGGGGCGAAATTGCAGAAAGTCGATACAGGAACTATCTGAGAATTCTCGAGGAATACAATCAGTGAGATGAATCCAGTTCCATCTCGAGACGCTCCACCAGATTTCTGAAATCCTCATCCCTGGACATCAATTTACGGGACCTGTTCCAGGCATTTATGATGCTGGAGTGATTTCTCCTGAGGGCTCTTCCGATTGCACTGTAAGACATGTTCCCCCTCGAGCGAGCTATATACACGATTGCGTACCTCAATCGAAGAACCTTCCGGGTTCTGTCCCCCGACAGCAGAGCCTCCTGCCTTATGCCAGAGACCCTTAGAGCCACATCAATGAGCCGGTTTATGTCGAATTCCCTCCTGCGTGGAACGATATCCCGTATCATTTTGAGGAATGTTCTGTATCCCAGGTCATCGATGCTGGAGTACAGCATGTATGCAGATATTCTCGAAAGTATTCCCTCCAGAACCCTCACATCCTGTATATTCATGCGGGCGATTTCCCAGAGGATGTTATCCGGAATATCGATTCCCTCCCTCTCTGCCTTGAATTTCAGAATACTGTAGCGGGTTTCCAGAGAGGGAGCCGCGAGCTCCATCACGATACCACTGGACAGGCGGGACTTTATCTCCTCCCTTACGAGAAGGTCCCTGATGGGCTTTATGGAAGAGACGATAATCTGGGCATTCCTGTCCAGAAGATACGTTATGGTATTCAGGAATTCCTGCTGCAGCGCCGATTTTCCCTCCAGAAATTCCAGACCATCGAAGAGGAGAACATCGAGGTTCCTGTACATGTTCTTGAAGCGATGCATCTTTCCATTTCTCAGACTCTCCATCATTTCGTTCAGGAAGGTCTCTGCATGCACGTATTTGACCATGCGTCTGGGATGACTTTCCAGTATAGCATTCCCGATAGCGTGGAGTAAATGGGTTTTACCTCTTCCGGAGGAGCCATAAATTGTAAATGGATTGAAGCGGGATATGCCATCCTGCGATATTCTGAGGGCTATCGTATGTACAATCTCGTTCTCCTGCCCGACGATGAAGTTATCGAATGTATATTTCTTCAGGAGAGAACTCTGATACTGAACCCTACCAAATAGAGTTCCCTCTTCCTTCTTTCTGCGGGATGGTTTTACCACGAACTTGATACCAACATTATCATACCCAAGGCTCTGGAGTGCTTCCTCGAAGAGATGCATGAAATTTTCAGTAACCCAGTGAACCACATGCTCATTCGGGGCTTCCAGGTATATAACATTGTTCTCAATATGGGAGGGAGAAAGGGTATGGATCCAGTCCGCTATGCCCCTCATGGAGGAATTTCCCCTGATATAACTCAGAATTCCCTCCCATACCTCGGTTACCGACTTAGGAAGCCCCATGACCAAAATGTTAAAGGTCGCTATTTAGACAAGTTATTGAATTTTAAAGGGTTTTAAGATTTTGAGGATGAGAAATTTCGGGGGAACCCCCCGAACCTCATAGACTTCTCTTCAAAACAGCCTGTAGCCTGGATTTTCTGAATGGAACTATTTTCTCACCATCGAAGTCAGAAAACTTCCTCGATATATTCCTTTTCGAAATCGTTGTCAGAACATATTTTTTGGCATCGATAACCTGTTTCAGGGCATCGTACATTTCCCTGACGAGCCAGTCCCCTGCTGTAATATCAAGAATCACCACCTCCGGCTTGAAATCCACAGCTTCCCTGTATGCAGAATTGGAAGGATGAAGTATCCTGTAATCCACACCAGCCTTTTCAAAGGTCTCTTTAAGTTCATCCCTGATTAAAGAGTTTTCCGTGCTTATTGCAATTACCTTCATGCATGTAATTTTAAAGGTATAGCAGGGAATAGACATAGGCAATTTTCCCCGGACAAGTAAATGGTTCGAAGTTAGAAATTAGTACTCGATGAACTTCCTCGACCAATCTGAAAAACCCTCTGACTTAAAGCCCGACTCCGTACACTTCAAACTACAGGCGTATTCATTTTATTTAACTTTAAGAAGCTCTGCATTTCCATGAGCTCATCCATAGAATCCTGGAACTGAGCTAAAATTACGGGAGCAGGCAGATATCATTCAGGAGTTCTCGCACAGGATGCGGGAAATATTATCTTCGGATTTCAGTCTCTCTTCATAAGTCTTTCCACATACTTGGCGAGTATATCGAACTCCAGGTTTACCGGACTCCCCTCCCTGAGGTATCGAAGGTTGGTGGTCTGGAGGGTATGGGGTATCAGGTAAAGGGAAATCCACCCCTCCCCCAGGTCGTTTATGGTAAGGCTCACCCCATCCACAGCAATGCTCCCCTTATAGACGGTATATCGGGAGAATTTCGAATCGAAAACGATTTCCACAGTCCTCCCCTCTTCATCCTCCGATACCCTGCGCACCTTCCCCACAGTATCCACATGACCCAGTACTATATGCCCTCCCAGGAGTTTGTTCAGGGTAAGGGACCTCTCTAAATTGAAAACATGCTCCTTCAGGGAAATTCTGGAGAACTTTGTTCTGGAGAGGGTTTCATCCGAGAGGAAGAACTGTATGCTCTTATCGTCGAATTTCTCCACCGTCAGACAGGCTCCATCGAGGGCGATGCTCTCCCCCACCTGAAGCTCCCCGTATGGGTTCCCTATCCACAACCTCAGCCCCTTTTCCTCTTTCTTAACATCGAGTGTCTTTGCCGTCTTTTCCACTATTCCCGAAAACATGTTCTCCCCTTTATTCCACATCCTCCGGTGCGAATATAAATCTCTTCTCAACGGGTCTGGAAAGGGCTTTCAGGACATCCGTGGGCAAAACCTGTGAAATCTCCTTCCACGAGCCATCCTTCATCAGAATTCGTATTATCTGTCCATCGTGGGGATTGTAGGGCTCGTAAGCGGTATCCTCGGCAATCTTCTCCACCAGATAGTATCTGGGGTCATATCCCCTTTTCTCCAGTTTGCTCCTCAGGTTATCTATATCGCTCAGGCTCATCTCATCAGTGGAATACGCCTTGAAGAGCCTTCTGCTCAGAACCCTGTCGCTCAGGTCGGAGAGTACGGGGTCCTTCCAGTCCCTCCAGAGTTTGAACAGGTGGAATATGTCGCTGTCATCCAGATTCAGGAATGCGTCGAGGGCATCGGCGTCCATCTCCACACCGGCAGATATAACCCTCTGAAGATTCCTGTCCATCGGGAGATCCGCCCCATCGGATAGTAAATCCCTCACCCTCCTGAAGAGGGAGGAAAGGAGAGCCTGTATGGACAGGTTGGTCTTGTGGAAATACACGGACCAGTACATGAGATACCTTCCCACGAGATAACCCTCCACCGCATGCTTCCCCTTCTCCTCCACAGCCAGGTGGCCATCGGAGGTCACATTGAGGGTATGCAATATGCGCACCACATCTATCATCCCATAGTTGACCCCGCACATCAGGGCATCCCTCCTGAGATAATCCATCCTGTCCACATCTATCTGCCCCTGCATGAGCTCCTCCACGAACCACCGCGGCGACTGTCTGTCGAATATGGATATGACGAGGGAGGAGAGCTCCTCTCCTATTATCGGCTGCAGTTTTTCTCTCACTATAAGCCTGGTAATCTCCTCATGGCGAACGCCTATCAGGGTATGCTCCAGCGCATGGGAGAAGGGACCATGCCCGATATCGTGAACCAGAGCGGCAATAACTGCCCCCTCCTTCAGCCCCTCATCCATCTCTATACCCTTGTGCTCCAGGGAGCGAAGCGCCTCCTTCATCAGATGCATAACGCCGAGCGAATGGGAGAATCTGGTATGGGTGGCGCCGGGATACACATAACTGGCAAGACCGAGATGGGCAATCCTCCTCAGACGCTGGAAATATGGAGATTCCATAACCTTCAGTGCATTTCCTTCCACCACTATGAAGTCCTCGTAAAGAGAATCCCTTATGTACTTGACCCGGGACATGCCCCAAAGGTTTAAACCACATGGGGGTAAAATGTCAAGTTTTGCGAAAAACTATATACTTATCTATCAGGATGAATCTTTGGACGAAGGACGAAGAACGCAAATTCTTTCAGAAAACTATCGAAATTTTTCCAGTTGAAAAGCTTTTTTACAAAACTGATGATGGACGATACTTAGCCTACTGGCCAAAAGGTTATAAGGGCGAAACATCGACCCTGCAAAGCAGAAATGCTATTATAGGGAATTACACCGAGAAGTGGGCCAGAAACTTACTTGAGCCAATTGCAAAAGAATTGGGAGCGTATGCAATAAATAACGTAGTATGTGAAGAAATTGGACTGACCAAGAAATCCCCGGCTGATGTTGCAATCGTCAGAAAACGGGACACAGTTCAGAGTCCCCAGGATATATTGCTTCTGGTGGAAGTAAAAATGTCCATCGTTTGGAATTGGGAATACAAGCCGGATACAGGTGAAATAATTTACCTTGGTGATTATACCACCCATAAAGGAACCCCCGGACTTCTACGCTCCGACTCCGTTTTAAAAGCAATAGGAAAGAGTATAAACATAAAAGTTTCAGGACTCCAAGCTTCCCGAATCCCCATTCTGATAATTGGCAATACGCCCATAACGAATTCTTACATCGATAAAGTGGATTTTCTGAAACAGGCAGGAATCGTGCAGGGTTTTCTATCCGTCAATCCCAATCCTACGGATAATCCCGATGAGAACATAGTATTCGAAACTCCGGGGAAGGGATTTCAAACCATTAATGAAATAGAGAATCTGGAAAGTATAGTCAAGGAAATTATCGAAGGAGATGGGGAATTTTTCTCCGCGATGCTTCCCAAAAAACAACTTGGTAGAATAATAGAAATTGCCAGTCAGGAACCCGATTATATCAGGAAAGCGGAAAGATTTCTGGAATTAATAAGGAGCATGTAAAATGGGTAGAAAAAGGAAGACTTCCACGAGTAGCTTTGGAATTAGCGGAAGGATTAATCACGACTCGAGCAAATTCTATTCGAGCAACCTATATAAGGACTTTCATTTTCAAAAGGAAGATAAAGTGCAATATGTGGAAAATCCCTTACCCCCTGAATCCATTAATAGAATATTTCAGAAGAGTAGCGAGTCCATGGATGAGCTACCCGACAACAGCATACATCTTATAGTCACTTCTCCCCCTTACAATGTAGGAAAGGAATACGACAGAAACTTGACCCTTTCGCAATACAGGGAAATGCTGAAGAAAGTATGGAAAGAAGCATATAGAGTTCTGGTGCCGGGCGGAAGGATATGTATAAACATTGCAAATCTGGGAAGGAAGCCCTACATCCCCCTGCACATATTCATCACGCAGGATATGCTGGAAGTGGGTTTTCTCATGAGAGGAGAAATCATCTGGGATAAAGGGGCAAGTGCCAGCACATCCACCGCATGGGGAAGCTGGAAATCCGCTGCCAATCCGATACTCCGAGATATTCACGAGTATATCCTTGTATTCTCCAAGGATGTCTTCAAAAGGGAAAATCCATACAAAAGGGAAAGCACTATCACCCGCGAGGAATTCCTGGAATATACGAAGAGTATCTGGAAATTTCCTGCTGTCTCGGCAAAGAAGGTAGGACATCCAGCCCCATTTCCCATAGAGCTCCCATACAGATGTATCCAGCTCTATACCTTCAAAGGGGAAATCGTACTCGACCCATTCATGGGTAGTGGTCAGACAGCAATCGCAGCAATCAGGACCGGCAGAAAGTATGTGGGATATGAGATTGAGGAAGAATATGTAAGGCTTGCAGAAAGGCGAATAAAGGAAGCAAATAAACCAACCCTGTTCGATTAAATCATCTCACGACCACAAGCGGAAGCGCATAATCACCCATGCGAACGATATAGGTCCCTGAATTCAATCTCACACGAATTCTTCCATCCGGCGGAACGGTTTTTTCATGGAATATCAACCTTCCAGAGGAGGTATAAATCCAAATACCCATCCTTTCGACTAAAAGATTCCCTATATGCAGAACTCCATTCCTGTAAAAGATTCGCGGTCTATCCGCCACCGTTTCTTTATTTTGAACTCCGGAATTGAGGAAAAGGAAATTCCCCCTGCTGCTCTCCCAGTTGGAGACGAATAAATCGAGAGAGGTGGAATAGGAATAATTCACCACCACCTGATCCCCGCCATTCACCAGAGCAGTATCCAGAAAGAGATAACCAGTCTCCCTGTCCAGAGAGAAACTGCCCGGTGGCAGGGGCAATCCATTCACGAGAACCCCATTTAGAGAAAAAACGGGTCTCTTCGAAAGTCTCAGGGAATTGCCCGCGGTGTAGTTGAATGTATCGGACGTGGAGACCACACCATCCCCATTTACATCGAATAGGAGCAGTCTCTCTGCCACCAGATCATACGCGCTGGATGGTTGCCATTCCCAGGATGGATAATCGTCCAGAATTCCGCCGTTATTCACGAATATCCGTATGGGACTCCACCATCCCCCCACCACCAGATCCGCATCCCCATCCCCATCTATATCCCCCGCCACGGCGGTGGAAAAGTAGTCGGTATTCCTGTAAATCCAGGAAGGAGTCGTCTCCAGAACACCCCCATAATTGAAGTAGATCTCCACACGGCGTTTCGATGAATTATACTGATATGTGTTGGTGACGATTACATCCGGATAACCATTTCCATCCATGTCCTCCACGAATATCTGATTGGCATCTGTGGACGAATCGCTCTGCCATGCGGGGATTGTATCGAGCATTCCCCCATTATTCAGATATAATCTGCTGGGGGCACCGCTTATACCCAGAAATAAATCCATATCCCCATCCAGGTCCACATCCAGAAATGCAAGTCCGTAGGAGATAACAGAATCTGTCTGCCATGCAGGATAAAGCTCGAGGGAATTCCCATCGGAGAGAAACAGGCGGGCAGGCTCCGGAGCACTGTTATAGGAATTTCCACACGAAAATGCCGCATCCATCAGACCATCCCCATTCACATCAGCCATATCCACGGAAAAGCACCTTCCACTGTCCGGGGCTGTCCATGCGGGGATGGAATCCAGACTTCCATTGTTCCAGAGGTAGAGAAGGCTCACCTGCTTCGTCCATGCTCCCCCTTCGTATCCACTGAAATTGGCTATCACCAGGTCCTCATGACCATCCCCGTTCACATCACCCAGTGCGAGATGGCCGCTATAATCCTCTATAGACGAGATTTCGTAAGGATGGACGGAAGGAATTCCACCGGAATTGAAATAGATGTGATTCCTCTGGGAAGCCATATCGTTTCCGTTGGACACCACCAGGTCGGGCAGGACATCCGAATCGATAAAAGCAATACCAGCTCCGGTTGCGTAATAACCACTGGCGGATTCATAATCCGGATTGTCTCCATAGACGAATGAAAGCAGGATAATGGTCATGGCAAAGTATAAACCCGGAGGCTACTTCAGAATTCCCTTATCCACCACATTTTCGGTGGAATCCATGAGAATGTAATAGTAGTCATCTCCCTGCAGATTCAGATTGCACTTTCTGACAGCTCTCCCATTGACGATGGGAAGTTCCGAAATGGGATGTCCCCCGGAATCGTATATAATCATCCAGCCCCTGCCAAAATTCTCCACCAGGATTTCGTAGGAATTGTCCGACGGAAGCACATGGACAGCAATAGAATCCGGCGAACTGGAAAGAGCAAGGAGAAGAATCAGGACTGTCATGGTGAAATTTTAATCGGAAAAAACGGAGGATCCTATGGAATTCACATGAAAGTTCGGTACGTGTTGCTGCATCAACCTCTTCACTCATGCATAAATAACTTCATGGGCATCCGCCAGACGCCACCCCGAATATCCGTTGTATCTAAAGCTGGCATAGTGGGACACCATCCCGGCATAATCGATATTTCGAGAGGTCAAAATCGCCATCGTAGTGCTTTTATCAGGAGAAAAAACAGAACCGATCATAAGTACCCTTCCCTCAACCCGGGCAGGCATATGAGCACCCGGTGCAGGTTCATTGTGGCACCGATAAAAAACTGCAATCGTACCAGTCAAAAGCTTCAATCGTTGAATTCATTCACAACATCAATAACTTCCTTAACTTCATCATCCGTCAATTCGGGAAACATGGGAAGGGCTGCAATGCTTCTGGAGAGCGCCTCCGTCACGGGCAGGTCCTCCTCCTTCCAGCCCATCTCCCTGAAGGGCTTTTGAAGATGAACCGGTATGGGATAATAGATACCGGTCCCTATGCCCTTTTCCCTCAGATATTTCACGAAATCGTCCCTCCCTTTCTGAACTTTAACTGAGAAGATGTGATATACGCCCTCACTATCAGGATACTCCTTCTGAAATTCGATTAATGGATTCGCAATGCCCTTGCGATACGTGTCTGCAATTTGCCTTCTGCGACTGTTCCATTGGTTCAGATGGGGAAGTTTAACGGAGAGGACCGCCCCCTGAAAACCGGTCATCCTCATGTTGTACCCCAGTTCCACATGCTCGTATCTGCGGGGGCTGGCATGATTCCTCAGGAGTTTTATTCGCTCTGCAATCTTCTCATCGTTCGTCGCGACAGCACCCCCTTCCCCCATACTCCCCAGGTTCTTCGTCGGATAGAAACTGAAAGCATTTGCCACACCGAATGTCCCTGTCTTCCTTCCCCTGTAAAGGGCTCCATGGGCCTGGGCAGCATCCTCTATCAGATGAATGCCATGCCTTCGAGCAATTTCGGAAAGGGCATCGATATCGAACGTCTGACCATAGATGTGGACCCCTATAATCGCTTTCGTTCTTGGTGTAATCTTCCTCTCCACATCGTTCGGGTCTATCTGCCACGTTTCGGGGTCTATATCGGCAAAAACGGGCTTCGCCCCCACATATAGTGGAGCCCACGCGGTGGCAATAAATGTCCAGGAGGGGATAATAACCTCGTCTCCGGGACCTATATCCAGAGCCCTCATGATAAGGTGGAGGGCTGATGTTCCACTATTCACTGCAACCACATGTTTCACACCCAGATATCCAGCAAAAGCCTCCTCGAATTCCTCCACGTACTTTCCGGATGAGAAGGCTGTGGAATCCATAACTTCCCCGAGCTTCTTAAGAACTTCCTCCTTCAGTTGAATGGTCTGCCTCCTGAGGTCTATAAATGGAACCGGCATGGGGAAAGTTTAAATGGTGAGGGGTCTTTAAACTTTTGTTATGATTTCCGAAATCAGGGAAAAACTGGGCGAACTGGCGGTGGAAGTCTTCGAGGGAATAGATATGCCCACCGTGATAACAACGAAAGAAAACCTGTTAAAGGTCGTGGAAATCTTGAAGCAGGAGCTGGGATACGATACCATCACGGACATTACAGCAGTTGACTGGTACGGTAAGAAAGAGCCCAGATTCGAAGTGGTCTATCACTTTCGCAAAGTACAGAGCCCCCACAGGGTAAGAGTAAAAATTCAGGTGGACGATGGAGAGAGCGTCCCCTCCATAATCGAGATATTCGAAGGTGCGGACTGGCTGGAGAGAGAGGTGTTCGATATGTTCGGCATTCCATTCGAAGGACATCCCAACCTGAAGAGAATACTAATGTGGGAGGGATTTCCCGGCCATCCCCTCAGAAAGGACTTCTTCTGGAGGGAAGAGGTACCCCTTCCCGAAAACGAGTAATATCGGGGGACATTCGTCCCCTGCCTTTAAAATTCACCGGAACATGCTTCCCATCCTTTACTGGACCAACATGTCGGGGATTTACGATTACGCCCGCATTCAGGACAGGTACTATTTCGCCACCATTGGAGGGGTTCAGGTAACGGACAGGAACCTCTTTCCACTCCTCTCCCTCACGTTTTCGGATGGGCTTCCATCCAATGTCATTCTGTCGGTGGATACGCTTCTGGATGCTATATGGTTCGCATCAAAAGGAGGAATCGGATACGTTGATGGGGAGGATGTGGTGGTGTATCCATCCTCTTCACTGCCCATTTCCGATTTTCGCGGGACGAGGGGAGCATTCTCATACGGGGAGCATTACATCGTGTATTCGGACGAATGGGTTCTGGATATAAACACCAGGGGAACCCTGAATTTTTCGGACGACAGGATCAGGGTAGTGGAAATAAACAGAATAGAGCCCATAGCCCGCAGGCCCATAAATTATGTGGCAGTGCACAGGGATTCCATATACATTGGCGACAGTCTGGGAGTCATTGCAACCCGCATGGATTTTCTGGATATTCCAGCCAGTTATAGAAGGGTTCTTTCGCTCAATTCTGCGAATATCATAAGGTTTATAAACGATACCCTGTATATCGGAACAGGTGACGGCCTTTACACTGGAGACTCTGCTATCTATTCCGGATATTCAGTTATCTATTTCGATAGATGGCGCGATACCCTCTTCCTCTCTCTCCGGACTTCCGGAAATCATGTGTATTCACCGGGATTCCTGGGGAAACTGTACGATGGCAACTTCTCTACCGAACTGATTCCATCTCCATATATGATAATTCCCGCCGGGGACGGGCTCCTGATTTCATCCTTCTACATTTACGGCGATATGATAAACGAAAACAGCAAGGCAATAGGGCTCATATCATATCCGGACTTCATCCCCCACTTCTTCGGTATGGCTCCGTTCAATTACATAACCAATATCTATGCGGATGATGACTGGCTGTATGTATTCTCCGGCAGGAACTTCAACAGACCTCACGACACCCTCTCATTTATGGGTTTCGACTACACTAATTTCACTTTCTTCAATCCCGATGACCCCGAGGATTACAGCGTCAGAGGAGTGTCCCGGGTGGACGATACCACTTTCGTGGTCGCCACATTTTTCTCCATTTTCAAAGTCTTTCAGAATGGTTCGTACAGGAAGTGCTACGATGGAATACCGGACGATGGAGATGCTTTCACATCCATACTTGCCATAGGAGATACCATATACGCAACCGCCCACAGCGGTCAGGTATTCATGTTCCTGAACGACTGCTCCACCCGCCTTACGACTCCCTACTCGGTTGTGGGAATTCCCAGGGCAATAGCATATAACGAGAGTTCCCATCTCATCGCCGTTGGCGGGGACGGTGGATTTGCCGTCTTCGACGGCAATGCACAGGTATTTACGGATAACAATCTTCAGGTGAAGACTATAGAGCCATTCGGTCAGGGATTTCTCGTGGGAACGGGTCAGGGACTCTACAGGTTCAATGGAACATCCATCAGGAGTATTCCATCCGTTCAGTCCGGCATAACGGATATCACGACGGACCCCACGGGATACGTATGGGTTCTGGCATCGGATGGGCTGTATCAGCTGGACAGGTTCAATCTGAATGTATTCGAGAAGTACCGCCTGTCCGGCATATCCGCCGAATTCACAAGCAACTGGCCCCTGAAGAACAACCTGGCAATATACTCCGACACCCTGCTCCTTGCCGGAACATCCGAGGGAATTGCAGTAATCGACCTCAGAAGAACACATACCGTTCTGGACAGCATTATCCTGTATCCCAATCCAGCATACGATGAATTCAACATCAGGGGTGTGGCATGCGGGGATTTGAACAATGTGAGGGTTATGACCATGACGGGCATCCCCGTGCGGACAGAATACACATGCAATAACGGAAAAATCCACGTGGATGTTCGCAATCTCCGGAAAGGGCTCTACATAGTGGACATCATCCTGAAAAGCGGAAGAAAAGTCCTGAAGCTGATAAAAGAATAGCGGTAAAAGCGCCTTCTGAGGCTCCGGAAATAATTTTGTGAAAAGGTTTTAATGCAACCCTGCTCTGAACCCACTTTTTTGAAAACCTTCATTCAACTTAACGCACACGAGATAGGCAGGTTTTTCAGCAGTCCCCTGATTGAGATGCATGTCTTTCGACTTCAAACTTTTTAATAGTTTCGTTCAGGGGAACAGAACACCGGTTCATGAAATTGTTAAAGGACGAATTCCTGCCAGGATATTCTGAAAAGTTCATCATCTGGAGAGGAGACCTGCAGGGAAGGAAATTTCAGCGCAACAAATTATCCTCACAACGAAACCGAACTCCATCGAACAAAGGCAGAAGAGGCACTTACTCCTTCATCACCTCCCTTACGACCACATAGGGGCTCTTTCCGCTCCTGTATGCCTCATCGATGATTTCATTTAGAGAAAGCTGACTGACGAATCTCTTCCAGAGCCTCTCCTTCACGAGCTCCTCCACCTCTTCCCTGTAGCGCCGGGCTCTGTTTTCGTCGAATTTCCCCTTCTGCTTCAGATATTCCCTGTGCTTCTCTATTGCATCGACGATTTCGGAAATACCCTCCCCTTTCAGGGCGGAAGCTTTTATAACCGGCGGATGCCAGTCCCTGTCCTTAAGGGATTCACCCAGCTGAAGGGTCATTTCCACATCCATAACGAACCTGTCGGCACCGGGTCTATCCCCCTTATTGACGACGAAAATGTCCCCTATCTCCATCAAACCGGCTTTCATAGCCTGAATCCCATCTCCCGATTCGGGAACCAGAACAACCACCACCGTATCGGATGCCCGCATTATATCCAGCTCTATCTGACCCACGCCCACCGTCTCTATGAGAATGGGGTCGAATCCGAAGGCATCCATCAGGTCTGCAACGAAGACGGTCGTGCGGGCAATTCCACCGAGACTGCCCCTGGATGCCATGCTCCTTATGAATATACCGCTGTTGGACGCATCGACCATTCTGAAACGGTCCCCCAGGAGCGCTCCTCCCGAAAAGGGGGATGTGGGGTCAACAGCGAGTATGGATGGATTGAGTCCCCTCCTCTTCATCTCCAGAGCAACCCTGTTCAGGAGGGTGGATTTTCCGGCGCCGGGAGGTCCCGTAAATCCAACGCGATGCGCTTTTCCTATATTATTGTAGAACTCGGTGAGGATATCCTCCGCCTCTATCCAGTTCTCTATGTAGGTTATGAGGCGGGAAAGGGCACGTATATTGCCCTTTTTAAACTCCTCCACCAATCTCTTCGTTCTTTCCTTCATCCCTTTATACCTCTGGACTCCAGAAGTTGAATCCTCTTTTGAGCCAGCTCCTGCACCCTCGGATTCTGAGACGAAAGGGCTTTCCTGTACATCCTGTAAGCCTGTCTGTACTTCTTCATTCCCAGAAGGGCTTCTCCCTTGAAGAAGGCGATTTCCGGAGTTTCATCGACCATGGAGAGAAGTCTGTAGGCTTTATCGTACTCCTTCAATCCGAGATAAGCCAGTCCCTTCAGGCGCAGGGCTTCAGGTGATGTGTCCCCCTCCAGCATTTGCAAAACCCTCGTATAATCCTTCCTCTTATACAAATCGTAAATCTGGCTGTACTTCTTAACCTTCAACAGGGCAGGGCTCTTTATATCCAGAGCGAACAACTCCGGTTTTTCCGAAAGAAGCTGACGGGCAAACGCAAGGGCTTTTTCTGCCATGGGACTGCCAGGAAACTCGTATAGAAGCCTGTCCCAGTATTGCAGAGCCTCTCCGGGATAGCCCATCTGATAGGCAGAAGCTCCCGCAAGGAACAGGATTATGTCCTTTTTGGATGTATATCCCGATTCCAGATACGTGCGCGAATATTTCAGCGTCCTGTTGTAATCCTTCTTCTTATAGGAAAGGTCGATGAGGGTCAGAAGAAGGTCCTCCTTCCCGGAAGGGTTCCCCTGCAGATATTTCTCCAGATAGGCGATGGCAGAAAGGGTATCTCCCCTCTTCAGGGCATCCATGGCTCTGGCGTAGTTATATGCGGGGTTGTCCTCCGGGAGGTATTCGGCATATTCGGGATGCGCCATAACCAGTTTCGTAAGTTTCTCCTGGGCGAGTTTTCCATATTCGGGGTCCCTGGACAGTCTGGACAGGTATCGGGCAGCATTGGCGTAATCTCCAAGCGCAAGGGCAGAAATGGCATAGAAGTAAAAGGCATCATTCCTGACATCGGAAGGGAGCCTGTCCATATCCACAGTGTTCAGTATATCGAGAGCCTTCGAATGATTGCCCTCCTCTATGTATATCTTTGCAAGAGCAACCGCCGCCCTCGCAGCGAGGGTGTCTTCCGGATGGAATTTTACGAATTTCTCCAGAAGGGGTTTTGCCGTCAGATAATCCTGAGCAGAATAAGCCCTGACTCCCGGATTATACAGCACATAGACCGCAGCAATTCTGCTGGATTTCAGAAGTTCATCGTTGGTTATGAGTCTGGAGCGATATTCCTCTGAAAGATGGGCAATCTGCGCCTCCGCCCACTTCTTCAATTCTTCATCGGATGAATTCTTTATAACTTCGGTAAGGACAGAAATGGCACTGTCCACCTTCCCTGCTTTGATATAATAATCGTAGAGAAGGGTGGAAGCCTGAGCCACTATATCTCTATCGGTCGCCTTTTTGAGTACCATATCGAGATATTCCACCGCCTTATCATAGGCTCCGGATTCCATGTATGCTCTGGCAAGGGCAAGGAGACCCTTCTGCGCATAAAATGTTCCGGGGAACTTTCTGAATGCATCCAGTATGCGCTCCTCAGCCTTCCTCCTGTCACCAAGTTCCCAGTATATGGCTGCCTCCAGGAATTCCAGAGCAGCCCGCCCGTCCGCAGGTGCAGTCTGATACATGCGTGCAAGCTGAAGAACCTGAAGAGCCTTCTGATAATCCCCCCTGAAATAACGGGCGAAGGCTATCCCCAGCTTATTTTCCAGGGATTCATCGGGATTCCTCACCAGCACAGAAGCCCTCTCGAAATAATCTATGGCTTCGAGGAATCTTCCAAGCCCAATATAAGACCATGCAAGCCCATGATATGCCAGTATTTTCTGCCTGTCGGTGAACGCCCTGGCAATTTCCCGTTCGTACATGGATGCCGCTTCGGAGAATTTCCCCTGATAATAAAGACGGTCAATCTGAACATAGGGGTTATTGGCGGAAAGATAACGGTCCTTATAGGGTCTTACGGGTTCCCTGTAATTGACCAGAGATGCCATCAATAATGCCAGCATGGCGAAAATTATACATCCCGCTCTATTTCCACCTTAAGCGTATTCTTAAACCATAGATCTCTCTGGGGATAGGGGACCCGGATACCTGCCTCCTTCAGCCTCTTCCATGCCGAATAATACACCTGACTCCTCACATATCGAACCCTCACCAGCTTCCTGAGGTCCACCCAGAAGACAACATAGAAAACGAGCGCACTATCGGACAGCTCGAAGAACCACACCTCCGGCTCCCTGCCCGGCATACGAACAGCCCCTTCCACATCTGAGACCACCTGAAGGAGTATCTCCTCCACCTTCTTCGGGTCCGCATCGTATGAGACGGGAACGGGAACCCGCACCCGGACGTATGGGTCCGAAAGGGTGTAATTGATAATCTTCCCGGAAATGAACTCGGAATTGGGGACGGAAATCTCTATGCCGTCCATCGTCCTTATTATGGTACTTAAAAAATCCACACTCACCACCCTTCCGTATATGGAGTTGCTCGTATTTCCTATGGAATATCCGGCATTACCCTCCAGCTCCACCACATCCCCCACCTTTACCTTCCTGCTCAGAAGGAGAATAAAACCGCTGGCATAATTGTTGAATATGGTCTGGAGACCGAACCCCACACCAACACCCAGGGCGCTCAGAACCGGAATGAGAACCTTCCAGGAAATCCCCAGACCGGACATGAAGGCAAACGTCACTATGAGTATCCCTATGTTGGCGATGAGGGATTTCATGAATCCAGCCGTCACCTCGTTTCCCTGATTCAGGTAATAGTGATAGACAAGGTGCTTGAAGAATTCTATTGTATAGTAAACGAGAAGCAGAACGTAAATGCCTGATATCACGGAGAGGATGGATATGGAGACCAGCTCCGTTCGGACGATGTATATGGTGGAAAGCTTCTCGATAAAGGGCCTAAGATTCAGCAGATATGCGCTGACCCTGTAGATTATGTATAGGAAAATCAGATTCAACAGGAGATTGAAGTTCTTAACGATTTCTCTGATACGGGAGAATCTTCGAAGGATGCGCCTGTGAAATACGATAAACAGGACTATGTAGAGGAGGAGTATCGAAAGGTACGCAATTACAGAAATCCAGACCATGGCACCAGAAGCGGGGACCTCCCCGCAGAAATCACCTCTTCCTCGGAGCCTTCTTCACAGAGCCCTCGACGAAGGGCATCTTTACCACCTGATAGTCGAAATTCTTTACCCTCAGGACAGTTCCCCTCCTAGAATGCTCCCTCTTCACATAAGCCATGGCTATGCCCCTCTTGAGCATGGGGGAGAATGTTCCACTCGTAATCCTGCCAACCTCCTGACCATCCAGACTGACGGAATCACCGTGTCTGGGTATGCCCTTCGAGACAGCCATGAGACCAACCCGATAATATTCCGGTTTTTCTTCCATAACCTTCAGAACCGCATCCTTTCCGATGAAGTCCTTATCGAAGTCTATGGTCCACTTGAGACGGGCTGAAATGGGGTCCGTACTCTCGTCTATATCGTTTCCGTACAGGACGTATCCAGCCTCGAGACGCAGGGTATCCCTTGCTCCCAGCCCCGCCATGCGAACAGCCTCGTTGGAGAGAAGTTCCACAGTTATATTCACTATGGCATCGGGGACCGCGTATATTTCGAAACCATCCTCACCCGTATATCCCGTTCTGGAAAGGAGGACATCGTATCCCATCACCTTCGTTTCCACCGCCGTATAGTAATACACCCTGTCCAGAGGAGCCTCTGTATATCTCTGGAGAATGGATGCGGATTCGGGTCCCTGAAGGGCAATCTGTGCCACGTTCTCCGTTATATTCTCCAGTTTCACATCGAATTTCCCCTCATCTACAACACTGCCCATATGCTTCAGGTCCTTCTCAGTGGTGGCGGCATTTATCACCACCAGAAAATCGCCTTCGGGAAGTCTGTAGATAACCAGGTCATCGATTATTCCACCCCTTTCGTTCAGCATGAGGGCATACTTTGCATCCAGTTCATCCATCCTGTCCACATTGGCAGTGGTCAGGTAATTGAGATAGCGGGCGGCATCCGGTCCCATCACCTTCACACGCCCCATATGGGACACATCGAAAATGCTGGCGCTCTCTCTCGTCCAGAGGTGCTCGTTTATGATTCCCTTATACTGGAGTGGCATTTCCCACCCCGCAAAATCCACCATTCTGGCACCGAGTTGCTTATGAATTTCGTTTAATGGCGTTTTCTTCATGATTTAAGTTTATAGGCGTTATCAGTTGCGCCTGTTCTTTATTTCCAGAAACTTCTTCCGTAGAATGCTCCTGTACTTATCGTAATCTTCGCTCCCGTCCATCAGGGACATGGCTTTTCCCAGAAGATAAACAGCCTCTCCGTAATCACATTTATCATAGTAGATGAGAGCCGCAAACGAAAGGACGACCGGGTCCTCGGGAAATTCCTTCAGAGCCCTGTTTATGTATCTGCATGCCTCGTCAGATTCCCCCAGAGTCCTGTAAGAAGATGCCACTCCAACCAGAGCATCCCTCAGGTTCATCCCCTCGAGTTCCATCTCGAGAGCAGTTAAATAAAGCGGTATGGCTTCGCTCTCCCTTCCAATGTTATCCATGAGAACCGCATATCCAAGATGGGCAAGGGGTTCCGACGGAAATCTATCGACCAGATTCTGAAAGAAATCCAGAGCTTCGTCTATCATCCCCATCTTCAGATAATGGAATCCTTCTTCCACGAGTTCGTCAACACTTTTATCCATTTTCACCTCCGCGATTCAAATAGATAGAACGTATTTCCCGCAGGGTCAGAACACGAAGCCACCCGCCCACCCGGAATTTCCACAGAATTCGCAATCACTTTCCCCCCGAGGGATTCCACACGGTTCAGAGTCTCATCCAGAGAATCCACATGGAAGTAATACCTCCATCCGGGATCTGCAGGCTCACCGGAGATAACACCGCCGAAGATGTTCTCCGGATTACCATCGTAACTCAACACATGGTATTTCCCATCGGGTTTATCAATTTCCTTCACCACCTTCCACCCGAATGCCCTGCCGTAAAAATCAATTGCCCTGCCGGCATCGTAAACGAGAAGTTCGTTCCACTTTACACCATCGTTGGGTTTTTCGGGAAAGAGGTCATGCTCGAACTGAACCAGTGAGAAGCGGGCTCCGCACGAGTCCACCGCATATACATATCGACCGATGGAATTCTCCTCCACGGGCTCATTAAGTACTTCCCCACCCAGGGAAACAACTCTTTCTATAACATCGTCCAGATTATCGACGCGAATTATTCCATACCACATGGGTGCGGAAATTTCTATATCGGGCTTGAATATTCCCGAAAACCATCTGTTTCCTTTCTCCAGAATGTAGTATGAATCGCGGGCAGAGACTATCTGTTTCTTATTTACAGTGGCATCGAACACTCCAGCGTAAAATCCAAGAACTTCCTCCGGCTTTTCCACAGCCAGTTCATGCCAGACGAAAACATTCATAAAACCCCCTTCCCGTTTAATTCATGGACTCACCGATTTCCACCACATTTCCGAATGGGTCCATGAGCATTATGCTCCTGAAACCCAGGTCCTGCTCCTCCGGCTCCATCACCTCCACATCCATGGTCAGAAGTCTCTCATACACATCATCGACATTCTCCACCTGAAAGAACAACCCCGCGCCGGTGGTAACGAAGTCCACGGATTGATGTAAAATCAGGCGGGCAGGCTCCGTATCGAACTCCACCCACTCTCCCTGATCAATCCCCACATCGAGCCCCAGAATCCCGCTATAAAAGGAAAGGGCAAGTTCCATATCATCCACATAAAGCACTATGTAGGGAAGCAGCATATTACCTCCGGTTTACGGTAATTATAAGGCAACTGTAAATTTTCCTCGAGAATTGCACAATGACAGATGTAAACTGCTCAATCTACGGGTATTTCCTCATCCGTGATTTCGTAATCGGGAGGCGGTCCCAGGCTCGCCAGTTTAACGTCCATTATTATTCCATACCTCTCGAGACGGATGTAAGCATCCTGAAGGGCATTCAGAAGGCGGTCCAAAGGACCCCACGCCAGGGTTGAAAGGGCACTGCTCCTGAAACTTATACCATGCTCCTTAAGTATCTTCCAGAACTCCCTTATCACATCCCCCCTGTCGCCCCGATACTCGAGGGCGTATATGCTAATCTGAGCCTTGTGTATCTTCATACTGCCATATTCCCCAGGGCATTATGATAAACAGGGAAACCACAAAGAGAATTACTGAAATAACCACGTCACCCATATACGTGAAAACCAGAGCAATTATCTGGGCAAAGAATGTAATCCAGAAAGCCGCCCAGAATTTGTTCAATCTCATATTCTGTTCCTCCTGCTGGCTTAAAAGTATAAAGAGGTAAGGGAAATCCAGGCTTTAAGAAATAAACTTTCGAGTGGAATGGAGGTTCGAGAATTAAAAAGAAAACATACCGGAAAAGACGAAGTCAGGTTTCTCACAACGCAGGGGTTATTCGAACTCGAAATTGCCCTTTTCAGG
>Ga0256832_1000742_pt1 | contig 21469 bp, 11 predicted proteins | sample 134614metaG_FD_190534 | JGI IMG/M metagenome (GOLD analysis project Ga0256832, IMG submission 190534) | Hydrothermal vent microbial communities from Lau Basin, Pacific Ocean - 134-614 | ecosystem: Environmental > Aquatic > Marine > Hydrothermal vents | place: Pacific Ocean: Lau Basin | collected... | reverse complement strand
CCTTTATGTTTTGTCCCTTGTATGCAGACAAATCGACATAACTCTGAACAAATCCATCACTCTTCCCATAGAATCCCTCGTAAAAGGGCTCTGCAAAGACCAAATAGGGTATGGGTCCTGTAAATCCATTCTTTATAAACAGGTCTTTTGCCACGGTGTAGGGTCCGTCATTGACAGAGAATTCTACCGTACCTACTGCGGGTTTTGATCCATCTCTGGTCATGCTGTACCAGTGATAAAATCGCAGAGCAGGGTTTGCCTGATTGAGTTTAACACCATTGCGCATAAACAAATGCTGATCGTTTTCTGCCGGGTCGCTATATATGTAAAAGGCCCAGGGCCCCTCGTGTTGATATTCATCCGTAACATCCCATGCATTGCCCCCTTTGACAGAGATGTCTTTCCAGTCTTTATCGAAGACCTCCAAGTCATCCTTAATTCGCTCTGCCCAGTGCAGTACAGATTTGTTATCTTTGCTTGAGACCAATGTATATGTAATTTCTTTTTGTTCTAATGACTTTAGTTCATCAAATGTCCAGGTAAGGGTATTGCCATTAATATCGGGGGTAATACTGGCAGAACCCATTTTGTAAGTCGTCTGGTCCGGGATTATGTCCTTTACCACAACATTAAGAGAACTATCCCTTTTATTGTTTGCGATTTTAATAGTGACGGTTATCTCTTCTCCTGCTTTGACGATGTCTGTCATAGACTTCCAAATTCTCAACCGGTTTTGGCAGAGAGGTGGAACCTCAAAGCTTTCTTTTTCTTCAGCATCGCCTATAGAGGTACTCGACCCTTGATCTGCACCATACCCCAATCCTCTTTTGGCAAAAGCTTTCCATATCAGGCAACTGTTAACCCCTCCATTGTTTAGTGAATCTGCGAGAAGTATGGCGTCTCTTCCATCGACAAATCCGGGACGGCAGGGTTGCAATTTCATACCATCCATCACCAATTGTATCGCCTGCGCATTGCCCGAATTTTTATTGGACAAATCGGGATCAAAACCGTACTCATCTATAAAAGCCCAGTACATCTCCCAAAGCATCGTACACCATACGGACCCCAGCCCATGCGGGATACTCAAGGTTCGAGCGGAGAAATAAGTAAAATCATTCACCTCTAAATCAGTGGAGTAGGGTTTGGTACGGATGCCCACTCCGTCAATGGGTTGGGAAGTGACAAAGTTTCCAATACCCCTTGTGTCCGTTCCTTTATCTCCCGGCCTATGCGTGAGTACCAATGCAAAAAAATCACTCCATCCCTCTCCCATCTGTTCACCATTGGACAGGCAGCCACTGGCAGAGGGTCCTCCGGTAAGTCTATTAGAGATGCCATGTCCATACTCGTGAGCGATGACTCCATTGTCAAAGTCCCCGTCGTTAATAACAGAGTCTTGCACCTCTTCTCTGCCAATTCTGATTTTAAAGCTTCCTTCCGTCAATGCTCTGATTTTAACACATTCATTGCGCGGTGCATAGAATACGGGAATACTCACTTGGTCTCCCACTTCTCCTCCACCCATATTCACTCTCGAATTGTCAAACCCGCAAATTAACACGGCAATGGCTCCGGCCTTTTGTGCATTGAGGGATTTGAACCCAAACTCACAGGTACCCCTATCGATGATGGCGACCTTCCCTTTCATATCGTTCAACGGCTCTTCGCAAGCCCGGGACGGGTTAATACTTCCATCATCTGCCTCTTGGGCCCGGCCCTCAATCGGGGGAGTAGGGATTTTTGCACCAAATCCGGCCGGTACGATATCCACTGCCCAGGTGGTCCCGTCATCTTGTACGACATTAAAGACCCCGCCGTTGGCCCCATCCCAAAGAAACATTTGCATACGTCCACTTAATCCATCGCTTGGGGTAGAGAAATTGGCGTTATTCCTCCCGCTGCCATCCTGTGCTTGTGCATTGACGTGGTCGCCTCCGGTACCCCCCTTTCCAAAGTTATAATCTTGAAAGTTTCCCGCCTTTTCATCAAATCCAAAAGAGTAGGTGATGTCGTGCATCATATTGTTCATGTAAAAGAGATTGGTCACTGCTGCCTTTTGGTTTTGTATAGACTGGCTGCTGCTGCTGGAATCGTATGGGAAGTCAAAGATTAAGTCTGCTCCACCATCGGGCTCTGGAGAACTTGGAGCATCCGCGTTGAATTCATCCAGGTATGCATGTACATTATTTCCTCTCGTTATAGTAAACTGCTTCGAATTATTATCATGCCACCCCAGGGGACTTGCCTTGGAATCTGCCGGACTTTGCAATAGCGCAAAGGGCATGTGTAGAGGACTCTCTCCGGGGAGAGGGATGACGCGGTAAGCCCCTTTGGCTGTAGGAACAGGACTACCGGCTACTACTTCATTGATTGGAGAAGAGGTGTTGGTATGCTTTCTATTCGCCAAAGAACGAATGCGATTGGCGTCGCAATAGACCGTCCAGTTGTTCGTATTGACGACTTCACCAGTCAATGCATTGACCCTTATACTCATATAATCGTCATTATCCTTGCGGTCGATGGCCAGGTCCCAACTCAAATACACTTTTCCGTCTTCCGCCGGAGCATAAACGGGCTTTACGACGATGGGGGCGTTGGAAAAATTGGTTTTTTCTAGCCGGATTCCTCCATTTTCTTCTCTGCTGACGACTTGTTGCGGCACGATCGCACCGGGTATCCCCAACGCTTTTACGGCAGCTCTTACCGCTTCTATTGCCGGCAATTGGGCCGAGGTGCCAACAATGCGGGACTTCAAATCAGATACAAATCTGGAGGCCGTCATGTGGTAATTTCCTTTTTTATCCACATGGATACTCGTTATGGCATTGTACACCGGGATGCCGTGATACTGTTGGTTGATATATATATGACGAACCCCATTGTGTTGGGTGGTATAATTATCTGTGATTTTATAATCGGAAATATCCTCATCTGTGAGATGGAGGCGCTGTTTTTGAGACTGTAGAAACGACTTGATAGTTGAGGGTGATGACTGGCCAAAGCCGTAGGAAGTCCACCCTATTGACAAGATGAGAATAAAAAGGGTACTAAATTTCATGCGAGATTTGTTTAAATGTGATAGTTTTCCGGAAACATTGGTAAGTTCAATTGTTTAACCTGGGAGACAAAATTAGTTTTTTTTCCGGTATGAAATGTTAAAATGTATACTTTTGGAAGAATTTTGTCCGGCATTAGACGATAGTATCCTATAAGGAATAGAGCTGCTACGATGCTCCGGGTTTGTTAATTAACAAGTAATCAATGCATCATAAGGAAAAACCGCAAATCTACTTTGGAAGAAATCCCGTGCTCGAAGCTTTGGAGTCCGGCACTTCTATGGATAAGATATTCGTACAACAGGATCTGCGGGGGGAGGTGGAGGTTCAGCTGCGGAAAATGGCAAAGGCGCTGCACATTCCATTCAAGAAAGTTCCACAACAGAAACTCGACACATTGGTCAAGGGCAATCATCAAGGCGTTGTGGCCTTTGGGTCGCCTATCCCCTTTTATGATTTAGAAGATGTGTTGGCACAGATTTTTGAAATGGGAGAATCTCCTTCAATTCTCATTCTGGACCGGATTACCGATGTAAGAAATTTTGGTGCCATCGCCCGTTCCGCTCTTGCTTTTGGGGTTCACGCATTGGTGGTACCTGTAAATAATAGTGCGGAGATGAATCATTTTGCCGTAAAGACATCTACCGGAGCCCTTTGGAAACTCAAGGTCTCCCGGGTCCCCAATCTGGAGCATGCGATCGAACAAATGCGCCAATTTGGCTTGTACATTTATGCAGCGGATAAAAATGCTGCCACCACTACCCTCGACCGGATTCAAGATAATCATCCCAGAGCAATGATTTTGGGCTCGGAGGGACTGGGGGTGCGCAGGGAACTCCTCAAGATGGCGGATACGGTCTTTGCCATCCATCAATCCGGGGAGATCGATTCCCTCAACGTATCCGTAGCAACAGGGATTATTTTGCATCACTTTTATACGCTCAATTTGTAACTTTATGAAACGGTTGAAACCCCTCCTCTATTTATTTTTTTCTGTATTTTCCCTCGCCGGGTGTGTGTCTTCCAAAAACACTATGGCACCTCCTGCAAAAGCCATCCCCCTCCATGATGCTCTTCTATGGAGAATAGAGGGCAACGGGTTAAGACACCCCTCTTATTTGTTTGGGACGATGCACTTGATACCTGCGGAGGACTTCTTTTGGCCTAAAGGAATGGAAGAAGCCATCTCCAATGCCGATAAAATGGTCTTTGAAATTGATATGGACAAGATGTCCAGTCCATTGGTGTACCTCTCCGTTCTCTCAAAATCCCTTATGCGCAATGACACCACCCTGAAGATGCTCTTGTCTCCGGAGGAATACGCCGAAGTCTCTGCCCAACTAAAAGAAAAACTGGGCAAAATACCGTTTGTCGAACGGGTAAAACCCTTCTTCCTGTCTGAGCTGATCAATATGCAAGAGGAGAATGCCTTTTCAAATAAAGGAAATCAGATGTCCTATGAAAAAGAACTCTACAGATTCGCCAAAGAATACCATATAAAATCTGATGGCCTGGAGACCGTCAAACAGCAAATGAGCTATTTCGACAAAATCCCTTATCGATTACAAGCTCAAATGTTGTTGGAGAGCATACGCCATGACGAAGAGGAAGAAACCAACCGGTTGCTCTCTCTTTACAGGCAGCAAAAGATAAGTGCCCTCTCTGCGCTCATCCGGGAAGATATGCCCGACAACTCCGTTTATGCAAGGGTGTTATTGTCAGATCGCAACAGGAGATGGGTGCCCATAATGGCTCAATACATGCGCAAGGGATCCATTCTTTTTGCTGTGGGAGCCGGTCACCTCGGGGGAAATAACGGCCTTCTGGCTCTTTTGAAGGCTTCCGGATACCGCCTGATACCTATGAGTATCTCAAGGAGGAAGCGCAACAGAATAAAATTATAGATATGGCACTCATAAAAACCATCCGCGGAAAGATTCCACAATTTGGCACCAATTGCTTTCTTGCAGAAACCGCAGTCGTACTGGGGGATGTCACCATGGGCAATGATTGTAGTGTGTGGTACAATACCATCTTAAGGGGCGACGTACATTTTATAAAAATCGGACATTCCGTCAATATTCAAGACGGGACAGTCATCCATTGCACCTATAAAAAATCTCCTGTGACTATTGGCGATGAAGTGTCTATCGGTCACAATGCTTTGATTCACGGGTGTACGATCGAAGACCGGGTTTTAATCGGGATGGGGGCTATTATTATGGATGATGTGGTCGTCCAAACAGGCTCTATGGTGGCGGCAGGTGCTATCGTGCCTCCGCGCAGGATTTTGGAGAGTGGTTTTGTCTATGCCGGCAATCCTGCCAGGAAGCTAAAGCCGTTGGATGAAGAGGATTTTGCCTTCTTTATTTCGCGCACTGCTGAGAATTATAAAATGTATGCCGGATGGCATTTGTGAGTAAGGGGTTTGGCTTACTTAATATCTATCAAAAACATCGCCAGTAATACTACTATCAGCAATACGATTAAGAATATCAGCACACCGTATCTGGGTTTTGGTCTTTTGTGATCCGGAGGGGTAAACTTAATATTTGTCATTGGGCTGTGTTTTATGGTTGAATGATCCTTTTTACTCTCGTTGTCCGGTAGCTTATATAGTTCAAACATCCGGTTAAACTCCGGGTCTTGCCGTACTCGTTGCTCGACCCATTGTCGCGTGGACGGGTCGAGTTCACCGGCAAAATACCGGAGGATTAACGTTCTGTCATCGTCTCCCGGCCGGCTCATCCTTCAGAGTATTCAAACGTTCCGAAGGGAGATGCTATAGTCAAATGACGACCCGGACCTTCTTCTACTCTTCCGATAACCTGAGCATCAATTTTCATAGAGCGCGCGATATCTATTATCGTCTGTGCATGCCGGGGAGAGAGGTAAAACTCCAATCTATGGCCCATATTAAATACCTGATACATCTCCTTCCATGAGGTCCCGGATTCGGATTGAATCAGGCGGAATACCGGAGGAACCTCCATCAATTGGTCTTTGATAATATGGACTTCATCTACAAATTTCAATACTTTGGTTTGCCCTCCACCGGTACAGTGTATCAAGCCGTGTATCTCGTCCTTTACCGCTTCCAATATGGGTTTTAACACGGGCAAAAACGAGCGGGTGGGAGAGAGTAATAATTGCCCCACGGTAAAAACGCCATAGGGTGTTTCTACTGTATCCATCAGGGATTTGCTGCCGGTAAAGGTAAATTCCTCCGGGGTATTGGGGTCGTAAGTTTCCGGATACTTTGTCCGGTAGGATTTATGGAGTACATCATGTCGTGCGGCCGTGAGGCCATTGCTTCCGATACCGCTGTTGTAACGGGTTTCGTAGGATGCTTGCCCTGAAGAGGACAAACCGACAATCACATCGCCGGGACGTATAGCATTAATCACCAGTTTTTCTTTTGGCATCCTCGCGAAAGTGGTATATCCCACATCTATTGTCCGGACGATGTCCCCAACGTCAGCCGTCTCCCCCCCGGATAAATAGATACGTACACCCAACGATTTCATACGATCAAAAAAAGAAGAGGCCCCCTGTATCAGGGTAGCAATGACCTTGCCGGGGATCAGGTGTTTGTTGCGGCCTATCGTGGAGGAAATCACAATATTGTCCACACACCCCACGCAACCCATATCATCTGTGTTCATGACGATAGCGTCCTGAACGATATCCGACCAAACGGAATCGTCACCACTTTCTTTCCAATACATGTAGGCCAGGCTTGTCTTGGTCCCGGCGGTATCAGCATGCATGATATTGCAGTATTCCGCATCACCAGCCACCAAATCCGGCAATATTTTACAAAAGGCTTTGGGGTATAACCCTTTGTCCAGGTGCTTGATTGCATCATGAACTTCCGACTTGGTGGCGGAGACCCCGCGCATCTCATATTTGCTTTTTTCTTCCATGGACAACAAAGGTATGAAAAAGTTATTGGGAGTGCTCTCTGAAAAGTTTTGTTTTGTCAAACTCAATATTGGCATGTGTTTTGCTTTTCTAAGGACAGAAAACGAAACCGAACATTATGCGGCTTTGGCTGCAACTGTTAAATCAACCTCATGAAAAGCCCCAGAACGCAAGTTTTGGGGCTTTTCTGTTTTGTTGCTGTTCGTAGGGTTAAAAAGGCTCTTTTTTCTTTTTGGTACTTGTTTGACCACGATATTGATATGACCAAACGGTAGAATGTTCCTCGAACTTATTCGGATGGTTCAAAGATAATTTTTATAAAAAAACGGCCATTTTGGGGCAAAAAAAGCCAAAAATGAACTGATTTTGCAATACTTTTCCTCGTTTTTACCTCGTTTATACAAAAAGACCGTATATTAACACTCAAAATATTCTCTCTGTATTTTGAAATGCCCTGGCTTACCCCAAGTTTTGGGCATTTCTTTTTTGTCAGAGAGTATTCAAGCACTAATCCATCTCTGTTATGCCTCCCCGTATGATAATCTGTGCATTGTTGGTATTGTGTACTCCACTATTATCGGAGACATCTCCGGGGTGAATGGTACAATTCTCCAAGATTAGAGTAGTCGATGCGCCCGAATTCTCAATGTTGGCCCCATGCAAAGTAGCCGTACAACTACGGATATCCATATTCTTCAAAATCAATAACCCACTATTCAAAATTCCACCTCCGGTATTTTCACCTAAGTTGGTGCCATTTGCGGTACCATGGCGAATAAATAAACCGTCAAGGGTACAGCTGTCCACCAATGCAGTATTTGTGATGACATGAAATACATTGTCCGTAGAATCTCCCACCATACCGATATCTCCACTCAGGATACTTTGGTGCATGAGGTAATTCCGTTGGCTGACGAGACTCTCTGTTCCCGCAAACCCTCCATAAATCGTCACTCCTTCGGGGAGGTCGAAGGTGGCATTGCGGTCTGTCCCATCAGTAGGATAGTATAAGCCCTCTTTAACCCAGATTTCATGCGCATCCGGACATCGCTCGACGAGGTCAAACGCCTCGTCAAGAGTGCGAAATGCGCCTCCCCAGGATCGGCCGTCTTGTCTACCCGTCGCAGAAGCATCCACATAAATGACCTGGTTATAATGACAGACACTATCGTATATGATGTGCAGTCGGGCACTGTAATCCCGTACGGAATCCATGGCAAATGCAGAGTGATGACCTACCCCCTCAAGTATAAATGAAAGCGCATTGCCCGGTTGCCATCCAGCCCGGTCCGTTATTTGTTGTATGAAATGGCGGACTTCCGGACTGCGTTGGTTGACACTCGCTTCATTGTCTACCATCCACGCCGGCAAATACCATGTTTTGCTCGTCGATAATACCCCTCTGGAAGAAATGTTATAGTTGCCGGTGTTGAATGTATTAGTGTTGTCACTATCCTCTATTCGAATGGTCAAAGTATTCGATTGGGCATTGGTGTCTGCCGCGCGGAATTGAATCCATGCCCTGTCGATAAAACTGCCTTGTGGAATTTGGATATCATCAAAGCGAAGCCCCACTATTTGGTCATCGACATCCCGGGTCAATTCGATGGTTTTGCTGTAGGGGTTGACAGAGCCGGAAGCTTTGTGTTCCTCCGCATCATCCGAAGCTTGCCCTATGGGCACTACGGTCGAGTCAACATAGGATAACTTAGGAGAGGTAATCCATAGTTCTGAGAAAGAATCCACCGTAATAACAGCGTAATATCCGTCTTCAAAAGGGACTACCTCAATACTATCTGCAGGGTACCAAAGGGTCGTACCACTATCATTATTGGTCGGGATACTATCCTCTAGTGTCGCACTGTACTTTTTGATTTCTATCTGAAAGGCATCATCCAGTGAGATGCATTTCATACAATTGGCCGCCCCTCGCAAGGACTCCATTTCCGCATCTGTAAAATACAGGCGGACATCCACAGGGTTATTGGGCGCACTATCCGTTTTGATTACAAAACTTCGTTGAGCATAATATGCGTTATCGTCATATCTCTGGATGCCATTGTATTGGTACATACTAACCTGTGCCAATCCCAGATCTTGTCCGTGTGGGTGCACTGCTACAATCCGTTGTCCGTTGGAGTCCACCTCAACCCAATCATTACCAGATACCGCTACAGACATGCTATCGATGTTGGGGCCGGAATAAATGGTGTCGTGTTCGTAGATACTCACTTGGTCAATACCCATCCCTTCGAGAGTGAGACCCACATCGGTTTGTAATACCCAGCGAAACATGGTCGTGGTATCGGTTACCGGTATTTGGATGGTTGCGACACTCCAGTGGTTTTTGGTATCATCCCATGCATTTGTTGCATCGTTGTACCAATTGACGCCTTGCCCCTGAGCTCCGAGTTTTGTCCAGGTTTTACCATCTGTTGAGTATTCTACCCACCCGTAGTCATAGTTGTTTTCTATCTGGTAAATGAAGGCGAAAGAAAGCATAGGTGTCGTCATCCCACTCAGGTCATAACACGGGGAATAAAGGTAAGAGTACTCGTCGTTGTGATAGGTACCGGTCAGGTTGGTAACCCAGGCTTTTTGCCCTTTGGCTGCGTGCCCAATGATGCCAGCAGCAGGAGTCCCCAATTCCCACGAACTCAAGGTTCCTCCTGTGTACCACCCATCTGTATTTCCCTCAAATCCCTCGACATACGGAAAGCTGTCTATGCGCGGTTGATGTACGATTTCATACCCTAAAATAGAGTCGTTGTCCCGGAAATTATCCGGCCCGAAATGAATCCATGTATCCATATGATAAGTCCCCAATGCCGAAAAGTCATAACCGGTCGAAAAGGTGTAGTCGAGTGTCGTCTCTCCCGTTATCAATGGAATACTCTCTGTAACGCTTGCCCCCCCGTTTATCCGGTAGGTCACTTCTACATTGGCGGCATCTGTAGTTGCATTGTTGTGAATGCGCAACTTAGGCTTTTCGACGCCCAATCCACAGCCGGTATTGCCCGGGTGTAAGATCTCTTCCAAAGCGATGTCATCGGATACATTGAGTAGCTGGATATTGTCGAAAGTGTATCCGTCCTCTGCTGTAGTCTCTACGGCTGCTGCATTGCCTTCCTGCCCAAACCGGATTTGAAAACTCGAGGTGAAGTTCTGTCCGGCGTCTTTAAGTGCCTGAGTGATGGATAATCCCGAATGCACTTCGTTGTACACTCCCCTCATTCCCTGGTGGTCAAACAAATTGTAGAGTTCCACCCAAAGGGAGGTATCCGCACCCCTAACCCATATACGATCATTGGGATTGTCTACTGACGTAACTTCATGGTGCATGTAGTCAAACTGAAGGCGGATGTCATCCGTAGCCGTATCGTAATTGGTCATATTGAGGGTGAGCAGAAGATTATTGGCACTGTAAGACCCGTAATTATAGGCGTCCATCGTCATGGCTCTACTGCCGTCTTTTATAAATCCCTGCCCGGCAAAACTCCGGATTCTCCCAGCTCCTGTGCCTATATCGTAGTCCCAGGCATCCAGTCCCGGGATGCCCGGGTAATCTGCACGAATATCGATGCTGTCTGCATTTTCAAACCCCTCCGTATAAGGCAAAACCACCGGATCATTGGCAACCACACGAAGCGTTTGTCGAAGGGTGTCATTATGTGGATGGGTGTCACTGCTTAAAGTGGACCAAAATACGATATCGTAACTTCCCGGAGTGAAACTTTCCATTTGATTAAAGGTGTAGTGGATGGTATCTCCAACAGGAATAGTATCCCGTGTTGCTTCGGTGACGATGGCCCCTCCATTAATTTGGTAGGAGACCTCAAAGGTGTCGATTTCGGTATTCCCCGCGTTGAGAAGTACAACAGACAGTGCTGTCGTCGCTCCGAGATCACTGAGGGTGTGCTCCCTCGAAAAATCCGTGGTAAGCATCTGGCTGACGGCCATGTCATCCGGCCATGGGCAAGTTGCTCCTCCGTTGGCTATAATCTGTTTTGCGACGGCTCGCCTCCCCCGTTGATCTAAGGTGTCAATGGCATTTACTGAGAGCCATTGTGTCTGGCCTACCGTCCATTTTCCCCTTGTATATTCGAGTGCAGATGTCGTGTCGATTAAAGTCATGGTATCGGCACCTAAGCGGTAGATGCCGTAGTATGCAGCAGAGTCTACCGCATCCCAGGTGAGTTTAATATACCCGTCACAAGGTGTGGATGCGGTTAAATTGGCGGGTAAGCCGATGATGCCAAAAGTATGGTCTGAAACGTCTGAGAAACTATTGGTTTTAACCCGGATAAGCGCCTGGGTAGAAGCCCCGCTGACCACCCAGGTAAACGAACGGGTGGCGGACGAAAGTCCACCGGCCAAAGTGCTCCATGTGCTGCCTCCATCCTTTGATAATTCGACCGTAAAGGTTTCGCTCCCATGCCCGAAAGCATCCCAGCGAATGTATTCTGTTTCCCCGGGTACAAGGGATTCTCCTCCGTCCGGATACCGGACAGTGATACCATTTTGCTGAAAGGAGTATACCAAGAAATACTCCTGGGGACCAAACGGGATGCGATGCCCGTGGAGTCGAATGGTGTAATCCCCTGCGACGGGATTGTTTAAGGTGATTTGCTCTTGCGGATTCAAATGGTCCTTATCCCGGACAGCCGCTTGATTGACTTTGGAAGGAGCGGGGTCTAAAACCCAGGGGTCGTAGGAATTGGAAGAAGGATCCGTCAGGGTCATATCGATGTCATTGACCAATACAGGTGCTGCATAAGGCGCTGCCGCAGGATCTCGCCACATGACCATGACTTTTAGTTTATCTACGCCGGCCGGGACCGTCAGGGTATATTCGACAGAGTCTCCATCACCCATGTTGCCGTTGAAATACCGGCTTTGGTCCAAATCGGCTACTGCCCGGGCTGCATTTACCCGTCCATATCCCCAATAATAGTCCGGCCCGGAGAGTCCTTTGTCATCTGCACTATTGCACAATAAGGCTTTAATGAGTGTCGCAGGAGGATGGTTGCCGTGTTGACTCTTGTATTTTTCATACATCAAGGCGGTAATTCCGGTCATTGCAGGTGAGGAGTAGCTGGTGCCTCCTCCCCCGGAATAGGAATTGTTGGGCCGGGTGGATCGAACATCATTGCCTACAGCGACAATTTCGGGTTTGATGCGGCCGTCATCCGTAGGGCCCCGGCTAGAATAATATGCCAAGCTATTTTGGTGATTGCACGCTCCAATGGTAAAAGTGCTCTTGGCACATTGCCAGCCATTGGAGATAGTAGCATAGTGGGATGGATAGGGGCTGCAGGTCCAACTGCCATTATTTCCTGCGGCGAATACATGAATGAGTGAATCATACTGCTCTTGCTGTTCGTCGATGAAGACTGCGAGCAGGCTATAATCCCCCGCATTGGTACAATTGCCGCCGCTGATTCCATAGGAATTATTAGTGATCAACATCTCGTAATCCCGGATAAAATCGGGCGTCCGGTCTAATATATCGGAAAAATATGATGTGATGACATGAGCCTCCGGTGCGGTCCCAATACCCTCCCTCGGGTTGAGATTGGGGTAGCCGGTGATGATGCCCGTCACATGGGTCGCATGCGTACCCGTACCGTATTTCGAAAAGGTGGTTACCCTCGAACCGAAATCGATATGTGTTCCGATCTTTCCGTTATCCCCGACCCCAATGACCATACCCTCTCCCCTCAAATGCTCCCCAAACCGGTTGTGAAGAGGAGCAACGCGTTCCGTTCCGATGGCGCGGTACCGGATGGCCTCAGGAGCCGGAGGTAGGGGCTCTAACCAGGTGATGACCGGTATCCTCAAAAGCTTATTTACCCTGCCTCGTGCTACTTTCACCGTCCAAAGGCCGTAGGGCTCTTTGCTATCATCCATCACCCGGATACGGTATTTAGCCAGTAGATTCCGCAAGCGTTGCGCATCGATTGTTTTTACAATTTGGACGAAGAGTTCCACTTCTTCGGTCTCATTATTGAGTATTTCTCCGGCAGCAGCTTCGGATATTTTCATCTCATCCTCCCAAGCCCAATACGCCGAGACCCCGAGTTGGATCAGCTCCTGTGGTTGGAAATTTTGAGGAATAGCACAAAAATAATTATTCTCCGGTATGAAATGAACCGGCCGAATCCTGGACTTTTTCCATACGGATCGCTCCGGAAGCCGGTCAAAATGAAGGAACAGATAATAATATCCCTCATATAAAGCCGATTCCGGAAAATGGACGGCATTTATTTTTTCTGCCTTGAAATGTTTGACACTGTTCTTGTACGACACTGTTATGATCTCTTGAGCACCGGCGTTGTAAAACACTGCCAGGAAGAATAGCATTGGAGTAATAAAACGCTTCATGAATTACTATGGTTATCGAAGTACAAAAATAGATTTTCAGCAAAATAGAACTGCAATATACCCTTTTTTGCTTTATCTATTGTTAGGAGAAGTGTGAAGGGTGTATGACAAAATGCAGATTTTACAACCTCACCCCCATCTCTACCGCAACAGCGGCACAGGCTCTTCTACTTAAAACCTGTGGCACCAAGGCATACAAGTCGTAATAGTGCGGTTTGTTATGCACACCGTGTGAACCCTTAATCAACGTTCTACCAAAGGTTCAACAATTTTTAGTAGCTTTGCTCTCGATTATTTAATTATTACAACATTTTCGGGTTGCAATGCCAGGATTAAAGTCTTTTTACTTGGTCAATTCCCGACGATCAAATTGTACTCTGTTGTTATGCGTGTATTAGTGTTTTTATTTGCGGTTGTATTTGCGGTTGTAACGTTCAATTCTAACAGCGGGGGGCGTGCTGCCGTCAAGATGCAGGGAAATACCGGTGCGCCGGGAGATTCCAGAAGAGTTTGCAAGAGTTGTCATAGCGGCAATGTCATACAAGTGGCGATGAGCATAGAGTTGCTCGACAGTGCAGACAGGGTCATTTCCGAGTATATCCCTGAACAAGAATACACCGTTAAAGTGAAGGTCGAACCTACCGCAGGTGACCCAAAAGCTTTCGGATTTCAAATGGTATGCCTCGACGCTGAGTTGGGACAAGATGGCTCTGATATAAAAAATTGGATAAACGACTCTAAAAAGGTGTATCATATCGCAGATGCGAGCAACGGTAGAACCTATGTCGAGCATGATAAACCCAATAGAGCCGGTGGCATTTTTAAAGTAAAATGGAAGGCCCCTGCTAAGGGGACAGGAACCCTTTCCTTTTATGCTGCCGGAAATGGGGTGAATCTCAATGGAAGTACCACAGGAGACGGAGCAACTAAAACCTCTCTCGAAGTGAAAGAAGCTACAGACAACAGCGTTTCTGATTTAAGTCACAAAAACCGCCGTCTTCTTCTGATACAGCCTAATCCGGTTAGTGAGAGGGCTCATATCAAACTGCAAGGAGGAGCTTTGAATTTAAGTTCCCTCAGGATTTCCATTTTAGATATGTTGGGTAATGTCGTCTTAGACCGTCCTTATTCTCCGGAAAATGCCATTGACGTCTATCGTTTAATCGGTGGAATGTACCTCGTCCGATTGACTTCCGATAACAAAGAGATTTTGGCCTCTTCCCTTATGTACAAATTGTAACAAAAGCAGAGGTGCTCCGGAAATTAAATTCCAACCATATTAAACCGAAACTTTTTCTCTTGAATGTAGATCCTTTTTGGGGAAATATAATCTACGAGCACTTCGAGTAGCCACAACTGGCACAACTCAAGCATCCCTCTTTATAAGCGAGTGTTCCTTCCGCTCCGCAACTTGGACATTCTTCCTTTACCTTTGTCCCATCAGGAATAAATTTTTTCAAGGCTCTGATTACACCGTTCTTCCAGGTATTAATCGTCTCGCTATCCATATGAAGTGCAGATATTAGATCGACTACAGAATTAAGAGGCATACCATGTCGCAAAACACCAGAAATCAGTTTAGCATAATTCCAATACTCTTTATTAAAGGAGCGGGACAATCCCTGATACATGACCTTATATCCATCTTTATCAATAAAATGAAGATCGTATCTTGTCTTTTTCTTTTCATCCTTGGTTTTAACCACCCAACACTTTTGAAACTTCTTTGGAATAACAAAAGTCTCTTTGGCTTCTCCCGTAAATATTTCATAGGGTCTTCCTTCCAGGATTCCAACTACAGCTATCCATTCTTCTTTATTGTTTTGGAACCGAACGATTTCTGCTTCGAGTTCCTTAGGCCTCTTAGGAGAGTGATTCACAGCAAATTTTGACGTTTTATCCTCCTCCTTTTTTTCTTCCTTAGCAACAAGAACTCCTGATCGCGAACCATCCCGGTAAATGGTCATCCCCTTACACCCTGACCTCCAAGCCGTACGATAAATCTCATCTACAACCTTTTCACTGATATTATTAGGAACATTGACGGTGACACTAATGGAGTGATCCACCCATTTCTGTATCTCCCCCTGCATGGTTACTTTTTGTACCCAATCGATATCGTTAGCGGTAGCTCTGTGATAGGGCGATTGTGTGATGATTTTATTCAATTGGTCATCATCCATTTTTTGGACCTCCTCTACATCATATCCATTGATGTTCAACCAATCTAAAAATTTGTGATGGAATACATTGTACTCTTCCCAATGATCCCCCACCTCATCGACGAAGCTCACGTTGACATTTTGGTCGTTGGGATTCACTTTTCTCCTTCTTTTGTACGCCACCATAAACACCGGCTCTATACCGGAAGAGGTCTGCGTCATCAAACTCGTGGTCCCTGTAGGGGCAATAGTGAGCAATGCGATGTTTCTTCGACCGTACTTGACCATATCATTGTACAGTTGTTCATCTGCCTCCTTTATTCGCTTAATAAAGGGGTTGTTTCTTTCTCTGTTAAAATCATATATTGGAAAGGGACCTCTTTCCTTTGCTAAATTAACCGAACCCTTATAAACTCCGATAGCCAGGCTCTTGTGTAGTGCTGTCGAAAAAGAGATCGCATCATCCGTCCCGTATCTATAACCCAAAGCGGCAAGCATGTCCCCTTCCGCTGTGATTCCGATTCCTGTTCTCCTTCCCTGCTCCGCTTTTTCTTTTATCTTGACCCACAGATTCCTTTCTGTTTGTTTGATATAATCCTCTTCAGGGTCCGCGTCAATCTTGGCTATAATTCTATCGATATGCTCTATCTCCAAATCAATGATATCATCCATTAATCTCTGTGCATAAACGGCGTGAATGCCAAATTTATCAAAATCAAACCGGGCCTTATTCGTAAATGGATCCTGCACATAACTAAACAAATTAATGGCGAGCAACCGGCAACTATCATACGTACAAAGGGGAATTTCTCCACAAGGGTTGGTTGATACTGTTTTGAATCCAAGGTCGGCATAACAATCCGGTATGGATTCTTTTCTCACCGTATCCCAAAACAAAACACCCGGTTCGGCAGATTTCCACGCATTGTGAATTATCTTTTTCCAGATATTACGGGCTTTTACCTTTTTGGTGACGGTGGGTGTATCTGATTCTATAGGATATTGTTGGGTATAGGTCTTATTGTCAATAACAGCCTTCATGAATTCATCGTCAATCCGGAGAGAAACATTGGCGCCGGTTACCTTTCCTAAATCCATTTTGGCATCGATAAAAGACTCTGCGTCCGGATGTTTGGTCGATATCGTCAACATAAGTGCTCCCCTTCTTCCATCTTGCGCCACTTCCCTCGTAGCATTGGAGTATCGCTCCATAAACGGGACGACTCCGGTAGAAGTCAATGCACTATTCTTAACCGGAGAACCTTTGGGCCTGATGTGACTCAGATCATGACCTACTCCACCTCGGCGTTTCATCAGTTGTACCTGCTCTTGATCGGTTTGTATAATTCCTCCATAAGAGTCCGCTTCATTGCCTATGACAAAACAGTTTGAAAGAGACACCACCTGATAAGGATTGCCAATTCCTGTCATTGGTCCACCTTGTGGAACTAAGTATTTGAATCCCTTTAAGAGATCAAATATTTGATCTTCCTTCAAAGGATTAGGGTACTTTGACTCTATTCTCGCCAATTCTTTAGCCAGACGACGATGCATATCGTCAGGGGTGCGCTCAAATAGATTGCCAAAAGAATCTTTTAAAGCATATTTATTTATCCAAACTGTTGCGGCAAGTTCATCTCCGTTAAAATATTCTTTTGAAGCCTCCAGAGCTTCTTCAAATGTATAGGTTGTGGCATTGTGAACCCGAGATGTTTTACTCATTATAGCAGCATCTTTTAAAAGTGTAACCAATATTTCAAGAGTAGGTCAATCGGAATTGGTCAATCATTCTGTCAACCGCAAAGGTATGAATATATTATAAAATTATACTATATTTATATTAAAGTTTTGTGACTATTCTCACCCATAATATCCTCCGTTCTAATCGTTCATCTTATTCGAATACCGAAATGCTTATGAATTCTATAACATTCGGCTTAATACAACACCTTTCTATCTTTTTTCGAAAGGTGCTTGCGATTATTAAAATATTTGTGATACCTTGCAACAATTGCGTGCAAAACAACCATTATATCTTTATCCGGTAATGTGACATTCGTAAGGTTTGTCGTACTGCGCCAAATATTGATTTTTATTTCAATATATCTTATAATGAAATATTTATATATTATTATATTACTAACACTGTTTGGGTGTCACAAGGATTCCATCCATATTTCCAAGAGAGATATCGTCCCCGTTGTCCCCTCATCACTTACACAAACCCATTTGACCGGTTTTGTGACAGACAATGCCTACCGGCCCATCGACCACTGTTCTATTACGATTCGAAATAGTTCATGCCTGACTGACCCATCCGGATTTTTTAATTTGAACAATGTGCATGCCGGCTCAAAAGGAGACGTTATCGCCTTTTCCAAGGATGGGTATTTTGATAGTTATGCTTCCATATTTCCCCTTCCGAATCAGAAGTTAAATCTTCAGGTTCAACTCATACCTAAACCTCAAGACCAAACCTTTAACCCGGGCGAAACCATTCATGTTTCTCTTCGCGACGGCGGTCAAATCTCAATACCACCTTACAGTCTTCAAACAGAAGAGGGCGTTTTGGTTTTTGATGATATTCACGTTTTTTTGTATGAAATGGTTGACTTGTGTAACAGCTTATGCATGCCTGTTAATTTTGAAACCGGATTTGAACAACAAGAAAAAATAGATCCACATTGGTTATTGCTAATGAGAATTGAGGATTCGCAGGGAAACAAACTTCAGTTGGTACCCGGAAAAAATGCAGCGTTTCGACCCTCTTCTAATCTTATTGACCAACCTATATTTTCCTATTCTTCCGGGTATTGGCATCCTGCTGACAGTATTTTGGATCGAGGTGTTATCTCCCTATCCTCTCTTCCACAGCGACTTTCTTCAGGTAAAGTTTATTCCTATGTTTTGGTCAAAGGAAAAATCACCCTTCCCAACGGGAACAAATCCAATATTTATACTCAATCCATCTATGCCATTCATTCATTCAGCCAAAATCGACATGACTATACTGTTTTATCGAGCGTAAGTGGTGCTTTTATCCTTCCTGTTCGCTCTCAAGTAGACACAAAAGTCAAAGTAGTTGATATTTGTGAGCAAGTGGTTCTCACCAAAAACCTTTCGTCTTACTCTACTAACCCATCCCAAGACCTTATTCTCCCGATTCAAATATTTCCTTCGCCGGATTTCGTAGTATCCGGAAAATTGACTCGTTCCTCTGGGAAGCCGATTACTAACGGTTTGGTTACCATTCGACTCGACAATGGTCTGAGCTACAAACAATGGGTAAATAATAAAGGTGATTTTTACTTGTCTATGATCAACTGCGATTCCAAATTAATGGATATTTCATTCTTTGATTTGGATAGTCTTCAATATTTGTCCTTTACTAAACCCACAGACCACAGCTACAGTTTTAATGCAAAACTCACCAATACTTTGAACCAATTTGTAAGTATCCAAATTGATTCGGCATATCCTTACTTATTTGACAGCCCTACCATTTCATACGATAATACTCTTGGTAAAGTAAGCATTCAAAATGACCGATGTTGTTCTTTTGGAATACTAAACATTACTTTTGATAGTCGCGCTCCGGTCAAAGTTCCCACCTATAGCTTTACATCATTTAGCCAGGAAAATTTAATTTTTCAACCCTCTTTAGATGAACTGAAGGCTATTTACTCTTCCCTAACGATTATGGAAGAAAACGACACCTTTATTACAGGCAAAATTTTACTTTCTTTTGTTCCGGATATTTATAATAATATGCATTCCGTAACCATACAATTTAAGGTAGCCAAATAAATGAATGAACGCGATATCATACTGGGCTGCAAAGCCAATGACAAAAAGTGTCAAGAAGCACTGGTTAAACAGTACTCAGACAGCTTGTTGTCTGTAAGCTATCGCTATTCGAAAGATATACACGAAGCAAAAGACCACTTGCAGGATGCATTCATTATCATTTTCAAGGAAATCAAAGGATTCCGGATGGATAGCGGATCTTTCGAAGGATGGATGAAACGCATCGTTGCGCGCTCTGCTATTAAAAAGTATAAACGCAAACGCACCTTTTATGAGTTTTCCATGTCTGAAAATGTCAAGGAATTAAGTTCAAAGGCAAAAGCTTACGATAAATTAAAAGTAGATGAAGTCCTCTTGCTTATAAAGTCTCTTCCTGAAGGATTTAGAGAAGTGTTGAACCTGCATGTGTTAGAGGGCTATTCCTTTCAGGAAATAGCCAAGCTTTTAAACATCACGGATAGTTCCGTTCGTTCGCGCTTATCCAGGGCAAGAAAGACATTAATCAAACGATTCGAAAAATTGAATACATTTGATACTAACAAAATATCTCATCACCCATTGGATGAATAACACTTTGAAAACCAGTAATTAATACTATTATTATGACACCAAAAGAATTTGATACGCTCCTTCGCTCCTTACTCGGGTCCCATAAGATACCTGTGGATGGCAATGAAATGTGGATTGGAGTACAGAATAAATTGTCGAAAAAGAAAAAGAGGAGGGGTATCCTGTTCTTTTTCTTGGGCATAGGTCTAATAATCAGTGCATCCCTAATAGGAACACAGGTTTATTCCCCTATTCTTCCCCAATCATTGTATCACAAGGTCTCCCTGGAATCCCCTTCTTCTATTACCCCACACAAAAAAAGAGAACAAAGTAGAACAAATACTTCACTTGTTTCCTCCGGAGACAAACCAACAAATAAACCTATTTATCTAGCCCATAAACATGAGGCAAACCTTTCCGGTAGTATTTCTACCAAACCTTCTTCCATACCTGAAACTCAAGTAAGAAAAGAAGTAACTACCACCAATCAAGCTTCTATCCCTTCTTTGTCTTATCCCACCCATCCTATACTTAAGATTCTTCCTTCCATTCCGGCAATAGAAATCGCATTGGTTCATACGATCAATAATCTCAAATCTATCCATCTTTCACAGATATTTACTGCTAAAGAAAACAATCTGTTATCCGGGCTGAACCTGAAGAATAACTGGTCTTTAGGCTTCGTTTTTGCTTATGGAAAACATCATAACAGCTTTCAAAGGTCATCCGATCTACGAAAGAATTTCTATCAAACAACCCGTAATACACACGAAACACCATTAGAACAACTGAATGTTGGCTTGACTTTGAGAAAAGATATTAACAAACAACTTTTCTTTTCCTCTGGCATCGCTTTTTTCAGGAGAACCGATATCTATACCGATACTATTTTTTCCTTAAAAAAGAATCTTGTTACAAACATCTATAAGACTTACGTAGGAGCAAATGTTGAGGCGGCCTATCCCACCTCCCTTTCCATATCGGAATCAATAGAAGAAGTAAGTGTTTACAAGGTGTACAACAACTATTCAGGAATTGAAATACCTATTCTTTTAGGATACAATTATCCTTTCGGTTCTAATGCTTTACAAATTTCGTTGGGAACTTCCCTGCACTACCGAACGAGTACGAAAGGGTTTACTACCTATGAGTATCAGGCGGTTAAATTACCTGATTTTTCTTATGGAGAACAAACGGTGTACCCACAAATGCTATACTTCACGGCTTTAGGTAAACTCCATTTTGAGCATACGTATTCTGCTAAAACAAGAGCGTATTTGGGTATAACAGCGGAAAAGAGTATAGGCAATATCCTCTCGAAAGCCTCCGGTCTAAGCCATCAATATCAGGGCCTTGCCTTTGAAGCCGGATTTAGATATTTGTTGCACTAAATATCCCTTAGTTTAATGTTTTGTCAGAACACTTTGATTCAACCAAAAAAGGCTGCGAATATATCCCAGGGCAAACTCATACTTTTGATGCACCATTAAGGAATTGACATAAAATATTAAAAAACAGCGTGTTAACTTTGGTATTTAAATAAATACTATGTATATTGTGGTCTTAATCAATAATATACAAAAT
>Ga0256832_1000741_pt1 | contig 21477 bp, 24 predicted proteins | sample 134614metaG_FD_190534 | JGI IMG/M metagenome (GOLD analysis project Ga0256832, IMG submission 190534) | Hydrothermal vent microbial communities from Lau Basin, Pacific Ocean - 134-614 | ecosystem: Environmental > Aquatic > Marine > Hydrothermal vents | place: Pacific Ocean: Lau Basin | collected... | reverse complement strand
ACAAATGAAGAGGCCCTATGCCTGCTTGAGGCAATAGGCATGCCTTTCAGAAAATAGGAGGATGTCTTGGCAAGAAAAGCTTTGATGGAAAAGGCAAAGAGGGAACCCAAGTTTAAGGTCAGGAAGTACAACAGGTGTCCCATTTGCGGAAGGCCCAGGGCCTATTTGAGAAAATTTGGCTTATGCAGGATATGTTTCAGAACAAAGGCCTCTTTTGGGCAGCTGCCAGGGGTTACCAAATCCAGCTGGTAGTAATTAAGAAGATTGAAGGTGTATTCCTATGTCAATGACTGATCCAATAGCTGATATGCTGACAAGAATAAGAAATGCGGTAAGGGCAGGACATGAAAAGGTGGACATACCGGCCTCACGCTTAAAGGCGGATATAGCCCAGATATTAAAAAACGAAGGCTACATAAATAGTTACCGCATAATAAAGGATGGGAAGCAAGGGATAATACGCATAACGTTACGCTATCATACCTCCAAGCTTCATAAAAAGATGCCCGTACTCAAGGACATCAAGAGGGTCAGTAAGCCTGGCAGACGTATCTATGCCTCAAAGGACGAGCTTCCCGTGGTCCGCGGCGGATTGGGCATTGCCATAATCTCTACCTCCAAAGGGGTCTTGACAGACTCTGCTGCCCGGGAAGCCGGAGTTGGCGGAGAAGTAGTTTGTGAAGTCTGGTAAGGATCGGAGCTTAATATGTCTCGTATAGGAAGATTACCAATAAAGTTGCCCAAGGAGGCAAAGGTTACCATAGATGGACAGAAATTTTCAGTTCAGGGCCCCAAGGGTAAAATGGAAAGGTCTATACATCCCAAGATAAAAATTCAACAGGATGGGGATGTTCTGACAGTGACGAGAAGTGATGATTCCAAGCCGACCAGGGCGTTGCATGGCCTTACCAGGGCGCTTATTGCCAATATGGTCCACGGAGTTACCCAGGGATTTAAAAGGGAGCTGATTGTAACCGGAGTCGGATATAAAGTGGAGGTCAAGGGCAAAACCCTGGTTCTCAATCTTGGTTACTCTCATCCTATAGATTTTCCGCTTCCTGAGGGAATAAGTGCAAAGGTTGATACCCAAAAGGAAACCCGTATTGTTCTAGAGGGCTATGATAAGGCCCTCTTAGGGCTCACTGCCAGCAGGATAAGGGCGTTCAGGCCACCTGAGCCTTATAAGGGCAAGGGAGTAAGGTATGCCGATGAGGTGATAATCAGGAAGGCAGGAAAGGCAGCTGCCAAGTAAGGATTATTCTTTAACAGGAAGTTGAGAAAGAGATATGAACAGGCGTACGAATCCAAAGGAAAAGGCAAGATTCAGGAGGAAGTTAAGGATCAGAAAGAAGATCCGCGGCACTGCTGAAAGGCCCAGGCTCTCTGTTTTTAGGAGCAATCGTCACATATTTGCCCAGCTTATCGATGACGAAAGGGGCGTTACTCTTGTTGCTACCTCGTCTTTTAGTAAAGAGCTGAGAGAAAAAGATGTGGAGGGTGGCAAGAAGGGCATGGCCAGGGAAGTCGGTACCCTTATTGCTCAAAAGGCAAAGGCACAAGGTATTGAGCGGGTAGTCTTTGACAGAAGCGGCTATCTATTTCATGGCCGTGTCAAGGCCTTGGCCGATGCAGCCAGGGAAGAAGGGCTTAAATTTTAAAATCAGTAAGAGGGGTAAAAGTTGCTTACCAATATAGAAAACAAAGAACTGGAATTCATTGAAAAGATTGTCTTTATCAATCGGGTGGCCAAGGTTGTTAAGGGCGGAAGGCGTTTTTCCTTTAGTGCACTTGCCGTCGTTGGGGACGGTGCAGGTAAGGTAGGCTTCGGACTGGGAAAAGCCAAGGAGGTACCTGATGCCTTAAGGAAGGCGACTGAAAAGGCCAGGAAGGCAATGATAGAGGTGCCTATGGTGGGTACAACTATCCCTCATGAGGTGATCGGCCACTTTGGTGCAGGAAGAGTGTTGCTGAAGCCAGCCCCTCCAGGTACGGGAGTTATAGCTGGTGCTGTAGTCAGGGCCATTATGGAGGCAGCTGGTATCCACGACGTATTAACAAAGTGCATTGGTACCAATAATCCTCATAATGTCTTGAGAGCCACGTTTGATGGCCTGCAGGAACTTGGAGATTCAGTATTCAGGGCAAGTCTGAGAGGCGTTAAGACGGACAAAGCCAAGACAAGGGCTGCATAAAATTTTAAGTGAGTGGAAACCATGATTACCTTAGATAGCCTAAAGCCAAGTGTAAGGTCTTTAAAGAAAAAGAAAAGGGTTGGTCGAGGCCCAGGAAGTGGCCACGGAAAGACCGCCTGTCGCGGCACAAAGGGCCAAAAATCCCGTTCCGGGGCGACGATTCCCCCGGGATTTCAGGGCGGTCAGATGCCTGTATATCGTCAGTTGCCCAAAAGGGGCTTTAAAAATCCCTTTCGAAAAACCTTCGGTGTTGTAAATGTAGGTGCACTATCAGCCATGGAATACGATGGGGTAATTGATATCGAGGTTCTTAAGAGCAAGGGGCTGATTAAGAAGCGGGAAAAATATATAAAAATCCTTGGTGAAGGCGATATTGACAAGGCCATTAAGGTCAAGGTTCATGCAGTAAGTCAGACAGCCAGGGAAAAGATTGAAGGTTCTGGCGGTTCTATAGAACTTGTCGGGGTCAAATAGGATAGTCTATCTTCTTTTAGGCATCACAAAGGGAACTCGTGCAGGAGCTATAAGTGCTAAAGGGAGCTGAAGGCCTAGGAAATTATCCTGAACTGCGAAACAGGATTATTTTTACGTTATTGATGCTTGCCGTTTACAGAATAGGTGTACAGATACCTACGCCCGGTATCGACGCTCAGGCCTTGGCTTCTTTCTTCTCTAGGGCCCAGGGCACGCTATTTGGTATGTTCGATATGTTTTCCGGAGGAGCCCTCAGGAAATTTTCCATATTTGCCCTGGGTATCATGCCTTACATCAGCGCGTCCATCATACTTCAGCTTCTCCAGGTAGCTGTGCCTCAACTGGAAGAACTGAAAAAGGAGGGTGAGGAAGGGCGGAAGAAAATGAGCCAATATACCCGTTACGGGACTGTTGGCTTAAGTGTTCTCCAGGGCCTGGGAATCGCCATCGGCCTTGAAAGCATGGTTGCCCCAGGCGGGATACCTGTTGTTGCGCACCCAGGATGGGCCTTTCGCCTGCTTACTGCCCTGACACTTATGTCTGGTACGGTCTTCCTCATGTGGCTTGGTGAGCAGATTACCGAACGCGGAGTAGGAAACGGGATATCACTAATCATTTTCGCTGGTATTGTTGCCAGGATGCCATCTGCCATAATTGACACCTTCAGGCTCATGAAGACGGGTGAGATAAATGCGGCTCTACTGCTTATCCTCATTATCTTGATGGTGGCGGTTGTGGCCTTTATATGCTTCATGGAAAAGGCTCACAGGCGGATACCGATCCATTACGCCAGGAGAGTAGTGGGTCGTAAGGTTTATGGGGGCCAAAGCACCCATCTCCCTCTTAAGGTCAATACGGCAGGTGTTATACCACCCATTTTTGCCTCATCCATCATAATGTTTCCTGCAACCATAGCCAATTTCATGAGGGTTCCCTGGATGCAATCGGTGGCTCAGGCCTTGAGACCTGGCAGCCTCATTTATGAGACCATCTACGTAGTGTTAATAATATTCTTCTGTTATTTTTATACGGCCATTATCATTAATCCTTCAGATATAGCCGAGAATCTGCAGAAAAATGGAGGCTATATACCTGGCATCAGGCCCGGCAAGAAAACGGCGGAATTTATAGATAATGTCTTGTCACGTATCACCTTGATTGGCGCAATCTATGTGGCTTTTGTCTGTGTGTTGCCGAGCGTCCTAATCTCCAAGTTTAATGTGCCATTTTATTTTGGTGGCACTGCCCTATTGATCGTTGTGGGAGTTGCCATGGATACGCTTGGACAGATTGAGTCCTATCTGATAACAAGAAACTACGAAGGCTTGATTCAGGGAGCCAGATTAAAGGGCCGGTAACCCCTTTTGAAATAGTGAAAAAGAGACCGGGCAGTCGAAGAATAATTCTAAAGGCGCCATGGGAAATTGAAAAACTCAGAGCCGCAAACCAGATTGTTGCTGAAATCCTACATGAGCTGAAGGAGAGTGTAAAAGATGGCGTCACTACGGCAGAATTGGATCGTATAGCAGGCGACAGGATAAGCCAGAAGGGCGCAAGGCCTGCCTTTAAGGGCTATCATGGGTATCCTGCATGTACATGCATATCCATAAACGAAGAGATAGTACACGGGATACCTTCAGATAAGAAAATTATAAACAAGGGTGACCTTGTAAGTATAGATTTGGGTGTTATTCTGGACGGTTATTATGGCGATGCAGCCTTTAGTTGTTTTGCCGGGCAGGCCCCTACAGAGCAGGCACAAAGGTTGCTACATGTAACCAAAGAGGCCCTTTACGCTGGAATCAGAAGGGCCAAGGCCAGAAAGAGATTGGGTGATATTTCAGCCGCTGTTCAGGATGTGGCAGAGTCCCAGGGTTTTGGTGTAGTCAGGAAATTTGTGGGCCACGGAATAGGAAAGGCATTGCATGAGCCGCCGGAGGTGCCTAATTTTGGTGTTCGAGGTAGTGGGCCAGTACTAAAGAAAGGAATGGTTATAGCTATAGAGCCCATGTTGACCATGGGATCATACGAAGTGGAAATATTGCAAGACGGGTGGACGGCCGTTACCAGGGACAGGAGTCTGGCAGCCCATTTTGAACATACGGTGGCAATAACTGACAAGGGTCCTGATATCTTGAGTGACGGATTTATTTAGAGGGTTTAAGAGGGTATTACCATGGCCAAACAGGATGCAATACAGGTAGAAGGTAAAGTAATTGAAACACTGCCCAACGCCATGTTTCGGGTAGAACTTGACAATGGTCATAAGGTATTAGCCCATATATCGGGTAAGATGCGTATGCACTACATTCGCATCCTTCCAGGGGACAGGGTTACCGTTGAGCTTTCTCCGTACGATTTGACCAGGGGCCGGGTAGTTTACCGGTCAAAATAAGTAAAAAGGTAAGAAAAATGAAGGTACAGGCTTCTGTAAAAAAAAGATGCAAGGATTGCAGGATCATCAGACGCAAGGGAATTGTAAGGGTTATCTGCAAAAACCCAAGGCATAAGCAGCGTCAAGGTTAGAACTAGGGGGAAAAATGGCACGTATTGCAGGGGTTGACTTGCCCAAAAACAAGCGACTTGAGATCGCCCTAACATACATTTATGGAATAGGTCGTACGTCTGCCCAGAAGATACTGGATAAGGCAGGAATTTCCTGGGACAAAAAGACAGACGAGATGACTGACGAGGACATTACGGCCATCCGCAAGATCATAGATGCCGAATACAAGGTAGAGGGTGATCTGCGCAGAGAAGTGTCCATGAACATCAAGAGGCTCATGGATCTTGGTTGTTACAGAGGACTTAGACACAGAAGGGGCCTGCCCGTAAGAGGTCAGCGTACATGCACCAATGCCAGAACCAGGAAGGGCCCAAGGCGTGCAGCCGTGAAGAAGAAAAAGAAGTAACTGTTTAACGGAGGATTAAATGTCACCACCGAGACGTGGCGGAAAAAAGGTAAAAAAGAATATACCAGAAGGCATTGCCCACATACAGGCCACCTTCAATAATACCATTGTCACAATCACTGACAAGCAGGGAAACACCATATCGTGGTCCAGTGCAGGGGCCAATGGCTTCAAGGGTTCCAGAAAGGGTACTCCCTTTGCTGCACAGGTCGCGGCAGAAAATGCCGCCAGAAAGGCCGTTGAACACGGTGTGCGTACCCTTGAGGTGGAGGTCAAAGGACCCGGAAGTGGCAGAGAGGCTGCCTTGCGCGCCCTCCAGACAGCCGGTCTACAGATAACCGTAATAAGGGATGTTACCCCTCTGCCTCACAACGGGTGCCGTCCTCCTAAACGGCGGAGGGTATAGGTTCCCTTACTAGGCTTTTATGGCAATATAGTTTTTGATTAAGATCGGAGGAATATAGTGGCAAGGTATACAGGACCAAGGTGTAGGTTGTGCAGAAGGGAAGGCAGTAAGCTCTTTCTGAAAGGGGACAGGTGTTTTTCTGAGAAATGTGCATTTGAGCGAAGAAGTTATGCACCTGGACAACATGGGAAGGGAAGAATCAAGGTTTCTGACTACGGTATACGTTTGAGGGAAAAACAAAGGGTCAGGCGTATATATGGTGTTAAAGAATCCCAGTTCAGGCGTTATTTTGAGATTGCGGACAGGCAGAAGGGTGTAACTGGTACGAATTTGCTCGTTCTTCTGGAAAGACGTCTGGACAATGTTGTTTACAGACTCGGATTTGCTGATTCACGGTCCCAGGCACGTCAGCTTGTCAAGCATGGACATTTTCTTGTGAATGGAAGGCGGGTTGACATTCCCTCTTATCAGGTCAGAGTGGGAGATGAAATAGTTGTTAGAGAGAAAAGTAAGGATCTTGTGCCAATAGTCCAGGCCATTGAGGCAGTTGCCAGGAGAGGTGTTCCAGATTGGCTTGAACTCGATGCCGAAAACAAAAAGGGTGTCGTAAAGGCCATGCCTGAGCGGTCCCATATAACCATGCCCATCCAGGAACAGTACATCGTCGAGTTCTACTCCAAGTAAGCGGTGGAAAAAACAAAAGAGATTATGGCTAATACAAATCAGAAACCATTTTATAGAAATTGGCGTGAACTGATCAAGCCAAAGCGTATCGATGTCAAGAAGGATACAAGAACAGATTACTATGCCAAGTTTTCCTGTGAGCCCTTGGAAAGAGGTTATGGAATAACACTTGGTAATGCACTTAGACGAATCCTTCTTGCATCGCTTCAAGGTGCGGCAATAGTGGCTGTACGAATAGAAGGGGTAGAGCATGAACTTGCAACCATACCCGGTGTAATAGAGGATGTTACTGCCATAATTCTCAACCTGAAGGGTGTGAGGTTTCATCTATTTAATGACGAGGACAGGAGACTCCTTGTAAAGAAAAAGGGGCCTGGCGAGCTTACGGCAGCAGACCTTGTGGATACTCAGGGAGGATGTGAGGTCCTCAATCCCGATCACAAGATAGCCACCTTGACAGAGGACGGCGAAATTTCCATGGAGTTGCTTGTAAGATGGGGAAAGGGTTACGTACCTGCAGAGGAAAACGCTGCGACCCTTGAGGACGAACCTGTAGGGACCATTCCTATTGATTCCCTCTTTTCACCAATCAAAAAGGTGAATTTCAAGGTGTCTCAGGCGAGGGTAGGCCAGAGAACAGATTATGACAAGCTCACCATGGAGATATGGACTGATGGGAGCGTTGTGCCGGAAGATGCGGTGGCGTACGCAGCCAAGATTCTAAAGGAGCAGGTGAGCGTCTTTATCAACTTTGATGAAACTGAGGAGCCAGAGGAAAAGCCGGCAGGACCTCCTTACATGGATAAACTCAAGGATCTCAACAAACGTATTGACGAACTCGAGTTTTCTGTTCGTTCGGCCAACTGTCTGAAAAACGCCAATATCCACTATATTGGGGAACTGGTTCAAAAGACAGAGCAGGAGATGCTTAAGACCAAGAATTTTGGCCGGAAGTCCCTGGAGGAAATTCTCAGGATACTTGATTCCATGGGCCTTACCCTTGGCATGAAGTTGGAAGGTTGGACTCCTCCAGAGAGCGACGAGGACAAGGAAGGTAAGAAATAATGAGGCATAGAAGAAGAACAAAATATTTTGGTGTTAAGACGGCCCACAGAAAGGCCATGTTCAGGAATATGGTCACTTCCCTTTTCCGGCACGGCCGGATTACTACTACAGTTACAAGGGCCAAGGAGCTCAGGCGTATTGCTGACAAGCTCGTAAGCCTTGCCAAGGAAGGAAGTCTTCATTCCAGGCGTCAGGCCCTTTCCTTTATTATGGATAAGGGCGTTGTGGGCAGGCTTTTTTCCGAAATAGCCCCTCAAATGGCTGAAAGACGAGGAGGATACACCCGAATAGTACGAATTGGGCCCAGAAGAGGAGATGGGGCAATGATGTGTATCATAGAGCTTGTCACTGAATCCCTTAATGTTCCCGGGTCCAAAAAAAGGAAAGAGGAGACGGCAGAGCAGGTGGCCCCCACGGTTATTCCCGAGGCATCCAGTGAGGCAGAGGCCCAAGAAAAAGAGGACAAGGAGGATCTGTCTGCGGAGACAGAGGCCGCCCAAACTTCAGCCGAGACGGAAGAGAATGTTTCATCTCAAGAGATCAATGAGTCGGATACAGAAGAAGAAGTCCTGGGAGCAGAAAAAGGGGAAGTAGCACAGGATGATAAGCAGCCTGAAAGGGCTGAAGCAGAGGCCACCGAATCTGATTTACCTGAGGAAGCCCCTGTGGAAACAGAGGTAAAAGACCAGGTAGACGAAGAAAATCTTACAGGGGAGAAAAAAGAGTAAAAATTTTCTTGACTTTGTTTGAAAAAAAAGTTAGTAAGAAAACAAATTTGTTTGTATCAAAATGATACAAGAGGCTATGGCAGCCCTTCCAATCGGATTGGAAGGGCTTTTTTTATGAAAAAATGGTGGTTGGGTTGTTGGAGATCGGTTCTTCCCCGGTTCTTTATTTATGGCCGGGGTTTTTTTTGTCTTTTTTGATATTCATCCCCATTTTCTAAAAGGGAATTTCCTCAATATCCTTCTTTGACTCCTTGAGCTGATTAAGGGTCCTGTTGTAGAAATCTATCACCTCTCTGCGACTGATCATGCCAAGGAACTTTGTTGGATCTTTGTCATCCACTACCGGAATCATGTCGATATTCCTTATGGTGAATTTTCTCAATAAGGTATTTACATCTTCTGAAGGGGTGGTGGTAATGACATTTTTTCTGGCAAAATCCTTGACCAAAAGTATGTCTCCAAGATCCCTGTCAAAAATAAAATGCCTGATATCGTTTATAGAAAATATTCCAGAAAGTTTTCCATTTCTGTCAACTACAGGAAAATAATGTTGTTCAGTAGCCCTGAAAAATCGCCTGAACTGGGAGAATGTCATATCTTCCGGTATCACTGCGAATACCTTCTCTGGATTGAATATGTCACGTACCGTTATCCCTTCGAGGATGTCGTTCAAGAAATCCCCCTTGTGGACAGGACTGTCGATCTTGCTCTTGACTTGTGCCCTGTAAAGGTTCCAACGCCTGCACAAGAAGTAGCTCAGGGAGCAGACCATCATGCTTGGGAGCAGGAGGTGATATGAGCTGGTGATCTCGCTGACCACTATGACTGCTGATATTGGAATGTTGGAATTGCCTGCCAAAAAGCCTGCCATCCCGACTATTATAAACGGGGAGGCAGAGGGGACTACCTGTGGCATCACATTGTGGAAAAAAAGCCCTACGGCTCCGCCAATGGAGCCACCTATGACAACTGAGGGCCCGAAAACACCTCCACTTCCTCCAGAACCAATTGAAAACGTTGTAGCCAGAATTTTGCCAATGGCTACCGCAAGAAAGAGGCCCAGCCCCACCTTATTGTAGAGACCATCCTGTATAAAGCCGTAGCTGAACCCCAGTACCTGGGGCAGGAACAGCCCCAGTGTTCCTGTCATGATTCCGCCGATGGCAGGTTTTGCCCACAGGGGTAACTTAACTTTTTCCTGAAAGAAGTCATGAAATCCCCAAAAGATATTTACAAACAGAAAGACTCCTGCTGCCAGGCATAGGGCAAGAACTGCATAAGGACCAAGCGCCAGGACATTTGAAAAACGGTAGTCTTCAGCCCTGAAAAGGGAGCCCCAACCATAAACAGTGCAAAAAAATGAATAGGCAATGGTAGAGGCAATGGCAGTGGGAATGATTACGTCTGCCTCAAACTCTGGGTCCTTGTAAAGTATTTCAGATGCGAAAAGTGCTCCGGTGAGGGGCGCCCTGAATATGCTCCCTATGCCTGCCCCAAGACCTGCTGCCATTAGAATTCTCATCTCCCTGGGAGGTACCTTAAGTTTTTGTGCCAATAGCGAGCCAAGACCTGCTCCTATCTGGCATATTGGGCCCTCGCTTCCTCCGGAGCCTCCTGAACCAAGGGTGAGAAAGGAGGCTATCATTTTGACGAATGGAACCTTTGGCTGTATGAGTCCATTTTTCTTGTGATATGCCTCTATTGCAGCATCGGTACCGTGTCCCTGGGCCTCAGGGCAAAAGATGGCAACCAATAGGCCGCTTAAGAGGCCGCCAATTGCCGGTACAATCCATAGGACCCATCTCCTGAATTCACTTGAACCGTGGAAGTGGAACAGGGGTGGGTCTCCAGCTGGATGGCTCGGCTTATAACCAGCCAGGTAGTCCAAAAAGAAGAAATGGCCAAAGTGACAAAGGAAATGAAAGATTATGGCGCCCAGGCCGGCCAGCAACCCCACTGATATACAAAGCAGCAACCATCTGCCTGCTCGTCGAGCAGGCGTCCTTATCAGTATGGATCTAGGGGCTGGTTTCATGGCATAAATAATTAACTGTTTTTTTCAAGTTTATAAATAGCAAAGGAAGAGAAAATTGATTTTAATTCCCATTTAAACAGTACAAAATTAATGAAAAAATGCACTTTTCTATCCATTGACAAGCAATTTCAGTGGGAATATGCTACTATTTCACTTAAAATTCTAGCTCTGAGGTAGAATCACATGACAAAGTTGCCAGGAAAACAGATGGTAGTAGAGGCCCTCAAACGAGAGGGCGTTGACGTGGTTTTTGGATTCCCAGGCGGTGCAATCATTGATGTATATGATGCCATGGAAAAGGATGGCAGCATAAAGCACGTGCTTGTAAGGCACGAACAGGGTGCTGCCCATGCCGCCGACGGTTATGCAAGGGCAACGGGAAAGGTAGGCGTGTGCATTGCAACATCGGGTCCAGGCGCAACTAACACTGTCACCGGTATTGCCACCGCCTATATGGATTCCATTCCCATGGTGGTGTTCACAGGCCAGGTCCCCACCAGCCTTATAGGAAACGATGCCTTTCAGGAAGTCGATATCGTTGGTATTACAAGGCCGTGTACAAAACACAATTATCTGGTCAAGGACGTGCACAAGCTTCCAACAATATTGAAGGAGGCCTTCTATATTGCAAGTTCTGGCAGGCCAGGGCCTGTACTCATAGACCTTCCAAAGGACATCCAAAATCAGGTTGCGGAGTTTGACTACCCAGACAAGATCAATCTTCGCTCCTACAATCCAGTTGTGGAGCCTCACACTAGGCAGATAGAGCGTGCTTTCAAGCTTATTGAAAAGTCAAAGCAGCCTATCATTTACGCAGGTGGTGGCGTTATCATTGCAAATGCCCACAAGGAGCTCAGAAAGCTTGCAGAATCCATCTATGCACCTGTAACCATGACCTTGATGGGGCTTGGGGGTTTTCCCGGCACCCATGAACAAAGCCTGGGTATGCTGGGCATGCACGGAACCTACTGTGCCAACATGGCCATGGCCAACACGGATCTGATAATTGCCGTGGGTGCAAGGTTTGATGACAGGGTAACAGGCAAGATTGAGGCATTTGCACCCAATGCGTCCATTATTCATATCGATATCGATCCCACTTCCATCCAGAAAAACGTGAAGGTGGATGTTCCCATAGTGGGCGATTGCAGAAGGGCCCTAAAGAAGCTCGTAAAGGTCATAAAGGAAGATGGACGTCCCCAGGAGGTCTGGAAGGAGAAGTTCCAGCCCTGGTGGGATCAGATTCGCGCCTGGGAGGCAAGACACCCCCTTACCTACAAGAAGGAGCCGGGTGTAATAAAGCCCCAGTACGTCATTGAAAAGCTTTATGAGCTTACAAAGGGCAAGGCAATCATTACAACAGAGGTAGGCCAGAACCAGATGTGGACAGCTCAGTTCTACAAGTTCGACGAGCCTCGCACACTTCTAACCTCTGGAGGCTTGGGGACCATGGGATACGGCTTCCCAGCTGCAATAGGCGCCCAAATGGCCTTCCCCAACAAACTGGTTGTGGATGTTGCAGGAGACGGAAGCATCCAGATGTGTATCCAGGAAATGGCAACTGCCATGGAGCAGAAGCTTCCTGTCAAGATCATAATACTTAACAACCAGTTCCTGGGAATGGTTCGTCAGTGGCAGGAGCTCTTTTACGACAGGCGTTATGCTGCCACGGAGTTTAGCGTCACTCCGGATTTCGTAAAGCTTGCCGAGGCCTATGGTGCCAAAGGGTTCAGGGCCACCAAGCCTGAGGAGGTGGAAGATACCTTGAAGAAGGGGCTTGAGACGGACTGCCTCACCATAATGGAGTTTGCCATTGCCAGGGAAGAGGGCGTGTTCCCCATGGTGCCTGCTGGAAAGGCAACTACCGAGATGCTTCTGGTATAACACCTTTGTAACCAACAGGGCCTGTCTGTGACAGGCCTTTAAAATAACAATTCAGGAGTTTTAACCCATGAAACATACCCTTTCTGTACTGGTAGAGAATGAACCTGGAGCCCTCTCACGAATTACCGGGCTATTTAGCGGCAGGGGTTTTAATATCGAGAGTCTATGTGTTGCCCCCACCTTGGATCAGACCATGTCTCATCTCACCCTTGTTACCTCTGGAGACGAGCACATAATTGAGCAGATAATAAAGCAGCTCAACCGTTTGGTGGACGTCTACAAGGTCGTAGACGTAAGCGAAGGGGAGTTCGTGGAACGTGAGATGGCCCTCATAAAGGTAAGGGCAGAGGATGAAACCAGGGCCGAGGTCTTGAGGATGTGCGACATCTTCAGGTGCAAGGTCGTGGACGTTAGCCCCAAGACGTATACCATAGAGGTTACCGGGCCCGAGTCCAAGCTAAAGGCCGTAATGGAGCTTCTGAAACCCATTGGCATTAAAGAGATCACCCGGACAGGAACCATTGCAATACAGCGAGAGAAGAAGACAGTCTGAATTCATACAGGAGCCAGGAAATGAAGATATACTACGACAAGGATGTTAAAGAGGGGATTTTAAAGGGTAAAACCATCGCCGTAATCGGCTACGGAAGCCAGGGGCATGCTCATGCCCAGAATCTAAGGGACAGTGGCCTTGATGTGATAGTTGGACAGAGGCCAGGTTCTGCAAACTATGATCTGGCTGTGAAGCATGGTTTCGAGCCTGTTTCAGCCGCCGAGGCAGCTAAAAAGGCAGATCTCATCATGATACTTGTGCCTGACCATGTGCAGGCTGACCTTTACAGGGAGGCCATTGAGCCCAACCTAGAACCTGGAAACATGCTTCTCTTTTCCCATGGATTTAACATTCATTTCGGCCAGATCGTGGCTCCAAAGGAAGTTGACGTGGCCATGGTAGCCCCAAAGGGCCCAGGGCACCTTGTTAGGCGCGAGTATGAGATAGGAAGAGGAGTACCCTGTCTTGTTGCCGTGGAGCAAGATGCATCTGGAAACGCCCTTGATCTTGCCCTTGGATATGCCCAGGGAATAGGGGGAACCAGGGCAGGAGTCATAGAGACGACCTTCCAGGAGGAGACGGAAACCGACCTTTTCGGTGAGCAATGTGTGCTTTGCGGCGGGGTAAGCGAGCTCATAAAGGCTGGCTTTGAGACCCTGGTAGAGGCAGGATATCAGCCTGAGATAGCCTATTTTGAGTGCTGCCATGAGCTCAAGCTCATTGTGGATCTCATCTATGAAGGCGGCCTTTCCAGGATGCGGTACTCCATTAGCGATACCGCAGAGTATGGGGATCTGACCCGCGGCAAAAGGGTCATCACCCAGGAGACCAGACAGGAAATGAAACGGATCCTGGATGAAATCCAGTCCGGAAGCTTTGCCAAGGAATGGCTCCTTGAAAACAGGGTAAACCGTCCTGTATTTAACGCATTGAGGCGCAGGGAGCGCGAGCACATGCTCGAGAGCGTAGGAGAGAGGCTCAGAGACATGATGAGCTGGCTCAAGAAGTAATCAGATAAACCATGCACAAGGTCAATGTGCCCGTGGCCAAGGAGGGCATACCCTTTCTGGGAGTGTCAGCCTTGGCTACAGTTGTTTTTGCACTGTTGCAAATTAAGGCTGCTGCAATACTTTGCCTGTTACTAACCGGTTTTATCCTTTACTTTTTCAGGGATCCCGAGAGGATAATACCAGTAGGTGCGGGTTTGATTACTTCACCCGCTGATGGTAAGGTGATAGATATCCAGGAGGAACAGCAGGAGCCCTTTTTCTCAACAGGACGCACAAGACGCATTAGCATATTCATGAACGTATTTGACTGCCATGTTAACCGAGCACCCATTTCTGGAAGGGTCATTGACATAAAATACAGAGAGGGCCGCTTCCTGTCGGCCAACAAGAAAAGGGCCATGGCAGAAAATGAAAGGGCGGCCATGCTCCTTGAAGACGAAATGGGCCGAAAGTTTACTGTTGTTCAGGTTGCTGGCCTCATTGCAAGGCGCATAGTCTGCTGGGCCGAACCTGGGGACCTATTAAAAAGGGGCCAGCGTTACGGCATGATAAGATTCGGTTCCCGTCTCGATGTCTATCTGCCCTTAAATGCCCAGGTCAAAGTCGAGAAGGGGCAGAGGGTAAGGGCGGGGCAAAGCGTTTTGGGCAAAATGGAGAGTGCCTAAATGAAAAACAAACAAAGCAAGGATTTCAAGGGCCGCAAAAGGCGGGCGTATATCCTGCCAAATCTGCTTACCAGCATGAGCCTGTTTGCGGGTTTTTACTCATTGGTCTCCAGCATAGACGGCAGATTCATTCCCGCTGCCTGGGCCATACTGGTAGCTGGGATATTTGACGGGCTTGATGGCAGGGTGGCAAGGATTACAGGGACCACGAGTAAATTTGGACTTGAGTATGACTCCCTTGCCGATCTCGTGGCCTTTGGAGTGGCCCCGGGAGTTCTTGGCTTTTCGTGGGCCCTCAGGGGTTTTGGAAGGCTTGGCTGGCTTGCTGCCTTTTTGTACGTTGCCACAACGGCACTGAGGCTTGCAAGGTTCAACACCCTGGGGTCTTCTGGCCCCGGTTCCAAGAGGTTTTTTCTCGGGCTTCCCTGTCCTTCTGCAGCGGCCATGGTGGCAACTACCGTACTCATGTGTCATCACTTTGGTATAAGTGGACCTGTGCACCATTATGGGCTTCTTATCATGATCTACGCCCTTTCCTTTCTCATGGTCAGCAACGTCCGCTACTTCAGTTTCAAGGAGGTAGAGTGGCTAAATCAGCATCCCTTCAGGGGGCTGGTGGCTGTTCTCCTCACAATGGTGATTATTGCAATCGAGCCAAAGGTCACCCTGTTCATACTGTTCCTGTTCTACTGTCTGTCTGGGCCTCTACTACATCCCGTATCACTGGTTTTTTCGCGTGGTAAGGAAAGGGGCAAGGCATCTTTGAGACAGGAGTAGAAAAAAAGAAGGGGGCAGTCTTATGAGCACCTCAGAAAAGCAGGATACAAAACAGGACAACAAGATAATAATATTTGACACCACCTTGAGGGACGGTGAGCAGTCTCCGGGTGTCGCCTTGAACATGGATGATAAGCTGCAGATAGGAAGGCAGCTTGAAAAACTGGGTGTAGACGTCCTTGAGGCGGGTTTTCCAATAGCTTCACCAGGGGACTTTGAAGGGGTCAGAACCCTTGCCAGGGAGCTTCAGGGGCTTCAGGTTACCGCCCTTGCCAGAGCCACAAAGAAGGACATAGATACTGCCTGGGAGGCAATAAAAGAGGGGGCAAACCCGAGGATTCACACCTTTCTTGCCACCTCTGACATACATTTAAAGTACAAGCTTAGAAAAAGCAGGGAAGAGGTCCTGGAAATGGCTGGTGAGGCGGTAAAATATGCATCCCGCTACACCTCCAATATAGAGTTTTCTGCCGAGGATGCAAGCAGGACAGATCTGGATTTTCTTTGCAGGGTCTTTGAAAGGGTCATCGACTGCGGGGCCACCACGGTGAACTTTCCTGATACCGTAGGATATGCCATTCCGTGGGATTTTGGCAGGATGATAAAGTACGTCATGGAAAACACGCCAAATATTCACAAGGCGGTCCTGAGCGTGCACTGTCACAACGATCTTGGCCTTGCAACGGCAAACGTGCTTTCTGCCATAAATTCCGGAGCACGTCAGGTGGAATGCACCATAAACGGAATAGGGGAGCGTGCAGGAAATACCGCCATGGAAGAGGTGGTAATGGCCATCAAGACCCGTAACGATCTCCTTCCCTATGAGACAAACATAAACACCAGGCACATTGCAGCCACTAGCCGAATGGTAAGCATGCTTACAGGAATGGTGGTTCAGCCCAACAAGGCCATAGTAGGGGCGAACGCCTTTGCCCATGAGTCTGGAATCCACCAGGACGGGGTGCTAAAGGAGAGGACTACTTATGAGATAATGGATCCAAGGGATATTGGCCTTTCATCTGGAAGTCTTGTCCTTGGGAAGCATTCTGGTAGGCATGCCATCAAGGCCAAGCTCCAGGAAATGGGCTATGACCTTTCTGAAGAGGAGATAGGTCGCGTATTTGAACGCTTCAAGGTACTTGCTGACAAGAAGAAGGAGATCTTTCCGGAAGATCTCGAGGCAATAGTTGCCGAGGAGATACTCAGGATACCTGAAAGGTTTAGGCTAACTTATCTCCACGTTGCTGGCGGAAGCGGGATAAGGCCTACTGCCACCGTTGGTATAGAGGTTGATGGAAAGGAGGAGGTGGCAGTCTCAATTGGCGCCGGCCCCATAGATGCGGCCTTCAATGCGGTTTCCAAGATAGTAAAGACAAAGAGCAAGCTTCTGAGATTTACGGTAAATTCCATTACAGGGGGAACTGACGCCCAGGGGGAAGTTACTGTGAGGCTCCAGGAGGGTGAAAAGGTTGTCACTGGCCAGGGTGCAGACCCTGACATCATAACCGCAAGTGTCAGGGCCTACTTAACCGCTCTTAACCGTCTTGCATACAAATAATTAATTGCATACATAAGGCTAAATGATGTATTAAGGGCCATTAAAAAGCGAAAGAGAAGAGGTTTCTTATGAGTGGACCCATGACCATTGCAGAAAAGATACTGGCTGAACATGCCGGATGCGAGTTTGTTGAGCCTGGCCAATTGGTTGACGTGAAGGTGGACGTTGCCCTTGGTAACGATATAACTGCACCGATAGCCATTGAGATATTCAAAAAGGCAGGGGTGAAAAATGTCTTTGACCGCACCAAGATTGCCCTGGTGGCAGATCACTTCACTCCCAATAAGGACATAAAGAGCGCCGAGCAGGTGAGGATGCTTCGGGAGTTTTCAGAGGATCAGGCCCTGGTACATTTTTACGAAGGCGGGGAAGTAGGTGTGGAACATTGCCTGCTGCCTGAAAAAGGCATTGTGCTTCCAGGAGACGTGGTCATAGGTGCGGACAGCCATACCTGCACCTACGGGGCCCTTGGGGCCTTTGCAACGGGAGTTGGAAGCACGGATCTCGCAGCTGCCATGATAACCGGCCGTACCTGGTTCAAGGTGCCTGAAAGCATGAAGATTGTCTACAAGGGAGAGCTTCAGCCATGGGTAAGTGGAAAGGACCTCATCCTCTACACCATTGGCGATATTGGCGTTGACGGCGCCCTTTACATGGCTATGGAATTTACAGGCCCTGTAATTGAAAGGCTGTCCATGGCAGAAAGGATGACCATGTCAAACATGGCCATTGAGGCAGGCGGCAAGGCCGGCCTCATCAACCCTGATGATACAACAAGGGACTATGTGGAAAAGAGGGCAACAAGGCCCTACAAGTTTTACACCAGTGACGAGGATGCAAGATATGCCAAGGTCATCGAATATGACTGTTCTACCATAGAGCCCCAGATAGCCTTCCCCCATCTTCCTGAAAATACCGTTTCCATTTCAGAGGTAGGCACTGTTGAGCTGGATCAGGTGGTGATTGGTTCCTGTACCAACGGCAGGATAGAGGACCTCGAAGTGGCGGCAAGGATCCTTGAAGGCAAAAAGGTGGCCAAGGGGCTTCGTCTAATTGTCCTTCCCGCAACTCCTTCCATATGGTCAGAGGCACTTGATCGTGGATTTCTGAAGATATTTGCCGATGCAGGCGCAGTCATTGGTCCACCTACTTGCGGGCCATGCCTTGGCGGCCATATGGGTATCCTGGCAAAGGGAGAGAGGGCCCTTTCAACAACCAACAGAAACTTTGTTGGAAGGATGGGACATCCTGAGAGCGAGGTCTATCTGGCAAGTCCCGCCATAGCTGCTGCAAGTGCAGTGCTTGGGCGCATAGGAAGCCCTTCAGAACTGTAAAAAGAAGAGGAACATTCCATGAAACTAAGAGGAAAGGTCTGGAAGTTTGGAAAAAATATAGATACCGATGCAATCATACCTGCAAGGTACTTGAATACGTCTGACCCTAAAGAGCTTGCAAAACACTGCATGGAGGATGCAGACCCTGATTTCCCAAGCAAGGTGAGGGAAGGGGACATAATAGTTGCAGACAGTAACTTTGGCTGCGGCTCCTCCCGTGAGCATGCCCCAATAGCCCTAAAGGCAGCAGGGGTTGCATGCGTTATTGCCCCAAGTTTTGCTCGCATCTTCTACAGAAACGCCTTCAACATGGGTCTTCCAATCTTTGAATGCAAGGAGGCCCCAGAACTGATAGAAGAGGGGCACGAGGTGGAGGTGGATGCAGACAGCGGTGAGATAGTAAATCTCACCACTGGAAAGCGTATGAAGGCACAGCCCATTCCTCCCTTTATGCAGGAGCTTATCAGGGATGGTGGGCTCATTACGCACATTATGAAAAAAATTGAGGGCCATTAGGCCCAAAATATTCAAGGAGAAAAGGGACATGACCAAATACAAGATAGCTGTTATCCCAGGAGACGGCACCGGGCCTGAGGTTATTAGAGAGGGTGTAAAGGTGCTTGAGGCAGCGGCCAAGAGGTTTGGCTTTGAGCTTGACATGACGTGGTACGATTACGGCGGAGACAGATACCTTAAAACAGGAGAGGTCCTCCCAGAAGGGGCCGTTGAGGATCTTAAGCAGTACAAGGCCATATACCTTGGCGCCATTGGGCACCCGGACGTAAAGCCGGGAATACTGGAAAAGGGCATACTCCTTGCCCTTAGATTCGCTCTTGACCAGTACATCAACCTGAGGCCGGTTATCCTCTACCCTGGCGTTGAAACCCCGCTAAAGGACAAGGGTCCAGAGGATATTGACTTCGTGGTTGTAAGGGAAAACACAGAGGGCCTGTATGCCGGTGCGGGCGGAGTCCTCAAGAAGGGCACCCCGGATGAGGTGGCAGTCCAGGAGTCCATAAACACCAGAAAGGGAGTTGAGCGCTGTATACGCTATGCCTACGACTATTGCCGTAAAAGGAACAAGAAAAAGACCGTCACCCTTTGTGGTAAGACAAATGTTCTTACTTACGCCTTTGATCTCTGGGAGCGCACCTTCTATGAGGTGGGAGAGGAGTATCCGGACATAAAGAAGGAGTACGCCCACGTGGATGCCACCTGTATGTGGATGGTGAAAAATCCGGAGTGGTTTGATGTCATAGTTACTGACAACATGTTCGGAGACATCATTACAGACCTTGGAGCCATGATACAGGGAGGCATGGGCATAGCAGCAGGCGGAAACATCAACCCGGAAGGGGTCTCTATGTTTGAGCCCATTGGAGGATCGGCTCCAAAGTACACTGGAAAGAATGTTATCAATCCCATGGCGGCCATCTGCGCAGGTCAGATGATGCTCGATTATCTGGGAGAGGAAGAGGCGGCCAAGGCCGTTGAAGAGGCGGTGAAGACCGTTGTCAGCAAGCATCTGAAGAGCCTTTCCGCTGGGAAAATGGGCTACTCCACCTCTGAAGTAGGGGACCTCGTGGCAGACTACGTAAAGGGTTAGATAAAAGGGAGAGTGTCATGAAGGAAGAATATTCGGTAGCGGTGGTGGGGGCCACGGGTGCCGTTGGAAAGACCATGATTAAGGTCCTTGATGAGAGGGATTTCCCCATTGGAAAGGTGAAGTTCCTGGCGTCCGAACGCTCTGAGGGCAAAAAGATACGTTTTAAGGGAGAAGAGGTGGTGGTTCAAAAACTCGACCACGACTCCTTTGAGGACGTGGATATAGCCCTTTTTTCCGCAGGGGCATCAAGGAGCCTGGAATTTGCCCCGTCTGCGGCAAAGGCAGGGGCCGTTGTCATTGATAACTCCAGTGCCTGGAGGATGGATCCAGACGTCCCCCTTGTGGTGCCCGAGGTAAATCCCCATGCCATCTCCCAGTACAAGAAAAAGGGGATAATAGCCAATCCCAACTGCTCCACCATCCAGATGGTGGTGGCACTAAAGCCTCTATACGACTATTCAAGGATAAGAAGGATAGTGGTTTCCACCTATCAGGCCGTATCCGGTACGGGCCAGAAGGCCATTACCGAGCTTGAAGAGGAGGTGAAACAGTGGGTGATAAAGGGCTGCGGCAACGAGCCCGGGAAGTCAAAGGGCTACGTTGGGGAGTTTGAATACAAGGCCTATCCACATCAGATCGCCTTTAACTGTCTTCCACACATAGACGTTTTTGAGGAAAACGGCTATACAAAGGAAGAGATGAAGATGGTCAACGAGACAAGGAAAATACTGGAAGATGACTCTATCATGGTGTCTGCTACATGCGTAAGGGTCCCAGTTTTTTACGGACACTCTGAATCCGTAAACGTGCAGTTTGAATCTCCCGTGAGTGCTGAAAAGGTGAGGGAGCTTCTTGAGGAAGCACCAGGGGTAACCGTCCTCGATGAGCCTTCAAAGGCCCTCTATCCCATGGCCATAGAGGCAGAGGGCAAGGATGATACCTTTGTTGGGCGCATAAGAGAGGACATTTCCCAGGAAAACGGGATAGACATGTGGATCGTGGCTGATAACATCCGTAAGGGTGCTGCCACCAATGCGGTCCAGATAGCAGAAAAACTCATAGAGTCTTACATCTGATTAAAAGGGGGGTGCAGGCCCCCTTTTTACTTTTTCCAGCCTTCATCAGAAAACGCCCTTTAAGGAGGCCTTCATGAGCATCATATCGGATCTGTTTGGCAAATCTCCCTTTGGAGCCATGGTTGAGCACACAAAAAAGGTCCACGAGTGTGTAGAAATGATAAAGCCCTTGATGGAGGCCCTCGCCCACGAAAACTATCTGCTTTTGAGGGAATTGCACAACAAGGTGTCAAAGCTGGAGTACGAGGCGGACAGGATAAAACACGAGGTAAGGGGGCTTCTTTCAAGGCGCCTTTTCCTTCCAGTTGACAAGATTGACCTGGAGAATTTTTTGAGGTGCCAGGACAAGATTGCAGATTACACGGAGGATTTCTCAGTAATTTTGACCATTAGGAACACCAGATTGCATCCAAGCCTCATTGACAAGTTCTTCAAGCTGGTGGACCAGGTATTTCAGGTTACAGGGACCCTGCTCACGGCTGCTGTGGAGCTACAGAATCTGGCAGAGGTCTCCTTTA
>Ga0256832_1000740_pt1 | contig 21488 bp, 24 predicted proteins | sample 134614metaG_FD_190534 | JGI IMG/M metagenome (GOLD analysis project Ga0256832, IMG submission 190534) | Hydrothermal vent microbial communities from Lau Basin, Pacific Ocean - 134-614 | ecosystem: Environmental > Aquatic > Marine > Hydrothermal vents | place: Pacific Ocean: Lau Basin | collected... | reverse complement strand
CGTCTAGCCAGGCCTAGGACACCGGCCTTTCACGCCGGCGACACGGGTTCGAATCCCGTCGGGGGCATTTTTATTTTCAACACAAAATCCTTGAAATTTTCTTATTTTTAACCAATTTATTACGGCACGATATTTGATATAATTATTAGAATTAATAAATGGGGGGAAAGAAAATTACTAAATTAGCCTTTGCTTTAGATGTAAGAACGAAAGATGAAGCAATTAAAATATTAGATTCTATAGATCAAAAAATTATCATAAAAATTGGATATTCACTTTTTATCAGATATGGAAAAGAAATAACATCTTATGTCAAAGAAAAAGGCTTTGAACTGTTTTTAGATTTAAAACTTCACGATATTCCAAATACAGTATATAACGGAGTTAAATCTGCCATAGATTTAGAAGCCGATTATCTTACCGTTCATGCATTAGGTGGAAAAGATATGTTACAGAAAGCTGTAGAAGCAAAACAAGGCTCAAATTTAAAGTTGTTAGCTGTTACAATTCTAACAAGCCACGATAATGAATATACACAATTTTTAGGTTCCAAATATTCTTTAGATCAGCTTGCTTTAAAGCTGGCAAAACTTTCTGTTGAAACAGGAATAGATGGGATTGTGTGTTCCACAGAAGAAGTTGAGAATTTGAAAAAAAATATAGATAAACAGTTTATTGCCGTTGTTCCAGGCATTAGATTTACACAGGATAATAAAGACGATCAGACAAGAACTGCAACACCTGTTGAAGCTAAGAAAAAAGGAGCCGATATTATAGTTGTAGGGCGACCTATTTTGAACGCAGAAGATAGAAATAAAGTAATAAATAAAATTTTAGAACAAATAAAATAGGTAATTAATGGAACTAAAACAGAACTTAAATTTAAAACTTTCGAATAAACTTATACTTACGCCGTCTTTAAAACATCAATTATCATTACTATTACTCCCAAAAATTGAGTTAGAGCAAACTATAAGACAGGAATTAGAAGAAAATCCTTTCTTAGAAGAAATAACAAATATCGAAACCGATTTTGAACCTATTAAAGATTTTTCAAAATATTATGATGAAGAAGAAGAAAACTATTTAACAAACAAAATAGTTTACAAGCCAACTCTTTTAGATCTAATGGGATTTCAGATAGACCTTGAATTTGATGAAGACGAGAAGCCAATAGCTTATGAAATTATCGGAAATTTAAATGATAAAGGCTTTTTGGAAGTACCTGTTGAAGATATAGCACATAAATTAAAAGTTCCTGTTGAAAAAGTTGAAGAAGTCAGAAAAAAATTGAGATATTTAGAACCAACAGGAATAGCATCTAAAGATCTTAAAGAATCTTTAGTTGTTCAGTATGAAGAAAAATTTGGAAAAGATGAAGTTGTAGAAAAAATAATACAGGAAGATTTAGATAAAATAAACGACATAAATTATTTAAAAAACAAATATTCAGAACTGTCAGAAGAAGAAATACGATACATAGTTTCAAATATAAAATCATTAACTCCATATCCAACATTTAATTTTGAAACTGAAAATACAAAATTTATAGAACCGGACATATATATTTATGATAAAGGTGATTCTTTTGAGATTGTAGTAAATGAGCAGGATATACCAAAATTGCATCTTACGAATCAATATAAAAGATTAATAAACAAAAAAGATCTCCCAGAAGAAACTAAAAAATTTTTAGAAGAAAAACTCCAAAGGGCAATCGGAATAATCAGAGGAATAGAGCAAAGAAGAGAGAATCTCTATCGCATTACAGAAGCTCTTGTGAAACATCAGGAAGATTTTTTAAGAAAAGGAAAAAAATATCTAAAACCTCTAACCATGAGAGAAATAGCAAGAGAAGTTGATCTTCATGAATCAACAGTAAGTAGAATCGTTTCCAGTAAATTTGCACAGACCCCTATAGGTGTGATACCTTTAAAATCATTTTTTACTGGAAAGTTAAGTACAGCATCAGGTGGTGAGGTTTCTACCGAAAATGTAAAATCTCTAATCGAGGAGTTGATAAAAAATGAAGATAAAACAAAACCTCTCAGCGATTCCGCAATTTCGAAAATATTGAAAGAAAAAGGTATTAATATAGCAAGGCGAACTGTGGCAAAATATAGGGAACAACTAAATATACCAGATTCTAGATTAAGGAGGATAAGGACATGAGAATCGAACACGTTGGGAAAAACATCCAGGTTACAGATTTTATTAAGGACTACACAGAACATAAATTAGAAAGGTTAAAACCTTATCTAAAAGATATTGATACTGCAGAAGACTCTGTGGAAGTTAGAGTCACTTATGATTTTGAAAAACATAGACATAGAAATAGAGTGGATATTGATATCTACTTTAAAACACCAGGTGGTGGAGTTATCCACGCATGGGAAGAGAGTAATGACCTTTATTCTGCAATAGATTTTGTAATAGATGAAGTAGAAAGACAACTAGTTAGATTAAAAGCAAGAAGAAAAGAAGAAAGAAGAAGACTTGCAAAATTAAAAGAACTTGAAAAAAGGACAGTTGCAGAAGAACCATCAATCGAAAGACCTTTAATTATGGAAGAACCTCTCCCGTTGGAAAAGCCTATGACAGTAGATGATGCAAGACTTTTATTAGAAGAAATGGGCTCCTTCTTTTTACCATTTAGAAATGCAGAAACAGGTGAAATTAATGTCATCTACAGAAAGAAAGCAGGTAACTATGGATTGATTGTCCCTGGCACCTAAATCCTTGACAAATTAAGGTATTCTATGTGATAATACTTGTCTTGTAATTACTAAGGAAGGAGTATGGGCAGAATGAAAACATACAACGTTAGAAAAGAAGATGTTAAAAGAGATTGGTATGTGATAGACGCAGAAGGAAAAACATTAGGAAGACTTGCTACATTGGTAGCAAATGTTCTAAGAGGAAAACACAAGCCTTACTTTCAACAGGACGTTGATTGTGGAGATTTTGTTATTGTATTAAATGCAGATAAAATCAAAGTTACAGGTAAAAAATTAACTGATAAAGAGTATAAAAAACATACACATTCACCTGGTGGTTTAAAAACAAGAACATTAGAGTGGATGTTACAAAACAAGCCTGAAGAAGTTATAGAGTTAGCAGTTGAAAGAATGTTGCCTAAAAACAAACTTCAAAAAAGATTTATGAAAAGATTAAAAGTTTATACAGGAAGTGAGCATAATCATCAGGCTCAAAACCCTAAGCCTTTAGAAGACTTAGCAAAATTATGGAAAAATCTTTAAACCAAGCTGGAGGTAATTAATTTTGGGAAGCACTAAAGCTATAAAAATAGACCCTAAAGTAGCAAAATACGGAACAGGAAGAAGAAAAGAAGCAGTAGCAAGAGTATGGATATTACCAGGAAGTGGAAGACTTTTTGTTAAGTCTGCTTCAGGGAAAGAATGGGAAGCCAAAGAATACTTTGAAAGAGATATTTTAATTGCTAAAATAGTTCGTCCATTTGAAGTTACAGAAACAAGTGGAAAATTTGATGTTTATGCAACAGTAAAAGGAAGCGGAAAGCCTGCACAGGCAGAAGCTGTTATGTACGGAATTGCAAAAGCATTACAAGAATATAATCCTGAACTTAGACCTGCATTAAAAAGTGCTGGATTACTTACAAGGGATGCAAGAATCAAAGAACGTAAGAAATACGCTCAAATGGGTGCAAGAGCTAAATACAGATGGTCTAAGCGTTAATATCTGTTATGAAAGTTGCTATTGCTGGAGCGTCAGGTTATACAGGAATAGAACTTTTACGCGTTCTTCAAAATTATGAAGATATAGAAATTAATCAAATAACATCAAGAACATACACAGGGAAAACCTTAAAAGAGGTTTTCCCTTTTTTATTAAAATCAAAATATCAAAACCTGAAGTTCAGTGATTCATTTAATTTTTCTGAATCTGATTTTTATTTTTTATGTCTCCCCCACGAACCTTCAATCGAATTAGTATATGAACTCTACAATAAAGGAAAAAAAGTTGTTGATCTTTCTGCTGCTTATAGAATCAAAAATGTTCAGGCTTATCCAGAGTACTATGGATTTGAACATAAGCATTTAGAACTTCTGAAACAGGCTGTTTATGGTCTGCCTGAACTCTTCAGAAAAGAAATAAAAAATGCAGATGTTGTGGCAAATCCAGGCTGTTATCCAACAGCAACCATATTGGGACTTTATCCTATTGTGAAAGAAAAAAAGGTTTTAGATAAAATTATTATTGTCAATGCACAGTCTGGAATTTCTGGAGCTGGCAGAAAACTGAAAGAAGATTTCCATTTCCCAGAGGCTTTTGGAAATGCTTATGCATACAATCCTATAAAACACAGACATATTCCTGAAATGGAAGATGTCTTAAGTATATTTAACGAAGATATTAAGATGAGATTTACACCGAATATTATACCTGTTTCCAGAGGAATGATATCAACAATCACCGTCAAAACGGATATATCAGAGCCTGAACTAAAAAAACTTTATTCTGATTATTATGGTAATGAATATTTCATTCGTTTAACTGAACAACCTTCAAAGATTAAAAATGTAGTTGGAACAAACTTCTGTGATATATTCCTTTCTAAAGATGAAAGAACAGGATATGCAGTGATCATTTCAGTGATTGATAATTTAGGTAAAGGTGCATCTTATCAGGCGATTCAAAACTTTAATCTGATGATAGGTAAGCCTGAAAACTATAACCTTTCAAATTTTTCTCTATTTCCATAAAAAGTTAATCTAAGATTTGTTTTCTGAGTTAAAACTAGGTGTAAAATTGAGTGCATTTTTCCAAAATTTTTCCAGAGAATTTAAAAGAATTCCAAAGTGTTATTTTTGATTTTAGCTTTTATTAGTAAGGATTATTACTTAAATTAAATAGTGTGCCCGGAGGGACTCGAACCCCCAACCTTGTGATCCGTAGTCACATGCTCTATCCAATTGAGCTACGGGCACATTTAGTTTGATTGAAGAAGTTTTTCTTCGTGTTCTTTAGCTATCAATTGATCAATGAATTCGTCTAAATCTCCATCTAAAATCTCGTTTATTCTATGAGAAGTATATCCTAGTCTATGATCTGTAACCCTGTTTTGAGGAAAATTATATGTTCTAATTTTTTCACTTCTTTCCCCTGTTCCTACCTGTTCTTTTCTCTCTTTCGCGATCTTTTCTCTTTCTAATCTATCATAGTAGTCTTTAAGTTTCGCCCTTAAGATTCTCATGGCTTTGGCTCTATTTTGAAGCTGAGAACGTTCGTCCTGACAGCTAACCACTATGCCTGTCGGCAAATGTGTTATCCTTACAGCTGAATCGGTAGTATTTACGTGCTGACCACCTGCCCCAGAAGCTCTCATAGTTTCTATTCTCAGATCTTCTGGAGATATATCAACATCAACTTCTTCTGCTTCAGGTAAAACTGCAACTGTTGCGGTTGATGTATGTATCCTTCCTGAGCTTTCCGTTTCAGGAACCCTTTGAACCCTGTGGACTCCACTTTCAAATTTTAGTCTTGAATAAGCACCTGGCCCTTTAATCAAAGCTATAACTTCTTTAATACCACCTTTGTCTGTTGGGTTTAAACTTAAAACTTCAACTTTCCAACCTTTTCTTTCTGCATATCTTTGATACATTCTGAAAAGTTCGGCAGCAAATAGTGCAGCTTCATCTCCACCTGTTCCCTGTCTGATTTCCAATATTGCATTTTTATCTGCATTTGGATCTTTAGGGATAAGTTCCAGCTCTATCTCTTTTTCTAACTGTTTTTCTCTTTTTTGTAGACTTTCTAACTCTTCTTCTGCAAGAGCTTTCATTTCTTCGTCAGATGTTTTTAAAAGCTCTTTTGTATCTTTAATTTCTTGTAATACATTTTTGTATTCATGATAAAGTTTTGATAGATGAGAAACTTCTTTATGTTTTTTAGCTATCTCCTGAAGTTTTTTTTGATTTTGTAATACTTCAGGGCTGGATAATTGCTCTTCTAAATCTTTTAGTTTCTCATCTATATTTTCAAGTTTTTGTAATAATTTTTTGTTCATTCCACCTAATTTTTAAAGTTATTTTTCTGAAGCAACTGCTCCTTTTAACTCTAAAAATTTAGGCTTAATTTGTAATTTGCCAATATAAAATGGATGGCATTCGTTACAAACCTCTATATAAACTGTTCCACCTTTTACTGTGTGAATGTCAAACTCATTTCCACAACTGCAAACAAAATGAGTTAATTTTAATTCTGGATGAATGTCTTTTTTCAATGTATAAACCTCCGTTAATTTTTAAACTGGCAAACAAATATTTTATCCTTTTAGATAATAATTATCAAGTATTCATAGACTTAAGGAATTCTTCATTTGTTTTAAATTTGGATAGTTTGCTGAGTAAAAATTCCATAGCTTCCACTTCGTCCATTTCTGAGAGAAATTTTCTTAATATCCATAATCTTTGAAGTTCCCAGTCTTCTACTAAAAGTTCTTCTTTCCTTGTTCCTGATTTCTTTATATTTATTGCAGGGAATATTCTTCTTTCCATTAATCTTCTGTCAAGGTAGAGTTCCATATTACCTGTTCCTTTGAACTCCTCAAATATAACATCATCCATTCTTGAACCTGTTTCAACAAGTGCAGTGGCAAGTATTGTTAAACTTCCTCCATCTTCAATATTTCTTGCTGCTCCAAAGAATTTTTTAGGTCTCTGAAGAGCATTTACTTCAAGACCACCTGATAGAACTCTTCCTGATGGAGGTGAAACTGCGTTTGATGCCCTTGCAAGTCTTGTTATTGAGTCAAGTAATATAACTACATCTTTATTATGTTCAACTAATCTTTTTGCCCTTTCTATAACAAGTTCAGAAATCTGGATATGTCTTTCTGGCGGTTCATCGAATGTTGATGCAATAACTTCTGCACCTTCTCCAACAATCCTTCTCATTTCTGTAACTTCTTCAGGTCTTTCATCAATAAGTAAGATTATTAGGAATACCTCTGGGTGATTTTTTATGATAGCTTTTGCAATCCTTTGAATGAGAACTGTTTTACCTGCTTTTGGCGGAGCAACGATTAGTCCTCTCTGTCCCTTACCGATAGGAGATACTAAACTTATTACTCTCGTAGATAAATCTGAAGGATCATACTCTAAATTAAATCTTTCTGTTGGATGAAATGGAATTAATCTTTCAAACTGAGGTCTTTTTCTTATTTTTTCAGGTTCAGCAGAGTTTACTGCCTGTATTTTAATCAAGGCTCTATATTTTTCATTATCCTTTGGTAATCTGGCTATCCCAACAATATAATCACCTGTTTTTAACCCGAATTTTTTAATCTGTGAAGGTGATACGTAAATATCTGTAGAGTGAGGTGAATAGTTGTTTTCTGCTGAACGGATAAACCCATATCCTTCAGGAAGAACTTCTAAAACACCTTTAATAAAATTAAGTCCTTCTTCTTTGGCTTTATGTTCCAATATCTTATTTATAAGTTCATCTTTTTTCAGTCCTGTTGTTCTCGGAAGTCCTATTTCTTTTCCGTATTTTTGAAGCTCCTGCAGTGTCATCGATTTTAACTTTTCCACAGTAGTAGCTTCTGTAGTATTAGCTGCCATGCTTTTGAATCCTCCTTAGAGTTTTAATTTTTGATTTATTTGAATTTATTTGCCTATACAAAAGTTGCTGAAAATATTACCTAAAATATCCTCAGTTCCGATTATGCCAATTATCTCTTGTAGATAACTTTCTATTTCTTGAATTTCCAACATTAAGATTTCTTTCATATCAATGTAATTTTCAATATTCGGTATGAGTTGATTTATTTTTTCTAACGACTTCTCTAAAATTTTGTAGTGTCTAAAGTTAATATAAATTTCATTATCTGTATCTTCTAAAAGTTGTAATCTTTTTAGAATTTCTTCTTCAAGATTTTTTAGTCCATATGAAGTTTTTGAACTTACATATATTATATCCTTAAAATAATCCTTTTTAAAATTATTAACAAGAGCTAAATCATATTTATTTCCAACAACAATTGGATTTTTATACTTAACAGTTTCGTAGATTTCTAAATCCTCTTTAGTTATTTCTTGAGAAGAATCAAAAACAAATAAAACTATGTCTGCCGAATCAACAACTTCTTTAGTTTTTTGTATTCCTATTTCTTCTACTTTATTTTCTGTCTTTCTTATACCTGCTGTATCCAGTAGCTTCACAGGAATACCCTGTATCACAAGAGATTCTTCTATAAAATCTCTTGTTGTTCCTTCAAAATCTGAAACAATAGCCCTTTCATACCCAATTAATGCATTAAATAGAGAAGATTTCCCAACATTTGGTTTTCCGACTATTGCTAACTTGATTCCTTCCTGAACAATCTGTCCTTTTTTATAAGTGGACATGAGTTTTTCTATTCTAATCTTAACTTTTTCTAGTTCTTTTTTTAACTGGCTTATTTCTATTTCTTCTACATCTTCAGGAAAGTTTATTTCTGCTTCAATTAGAGAAACAAGATTTATAAGATTCGTTCTTATTTCATTTATTTGTTTTGATAATTTTCCTTCTAATATATTAACTGCAACTTTTGATGCTTTTTCTGACTTTGCATCAATTAACTGGGCTATAGCTTCTGCCTGAGTTAGATCAATTTTTCCGTTTAGGAAGGCTCTTTTTGTAAACTCACCTGGTTCTGCAAATCTGGCACCAAAGTTGATTGCCTCATTTATAATCTTTTTAACAACAGGGACGCTTCCATGTGTTTGAAATTCTATAACATCTTCACCTGTAAAACTGTTAGGAGCTTTAAAATATAAAACAAGCCCTTCATCTATTGTTTCTTTATTTCTGTCTAAAATTTTTCCAAAATATGCCTTTCTTGGCTTTATTTCCTCTGGAAAATTAAACATATTTTTTGCTATGTTTAAAGCGTCCTTTCCACTAAGTCTGATAATTGACACCGCCGATGGCATCAACGGTGTCGCATTTGCTACTATAGTATCTTTGTTCATTTTATTTTTTAGCTTTATATCTTCCCATCTGTTTATTTATTATGAAACTTTGAATTATTCCTAATATATTATTCGTTAACCAATATAAAACAAGCCCTGCCGGGAAGTTCATGAACAGGAATGTAAACACACCTGCCATAACATACATAATCATTTTCTGGTTTTTATCACTTGAAGGTGTTATCCATTGCTGGGCTATCATTGAAAGCCCCATAAGAATAGGAAGTATATAATAAGGATCTTTATCAGAAAGATCGTGTATCCATAAAATAAATGGTGCATTTTTAAGTTCAACAGAAACCATCAATACATTATAAAGAGCAATAAATATTGGAATCTGAGCCACAATAGGTAAACATCCGCTCATAGGATTTGCCCCTGCTTCCGAGTATAACTTCATAATCTCTGCTTGCATTTTTTGTGGATCTTTTGCGTACTGTTTTCTTATTTTTTCTATTTCAGGGGCAAGATCTGCCATCTTCTTCATAGCTTTTAAGCTTTTATGGTTTAGTGGGAATAATACAAGTCTTAACAGGATCGTTAAAATTATGATTGCAAGTCCCCAGTTATGAACATAATTGTAAATAAAATGGAGAATAATAAAGAGTGGTTTTCCTAATATTCCAAAAATACCAAAATCTATCGTTTCTCTAAGGGCAAGATTTACTCCCCATTCCTTTTGATATTTTTCTGTGATTTCACCTAATAAAGAGTATAGTTTTGCTCCACCAAAGAAGAAGCCATCAATATTTGGAGGTATTTCCACAAAAGTTACAGTTTTATTCTCAGCTACAGGAACAACATGAACCGTGTTTAAAGGTTTATGATTTGCAAATATTTGCATAAAGTATTTATTTTCCACCCCAGACCATAATATTTTTCCTCTTATGATCTCTTCTTTCTCTATATCAGAATCAATTTTTATTAAATCTTTATCAGTTTTAATAATAGCTCCCGAATGTCCATAACTTCCTTCTTCTCCGAAAGATATTCCATCTATTAAGGCTATTCCTAAATTTTCAAGTCCTTTTGTTTGAATATTTAAAGTTAATTCTCCAGTGTCATTTAAAACAAATGTCTTAATTACTGATATTCCATTTTTCTCAAGTTTGAATACTAACTTTTTTCCATCTTGTTTGAAATCGTACTTTGAAAAGTTTATTAATTTTGTTAGTTCAGGATTTGTGGTTATTATCTCTGCAGGAAAAATTCTGTTTGCTTTGGAGTATTCTCCTATAACATCTACATTGTATTTTTTTAGGTATATGGATATAACACGTGCACCAATTTTTGAAAACTGTATTTTTCCATATGGTACATTAATAACAACAGTATCTTTTAGATCGTCTGCTGATATCCTTTGCTGATTTAGTAATAAATCAAAATTTCCTGTTGATACATACTTAGATTGAGTTACTGTTTTCTTTTCAGTCTGTGTTGTTTTTTCAACGGTAGTGGTATTAGAACTATTATTATCAGCCTGTGCTGTCTGGGCACTCTTAGTTTCTACGATTTCTTGCTGATTTTCTTGCTTCTGTTCTTTATTCGGGAAAAAATAGCTACTGAACATAGCAAATCCTATCATAAGGATAGAAACTGCTACAAAAAATAGCATCGTTCGTTTTTGCATATCTTGGTCGTTATTCATCAAAACCCTCTCTTTTTATATTTTAAGGTTTATCTATTCCACCTTTAGAAAAAGGATTACATCTAAGTATTCTCCAAATTGCTTTCAAAAATCCTTTTAATGCTCCATATTTTTCAATTGATTGTACTGCGTATTCTGAGCAAGTTGGATAATACCTACATGAATTTGGAAAAAATGGAGAAATAGCTTTTTTATAAAATTTAATAAATGAAATCAGTACTTTTTTCATTTTGATTTCCAAATACTTTTTCTAAGATCTGCTTTAATTCTTTAGCTACCTGATGACTCTTCTTTTTTAAAATACTTTTTTTTGCAATCAAAGCAATATCAACTGGAATATTACTGATAGCTTTATAGTTTTGTCTTATTGCTTCTCTCAATAATCGTTTTGCACGATTCCTATCAACTGCCTTTTTAGAAAATTTTTTAGATGCAATAAAAACAAAGCGAGGTTTATTAAGGTTATTCTTTTTAAATAAGAAAATAAAGGAACTACTGTGAACGGCAGTTCCATTTTTTAATAAATTTTTAATCTCAGAATTTTTAGAAATAGTTTCCATTAAACCGCTAAACGCTTTCTACCTTTAGCCCTTCTTCTTGCTAAGATTCTTCTTCCAGATTTAGATCTTTTTCTTGCTAAAAATCCAGATGTTCTTTTTCTTTTTTTATTTGAAAGATTGTTATGTATCTTTTCAGGCATTTTATTCCTCCTTACTTAGTTAAAAAATAAAACTTACTTAGTTAAAAAATAAAAACAGAGCATACTAAAAGTATGCCCTGTTCAAATTATTATAAATGAATTTTTGTTCTATTAGAAGTGGAATCCAGCTCTACCGTCGTAGATACCAGTAAACATAAAGATAATAGCAATTAAGAAACCATAAAGAACGAAAGTTTCAATTAAAGCCATACCGATGAACATAGTAGTTAATAATTTTGGCCCCATATTTGGGTTTCTTGCCATACCTTCGATAACACCTTGAACTGCACTACCTAAACCTGCACCACCACCACCAGCAGCAGCACCGATAGCAACACCAGCACCGATTGCTAATGCTCCGTAAAAGATAGCTTTAGATAAGTTGTTAGCATCTTCGTGTGTGAGCTCTGCAAAAGCTCCAGTGTAAGCACCTGCTACTAGAAGCATAAGCATAAGAACTTTTAATTTTTTTGCCATTACCAAAAAAACCTCCTTTTGATTTTTTATTTTATAATTAAAGCTTCTGTCTTTATTTTATGAGCGAGTGTATGTAATGCGTCTGGTAATAATACTAAATCTGGATTTTCCTTCTCTTCAAATTTAATAAGCTCATCTTTATTACAACATACAAATTCTATTCTATATTTACCGTCAAAGTCATGTAATTCTTTTTTAAATGCAGCTTCTGCTTTTTTCTTTGCTTCTTCGCTTACATCTGGTTTAACAGGAAAAGCAAATAAATTTGCATAATCTTTCATAGCTTCTATGTCAGACATATCGTAAAACAATACAAGTTCAGCACCGCAACATTTAGCAAGTGTTTTAGCCCATTCAATAGTTTTAACGGCTGTTGATGATAAATCTACCACTGCAACAATTTTATTAATGTCTACCATCTAATTTCTCCTTAGTGTTCGCTATGGATTATTGCTGTTGCTATATAAACTGTACTGAGAATCATAAATACATATGTTTGTAAAAATACCTGGAAGAAGTGAATAACCATAATAGGTAATGGAACAAGTAAAGGAACAAGCGAAATTAATACAAGTGTTAAAATTTCTCCACCTGTCATATTAGCAAATAGACGAAGTGCAAGTGTTACTGGTCTTGAAAGATGACTGATTATTTCAAGTACAAAGAATAAAGGTGCCATTGCCTTTATAGGGCCAAAGAAATGTTTAAAATATTTAACAAACCCTTGTTTTCTAATACCTTCATAGTTATAGTAAAAGAATACTAATAATGCTAATGCCAATGTTGTATTAATTTCAGCAGTAGGGGATTCAAGTCCTGGTATCATTCCGATAAAATTACCAAAGAATACAAAAAGTCCAATTCCTGCAATTAAAGCAAAATATTTTCTACCTTCTTTTCCCATATTTTCCTTGAGCATGTTATCAACAAACTCTATATATATTTCAAATACATTTTGTAAAGGTGTCGGAACTAAAGAAGGCTTCTTTGCAAATATTGCAAAAAGAATAGGAACTCCCACTAACAATAAGATAGCCATGTATATATGGTTCGTGTAAAGGCTTTCTTCCACTATGAATCCTCCATAATTTTGTATTTATACAAACTCTCACTATTATACAGAAAATCTTATTTCATGTAAACTGCTTTATTATAAGTTTTAAACTGGTTGATAAACTTAAATTTGTGTTTTTTTGTAAAATCTCGAAATAAAAATTGACATATAATATATCCTCATAAAAATTAAATCAGGGGTAATATGAAAAAGCTTTATATATACCTTTATAAAAGGTTTCTTTTTTACTTCTTAATAATTTTTCCAGCTTTTGCCACAATTTCTGTTTTAGTTGAACTTATTGAACTTTTAAGAAAAATAAAGCATATGGATGTATTAAAGATCCTTATGTATATAGGATTACAACTTCCTGAAAAAGCCTATTATATGTTACCAATTGCTGTTGTTATTGTTCTTGTTCTTGTTGCAAGGGAGCTTATAAATTCACGGGAGATCTATGCGATTCTTATTAATGGAATCTCGTTAAAAAGGATTTCTATTTCATTGCTTATTTTAACTATGTTTTTAACTATTCTTCAGATAGCAAACCTTGAACTTATAATGCCAAAGGCAAAAACAAAGGCAGGTTTAATCTATTTAGAACTTAAGAGTAAGGAAAAGGAAAAGAAGAAAAAAGAAGAAATAGACATTGTTTATAATACGTGGATTTCTGTTGAAGAGAAGTTTTTTATGTATTTTGCATTTTTAGATTTTAGCAGGAGAGAAGGGAAAAATCTTATTCTTATTAAATTTGATAATGATTTTAATCCTGTTTATACGGTGGAAGCAGAATCTTTTAAAATAGATAAAAACAAATTTTATCTTGAAAAAGGTAAGATTATTGATGTTTCAAATATATATGACATATATATCCTTGATTTTAACGAGGAACAATGGAATATAAACCTTGATCTTCATAAATTAAAACAACTGATAAAAGTAAAAAAACCTATTTCTTTAACCCAGTTATATGAAACTGCAAAAGCAGCAGAAAAATTTGGTCATTCATATGCTAAATTGTGGAGTAAATTTTATTCAAAACTTGCTACGGTATTTTCACCTTTTATTCTTGCATTTTTCGCATTACCATTACTCTGGACAAAAAATACAAACAGGTTGTTTATTGTGTTTATTGCTATTTTAGGGTACTGGTATGGAACTGCATTTATTGCTTCAATTACAGAGACAGGTATAATTCCTTATTATTCTGTCTTTATAATTGATATTCTTTATTTAGTTTTAGGTTTAATAGGTCTGTCTAAACTTAAATTTATTGAACTTTAGCTTTTGGATATGATCCTAATACCTTAAAAAATGGAGTTTTTTTCTTAAGTTCTTCAAGAGCATTTTTTATTTTTTCGTCTTTTATATGCCCTTCTATATCTGTGAAAAACATATATTCCCACGCTCCTTTTTTAGAAGGTCTTGATTCTATTTTTGTCATATTAATGTCATTTTTATATAGAGGTTCAAGTGTTTCGTATAAAGCTCCTACTTTGTTTCTTACTGAAAAAAGAATTGTTGTTTTATCGTTGCCTGTCGGTTCTGGTATTGATTTTCCAATTATTAAAAATCTTGTGAAATTGTTTATTGATTGGTCTATTTTTCTTTCGAGTATATGAAGTCCATATACATCTGCTGCAGCTTCGCTTGCAATCGCTGCAGATTCTATATCGTCTTTTGCAATCTCTGCTGCTTTTGCAGTGGAATCAACTGCAATTGTTTGAACATTAGGTAAATTCTTAGTAATCCAGTCTCTACATTCGGCCAATGCATGACTGTGGGAATACACTCTTTCTATATCTGATATTTTTGTTGATAGACTAAGCAGATGTAAAGATACTTCTACAATAACTTCCCCTGTTATTTTTAAATCATAATCCATAAGAAGATCAAGGGTATGGTTCACTGCACCTTCAAGTGTGTTTTCCACAGGAACAACACCAAAATCAGCTTTTCCTTTCAATATTTCGTTAAAAACCTCTTCTGTTGTTTGAACAGGTATATGCTCAACGCTTTGACCGAAATGCTCTATACTTGCTTGATGTGTAAAAGTTGCTTTTGGCCCTAAGTAAGCAACTTTAAGATTTTCTTCTGTTGAACGGCAGGCCGCTATTATTTCTCTAAATACTGGTCTTATTGCTTCTGTAGGGAAATCCCCTTTGTTTAATTTCTCTAATCTTTCAAATATGGAAAGCTCTCTACTTGGAACGTATATTTCTAAACCGTGTCTTTTCTTTATTTTTCCTACTTCTTTTGCCAGCCTTGCTCTTTCATTTAACAGTTCTAATATTTTTTCATCAATTTCATCTATTTTTTCTCTTAATTTTTGAAGTTCTTTTTTATAATCTTCTCTTTCCATTTCTTTCCTCTTGGTTAATTTGAATTTAAATTTTAGCAAAGAACAAAGAATTGTTAAACCACTTTATTGCAAAACATCTTAAATTTGACGTATAACTTTATACACATAAATTTGCATGTATAAATATAAAAACAGAAGGTGAGAAAAATGAAGGTAAAAAGTAGAAAAGTTAGAAAAAACATAACCCTTTCAAAAGAAACAGAAGAAAAACTTAAAGAGCTTGCAAAAAGAGAAAACAAATCCCAGAGTGAGCTGATTGAGGAACTGATAAATGAGGTGTATAAAGAAGTAGAAAAGAAAAAAAAGTTAGAGGCTTTAAACAGGATAAAAGAAAGAAGGAAATACTTTAAAGGAATAGACCCTAATCTTACTATTCAAAAGATAAAGGAGCAGATGGGAAGTGAATTATAAAAGAGTATTTGTAGATGGCAATGTGATATTAGATTATTTTCTAAAAAATAGACCGTTTAGTAAATATTCAGAAAAGGCTATTGATTATTTAGTGGAAAATAACACAAACCTTTTAACAAGTTGCGATTTAATAACCATTGTTTACTATGTTTTAAGCAAGGATGATAAAACTCAAGCTCTTTATAACATACAAGACGCAACAAACTTCTTTTATATTATACCCTTCTCAAACTACGAAACTGAAAAAGCCATAGAGCTGATGCTAAAGGATAAAAACTTTAAAGATTTAGAGGATACCCTACAATACGTTTTAGCAAAAGAAAATGAGTGCGATTTAATCTTATCTAACGATGAGGATTTTTACTCACCAAATATAAAAGTGATAAATACGAAAGAGTTTATAAAAAAATAAGAAAACTATTTAGTTAAGTTCACAAATCTTTTGTTTTCCTTCTGTCCAAATATTCAATGTTTTAAAAATGTTGAATGAAACAGTTTGCACTATAAAAATAAACCTCCATAAAAACAACAAATTTAGGAAAAGCATTTGTTTATTGTAAAATATAGTTAAAAATTTAGAGGCAGTTTGAATGAGTGTAAATATATCTTTAGAAAAATTTAAAGAACTTGCAAAAAATTATAATGTAATTCCTTTATATAAAGAAATTCTGTTAGATGTGGATACGCCTCTTGCAGTGTTCTCAAAAATCTATTCTCCAGAACGATTCAACTTTTTATTCGAAAGTGTTGAAAAAGGAGAAAATGTAGGAAGATATTCTTTTTTAGGTTCTTCACAACCTGTATATATAAGAACTAAAAAAGAGTGTGTTGAGATTTATGACAAAGGAAAAATCAGTTATAAAAACACCAAAGACCCTATCGGAGAGTTGAAAGAAATTTTAAAAGGATACAAGCCTGCTAAAGTTGAAGGGTTACCTACTTTCTGGGGTGGACTGGTAGGTTACGTTGGATATGACGTTATCCATTATTATGAGCCTGTTCCCGATCTCAAGTCTGATATTCTACAGATACCTGATCTATTTTTCTTTTTAAGTGATGAAGTTATTGCCTTTGACAATGTCAACAATATTATAAAAATAATCGTTTCTGCTGTTATAGAAGATGATGATATTGAAGAAATTTATAATAAGACAATCGAAAGGATTAACACTATAGAAGAAAAACTGAATAGACCTGTTTCTTTGAAACGTATCTCTCTCTCAAAAGTATCAAATGTATCGATTCAAAACTGGAAATCTAACTTTAAAAAGGAAGATTTTTTAAAAGCCGTTGAGAAATGTAAATTTTATATCAAAGAAGGGGATATTATACAGGTTGTTATTTCCCAAAGATTTTCAAAAAAATTAAAAACAGAACCTATAAATATTTATCGTTCTGTAAGGGCTATAAACCCTTCACCTTATCTGTTTTATCTGGACTTTAGGGATATTAAGCTGATAGGCTCTTCGCCTGAAATTCTTGTATCTGTATTTGATGAAAAAATACTTACTAAGCCTATAGCAGGAACACGTCCAAGAGGTAAAGACGAGATAGAAGATAAGGCTCTTCAAGAAGACCTTTTATCAGATGAAAAAGAGAAAGCAGAACATCTGATGCTGGTTGATCTTGCAAGAAATGATGTCGGTAAAGTCGCAGAAACAGGGAGCGTTAAAGTTGATAATTTTATGTATGTGGAAAGATATTCCCATGTTATGCATATAGTCTCAGATGTTTCAGGAAAGCTGAAAGAAGGTTTACATCCTCTGGATGTTTTAAAATCAGTTTTTCCTGTTGGAACGGTAAGTGGTGCACCAAAAGTTAGGGCAATGCAGATAATAGAAGAGTTAGAACCTGATAAAAGAGGTGCATATGCAGGTGCAGTTGGATATATCTCTTTTGATGGCAATCTTGATACGGCCATAGCCATAAGAACAGCAGTTATTAGAGGAGATAAAATATTTATACAGGCAGGTGCAGGAATTGTTGCTGATTCTATCCCAGAGAAAGAGTACGAAGAAACAATCAACAAAGCAAAGGCTATGATAAAAGCAGTAGAAATAGCAGAAGAAGCATGATTTATTTTCCAAACAAAAATATAAAGATGAACACCAGTATGATCAGTATTAAAGAAATCAGTGTGTATTTTGTAGAATTTCTCATAATTTAATAATTAAAACAAAATAGAGGTAAATGCAATGAAAGAATATATAAGAGAGAAAGCTCCATACATTTTATCTGCATTGTTAGGAAATGGCGGAGAATTTGCAGAAATATTTTTTGAAGATACAAAATCGCTGATGTTAAACCTTGAAAACAACAAGATAGAAAAAATTTCAAACGGAATTGATACGGGAATCGGTTTAAGGCTTATAAAAAATGGTAAAACGGCTTATGGATACACCTCAGATTTTTCATTTGATAACCTTATGAACCTTGCAAAAATTCTTGCAAAAGGCGAAGGTGAAGGTAAAATTCAGGTTGGTCAAAAATTTGCACATACAAAAATTGATGTGTTAATAGACCCTGACCAGTTTGGACTTCAGAGGAAAAAAGATATTCTCTTAAGGGCAAATGATATAGCAAGAGCTTATGATCCGCAGATCATGCAAGTTTCTGTAACATTAAGGGACACAAAAAGAGATGTAATGATTATTAATTCTTTAGGTGAAACAGTGGAAGATGAGCAGGTTAGAGTTGTATTTTTTGTTGAAGCTGTGGCAACAAACGGCGAGATACTGTATCGTGGTTATGAGTCAACAGGTGGTGCTATAGGTTATGAACTTTTTAATGAAGACTATGTAAATGTTATAGATTATGTAGCCACAAAAGCAGCAGAAAGGGCTGTGTTAGGATTAAAAGCGAAACCTGCTCCTGCTGGGAAATTTCCTATTGTTATATCTTCTGAAGCAGGAGGTACAATGGTTCATGAAGCAGTGGGACACGGACTTGAAGCAGACCTTGTTCAGCAAGGACTGTCCGTATATGCAGGAAGAGTTGGAGAGAAGGTGGCTTCTGAGCTCGTAACTGTTATAGATGACGGAACAATATATGGTAAAAACGGAACATTTAATTTTGATGATGAGGGTGTTCCTGCCCAGAAAAAAGTGTTGATAGAGAATGGTTATTTGAAAGGTTATATGTACGATAGATTGAGAGCAATGATAGAAGGTAAGAAATCAACAGGCAATGGAAGAAGAGATGGTTATCAACACGTTCCAATAGTTAGGATGACAAATACATTTATAGCAGCAGGAAAAGATAATCCTCACGATATTTTAGCAGATACAAAAGAAGGTATTTACGTTGTAAAAATGGGTGGAGGACAGGTTAATACAGTCAATGGAGATTTTGTTTTTGAAATAATGGAAGGTTATAAAATAGAAAATGGAGAAATAACTTATCCAATAAGAGGGGCATCTCTCATTGGAAATGGGCCGAAAGCACTTCAAGATATAGATGCAGTTGGTTATGATTTAGGATGGGCTATAGGCACATGTGGAAAAAGTGGACAGAGGGCTCCAGTCAGCGATGCTCAGCCGACAGTTCGTATAAAAGAGATGACCATCGGTGGAACTGAATAATATTATGACTAAAAAACTGATTTTATTTGTTTTACTGCTATTTTCGTTTTCAAATGCGGTAGAGATAAAAGTGCAGGTTTTAGGCTCAGGAGGGCCTCTCACCTATAAAAGGGCTTCAACATCTTACCTTATCTGGATAGATGGCAAATCTAAAATTTTAGTAGATTTAGGAAGTGGTTCACTTCTTCGATTTAATGAAGTAAATAGAAATATCGAAGATATTGAAATCGTTCTCTTGACACATTTTCACACAGATCACACGGTTGATTTTTCAGAATTTGTAAAATCTCTTTATTTTTATGATGCAAAGAAAAAAATAACGGTTATTGCCCCTGATGGAAATGAATATTTCCCAGATTTTAAACAGTTTACAGATGCTCTTTTTGGCGAAGAAGGAGCTTATCGTTATCTAAGCTCAACCTTTAAACAAAATATAAATCCTATCCAGACAAGCTCCAAAATAGGAAAAGTAAAAGAATTTCAGTTTAAAAATTATAAAATTTATTCTTTAGGTGTAAACCACGGAATAGTTCCAGCTCTGGCTTATAAAATTGTCATCGGAAACAAAATTATTTCTTTTTCAGGAGACACCTCAGCAAGAACAAATAATCTAATCGATTTTGTTAAAAATTCAGATATTTTTGTAGCTCACATGGCTATAAATCAAAATAGCAATATTTATGCAAAAAGACTTCATATGACTCCTTACAGGATCGGAGAGATAGCTAAGAAAGCTAATGTAAAGCTGCTTGTTCTTTCCCACAGGATGAAAAGAACGATAGGTCACGAGGAAGAAAATTTAAAAGAGATTAGAAAAAATTACAAAGGCAAAATCATTTTGGCAGAAGATAAAGATTTTTATATCTTAAAATAGATGTTATAAAAGAAAAAGGTGGGTAGCTATGAAGTATAAATTAATTTTAATCGGTTTAATATTTTTGTCATTTTCAACTATAACATTTGCAAAAAATAACTGTCTTCAATGTCATAAGGGTATTGAACATATAAGAGATCCCGAATCTAAAATGATGAAAGAGATATACGAACTTGCAGAAAAAGCTGGTTATGAAGGAAACGGTTGTATTGTGTGCCACGGTGGAAATCCAGAAGCCACAAAAAAAGAAGAGGCTCACAAAGGAACAATTGAAGCATTCTTAAAAGGAATACAATTCGAAGAAAAAATTGTAAAAGGCCCTCAAAACTTCTATCCAGACCCTGGAAGTGTATGGATAAACAAATATACCTGTGGAATATGCCACGAAACACAGGTAAGAACCCAATACACATCTTTAATGTTTACAGAAGCAGGAAAAATTCAAGGAACATTGTGGGGATTCGGTGGATTGGAAGGTTATGAACATAAAGTTGGAAACTATAATGTTCACACTTTAGATCCTCACAAGACATTAGGAACTAAGAGTTATAAAAAATATATTCAGCAGTTAAAAAAACTTAATCCCCAAGTTCATCCTAAGAAGATGGAACAAATTCCAGAAGCACCAACTGCCGAAGAGGTTGAAAAAAATCCTCAGCTTGCGGCATACACGTATCTGAGACAGGACTGTTTAAGATGCCATACAGGAAATAAAGGAAGGCAAAAAAGAGGAGACTATCGAGGACTCGGATGTAGTGCCTGCCATATACCATATTCAAATGAAGGATATTATGAAGGAAATGATCCAACAATTCCAAAAGACAAAAAAGGTTGGTTGTTAACTCATCAGATTCAAGGAACAAGAGAAGCAAAGGTTAAAATTCACGGAATCCAGTATTCAGGAGTTCCTGTTGAGACCTGCACAACCTGCCACGATAGGGGAAAAAGAATTGGAACATCTTTTCAGGGAATAATGGAAACAGCTTACAGTTCTCCGTTTTTAGATGATGGTTCAGATCAGCCAAAACTTCATACAAAACATTATTTACATCTTCAAGCAGATATACACATGCAGAAAGGAATGCTATGTCAAGATTGCCATACATCTTTAGATATACATAGCGATGGAAATCTTGTAGGAACAACACTTGCACCTGTGGAAGTTGAATGTCAGGACTGCCATGGAACACCAGATAAATTTCCGTGGGAACTTCCTTTAGGATATGGGGATGAACATGAAGAAAAACCGAAAACAGGAAAACCGAGAGGTTTAACTAAAAAACTTCTTTCATTTATGAAACAGGGAACAACTTATCCTGCAGAAGATGGATACCTTTTAACTGCAAGAGGAAATCCTTTTGGAAATGTTGTGAAAAAAGGAA
>Ga0256832_1000739_pt1 | contig 21496 bp, 22 predicted proteins | sample 134614metaG_FD_190534 | JGI IMG/M metagenome (GOLD analysis project Ga0256832, IMG submission 190534) | Hydrothermal vent microbial communities from Lau Basin, Pacific Ocean - 134-614 | ecosystem: Environmental > Aquatic > Marine > Hydrothermal vents | place: Pacific Ocean: Lau Basin | collected... | reverse complement strand
GCCGAACATCATATTTCCGGACACAGCTCTCGAAGCCTCAAGGCAAACGCTTTTTCTAGTTCCTCGTTCCTAGTTCCTGGTTCCTGGTTCCTCGTCCCTGGTCTCCGCCGTTCTCCGATCCACTTCCTCTGCCAACCGTTTCAACGCCGGGGCGACGACGACTTCCGGCGGCGTGGCCGGTTCCAGTCGTTTCAGGGCATCGGGCAGCCGGGCCAGTTCCGCGTCGAGTCGTGCCCGAATGGTGGCCAGGTCCTCCGGCGGGGCCAGGCGCTGGCCGTTTCGCATCACGGGTTGCAACAACGGCTGGCCGGCCTGGGTATCGTCTTCCAGCGTGAGGATGTCCCGCCGCAGGCGGCCATCGTCATCGAGCTGGCGGTAGACCTGCTTGCGGCCCGGCCAGGTGGCCTTGCCGGTGGAGCGTTTGCGCCGGGCGATGCCGGCGTATTCCTGCAGCTTGTAGGCACAGTCAAGGTAGGGGGCGTCGTTGGAGGTGTCGAGCCGGGTGCCGATGCCGAAACCGTCGATCGGGGCGCCGGCGGCGAGCAGATCGCGCACGGCGTATTCGTCCAGGTTGCCGGAGCAGAAGATGCCGATTTCGGGGTGACCGGCATCGTCGAGGATCCGGCGCACCTGTTTCGACAGGGCTGTCAGATCGCCGGAATCGAGGCGCACCGCCTTGACCGGGCAGCCTTCGGCCTTCAGGCGATCGGCCATGGCCGCCACCTTGCGGGCCCCGGCCAGGGTGTCGTAGGTGTCGATGAGCAGCACCACGTTGTCGGGCTGGGAGCGTGCGAAGTGTTCGAAGGCCAGGGTTTCGCTGTCGTGGGCCTGCACGAAGGAATGGGCCATGGTGCCGAAGGCCGGCACACCGTACCGCTGTTCGGCCAGCACCGTGGAGGAGCCGGCGAAGCCGGCGATGTAGGTGGCCCGGGCAGCGAACATCCCGGCCTCGGCGCCATGGGCGCGCCGCATGCCGAAGTCCACCAGCAGCTTGTCCGGCGCCGCAAGGCGCGAACGCACCGCCTTGCTGGCCAGCAGGATCTGCAGGTGCAGGATGTTGATCAGCCGGCTCTCCACCAGCTGCGCTTCGGGCATGGGGGCCACGACCCGCAGCACCGGCTCGTCGGGAAAGAACACGGTGCCCTCGGGCATGGCCTGGACGTCGCCCGTGAAGCGCAGGCCGGCAAGATGATCGAGCAGGTGATCGTTGAAGCGGCCGGTGGATTTCAGCCAGGCGATTTCCGCTTCGCCAAAGCGCAGGTTTTCGAGGAATTCGAGCGCCTGTTCCAGGCCGGCGGCGACCAGAAAGTTGCGCCCCTCGGGCAGCTTGCGCACGAACAGCTCGAACACGGCCGTGTCGGTCATGCCCTGATCGACATAACCCTGCAGCATGGTGAGCTGATAGAGATCCGTGAGCAGCGGGCTGGCGAGCGGATCGAAATCCCGGCTCATGCGGCCTCCAGATCGTCGAGAGTGACGGGCACGGCACCGGCGGCCGTCATTTCGGCGATGGCCCTGTCGCCATCGCCGGGATTCACGTTCACGGCGCGAATGGCGTCGGTCAGCAGGAAGACCGTGAAGCCGTTGGCGAGCGCATCCTTGACGGTATTGCGCACACAGTAGTCGGTGGCCAGCCCGCCCACGAACAGGCGGCGGACACCAGCCGCCTTCAGCCGTTCGGCCAGATCGGTGTCCTGGAATCCCGAATAGGCTTCCCGCTCCGCCTCGGTGGCCTTGGAGACGATCCAGGCGTCTTCGGGCAGTTGCAGGTCATCGGCGAAGGCCGCGCCCGGTGTGTCGGCCACGCAATGGACGGGCCAGGGACCGCCCTGTTCGCGGAAGGAGCAGTGATTCGGCGGATGCCAGTCGCGGGTGGCAATCACCGGCAGGCCGGCGGCCCTGAAGCGCGCAATCCAGGCATTGAGCGGCGCGATGACGGCATCGCCCTCGGGCACGGCCAGGGCGCCGCCCGGCAGGAAGTCCTTCTGCACGTCCACGACGATCAGGGCATCGCCCGGTTGCAGTCGCACGGTATTCATGACAAGTCCCGGGAATGGCTGGAAAGGATGTGATGATAACCCGGATCAACCCGCTTCAATGGGAAGATGGGGCCTCCGAGGCCTGGATCAAGCCCAGCCGGGTGGCTTCCAGCGCCGCTTCCGCCCGGGAGGTGATGTTGAGCTTGCGATAGATGGAGCGGGTATGGCCGGCGATGGTGTTGCGCGAGCGGCCGAGCAGTCGTGCCGTCTCCTGCAGGGAATAGCCCTTGGCGATCAGCAGCAGGACTTCTTCCTCCCGCGGCGTCAGTCCCGTTTCCCGCGGTATTGCCGGTTGCTCACGGAAGTGGCGCAGAATCTTGCGGGCGATGGTCGGCGACAGAGGCGGCTCGCCCTTGAGGATGCCGCGCAGTTTTTCCACCAGTTCGCCACGGGGCTGTTCCTTGAGCAGATAGCCGTGGGCGCCGGCCTTGAGGGCCTCGAACACGTGATAGTCGTCATCGAAGATGGTGGTGATGACCACGTAGGTCTGCGGATGCCGGGCGGTGATGATACGGGTGATGTCGATGCCGCTGCCGTCGGGCAGGTTGAGATCCACGAGCGCGAGATTGAAGCTGCGTTCCGCCAGCAGGCGTTCCGCCGTGGCATGGCAATCGGCCTCGAACAGTTCCGCGGCGGGAAAGACTTCGCGCAGCATGGACGCCTGCCATGCGCGGATGCCTTTCATGTCTTCGAGGATCAGGATCGATTGCATGACGTCTTCCTCCTCTTTGCTTTCCATGTGACAGTTGAAACACGTTGAAGAAAGTCGTCACGTGAGGGCGGCTTGAAAAAATGTTATGGCATGACCGGAACGAATGCAAAGAAAAGCAATAAAAACAGGCAAAAATGGTACTTTCTCACGACGTTTTTCCGGAGGCCACAGAAACGTTGGGTCATAGTCATAGACGCAAAGCGCTATCCGAACGAAGGGGGTGATCCCCTTCGGTCATGCGGCGCAAAAAGCCGGTCGTCCTGCCAGACTTGTACCGAAACGCGGGACGGATGCTGTGCAGTCGCTCCGCACATCGCAAGGCAAACTGACCGAAGAGGAGAAACCGTCATGAACAAGTACTGGATGATGTCCCTGGCCCTGATGTCCCTGTCGGGCCTGGTTCGCGCCGAATGCCCCCAGTCCATGCCCAACGACGAGCTGGTGGACTGTATCGTGGTCGAAGGATCGGGCGAGGACTATGTGGAATGGAAGGCCCGTTTCGAAACCGACTATCGTGAACACCAGGCGGAGCTGAAGCGCCAGGCCGAATCCCCGGCGGTCGAGGATACGGTGGCCAGGGCCGATCAGGACAAGCCGTGAGCCAAGGGCGGAAATGCATTGGTGGGAAGGAAGTGCACGGGTATAATCCCGTGAAACGGACCTTCCTCCGATGCATCATCTCCACAACCGCACCGTCTTTTCCTGGGCGCTCTACGACTGGGCCAACTCGGCCTTCGCCACCGCGGTGCTGGCCGGCTTCTTTCCCATCTTCTTCAAGAGCTGGTGGAGCGCCGATCTGCCGGCGACCGAGAGTACCTTTCAACTGGGTCTGGCCAATTCCCTCGCCAGTACCGTGATCGTGATCCTGGCGCCGATGCTCGGCGCCATCGCCGACGTCGGCGGTCTGCGCAAGCGCTTTCTGCTGCTGTTCGCGGCCCTGGGCATCACCATGACGGCCGGGCTCTATTTCGTGGGGCAGGGGGAGAGTCAGCTTGCGCTCGTCTGTTTCGTTCTGGCCAGCATCGGCTTCTCGGGCAGCGTGGTGTTCTACGATGCCCTGATCGTGTCGGTGACCGAGGAATCCCACTACGACATCGCTTCGGCCTGGGGTTATGCCCTGGGCTATCTGGGCGGTGGGCTGCTGTTTGCGGGCACGGTGGCCATGACCCTTTGGCCCGAGGTCTTCGGGCTGGAGAGCGCGGCCGAGGCCGTGCGGGTTTCCTTCCTGTGTGTGGCCGCCTGGTGGCTGATCTTTTCGCTGCCACTGATATTCTGGGTGCCCGAACCGCCGGGCGGAGGGCCGGTGCGCATCGGCGCGGCGGTACGGGGCGGCTTTCGGCAACTGGCCGGAACCTTTCGCAAGGTGCGCCGCTTGCGGGTGGTGGGCCTGTTCCTGCTGGCCTACTGGCTCTACATCGACGGTGTGGACACCGTGGTCCGCATGGCGGTGGACTACGGCATGGCCCTGGGTTTCGATTCGAACAACCTGATCACGGCCCTGCTGGTGACCCAGTTCGTGGGTTTTCCCGCGGCCATCGCTTTCGGTCTGCTGGGCAACCGCATCGGGCCCAGGCCGGCCATTCTCATCGCCATCGCCGTGTATATCGGCGTCATCGTCTGGGCCTACTTCATGCAGCACGTGGGCGAGTTCTATGCGCTTGCCGTGGTCATCGGGCTGGTTCAGGGCGGCGTGCAGGCCCTCAGCCGTTCGCTGTACGCCCGGCTGATCCCGCCGGATCAATCCGCCGAATTCTTCGGCTTCTACAACATGCTGGGCAAGTTTGCGGCCATTCTCGGGCCCCTGCTCATGGGTTCCGTTGGTCTGCTGACCGGCAGTCCGCGCATTTCCATTCTCTCCGTCGCCATCCTGTTCGTGGCCGGTGGTCTGCTGCTGATGAAAGTGGACGTGGAACGGGGGCGCCAGATGGCGCGCCAGCCTGACTGAGGAGCCGGTTGGTCAAAAAATCGTCGATTCGTGATCCGGATCACATTCTGACATTGGCTTTCCCGTGGTGTTGTCCGACAAAATGTCTAGACTGAAAGTGTTAATACCATGGTAGTACCCTCACACTTTCCGGACAGACAAGGAGACACCGGCCATGAATGCGCTTGTGAACGACAAGGGGATCGAGGCGTTTGGGCGCTTTGAAGCACTGACCATCGACCATCGGGCAGACCAGGATGCGGTCTGGTATGCCATGCACGCCCAGCCGCGACCGTGTTTTTCGCCGGGGCTGCTGGCGGACATCGCCGCCTTCCAGGATCGGGTGGAAGCCCTGGTGCGCGATGGCCAAATGAACATTTCCTATCTGGTTCTGCATTCCCGGGTGCCGGGCGTCTTCAATCTGGGCGGCGACCTGAACCTCTTCCGCCAGCACATCGAGGCCGGCGATCGGGCGGGCCTGCGGACCTATGCCAAGGCCTGCATCGACGTGCTCTATGCCAACGCCATCCACCTGCACCTGCCCATCACCACCATTTCGCTGGTCCAGGGCAGCGCGCTGGGCGGTGGATTCGAGGCCGCCCTGTCCAGTTCGGTGGTCATCGCCGAGAAGGGGGCCGAGATGGGCCTGCCCGAGATCCTGTTCAACCTGTTCCCGGGCATGGGCGCCTACAGCCTGCTCTCGCGCAAGCTCGATGCCCGCCGGGCCGAGGCGCTGATCACCGCCGGGCGTCTCTATACCGCGGAGGAACTGTTCGAGATGGGCGTGGTGGACGTGCTGGCCGAGCCGGGCGAGGGCGAGGCGGCGGTGGACCGCTACATCAAGCTGCACCAACGCGCCGCCAACGGCCGCCGAGCGATTACACGGGTACGGGAATATCTCAATCCGCTCACCTACGAGGAGCTGATCGACATCGCGGAAATCTGGGTGGATGCGGCGCTCAATCTCACCCCACGGGATTTGCGCCTGATGGGCAAGCTGGTGGGTGCCCAGAACCGGCTCAAGGCCACGCCGCCGCCGGTCGCTGAACCCCGTCCGTCCTCGTCACTGACTCTGGTCTGACTTCGTCTTCGCCGCCGGGCAGGACGGCGTGGTTCGCAGCAGCACGTAGCGACCATAGCGACCCATGTCGTCGAGACAGGCTTTCAGATCGGCCGGCAGCCCCTTTACATAGGGCGCCTCGACGGCGAAATACACCGGCGTGCCCGGGGTGATGACCTCGCGCATCTGCTTGGGCGACTTCAGCAGGCGGGCCTTGCCCCGGGAATAGAACTCGGCGGAAAACGGCCGCCGGTACAGATAGTACAGCCGTGTCGTGCCCTGCGGATCCTGCTGCTGCAGATGTTCGATGAGAAACACCTCGCTGTTGCGGTCCCACACCTTCGGCAGGTAGAAGAGAATCACCAGCAGGAAGAATACGGGGAACAGGGCGCTGGCGAAGGCGAAACGGGCAATGGCCCGGCGCCGTTCGGGCCGGGCCGGATCCGGTCGGTACCAGCTAGCCACCAGCAGGGCGGTGGCCGGCAGGCCCGGAAACACGTAGGTGGCCAGGACATTGCCGGAGAAGGTGAAGAACAGCATCGGCGAGAGCGCCCAGCACAGCAGGTAGAGCGCCCAGTCGTCCCCCAGTTGACGGATGGCCCCTCGGCGCTGTTTCCACAGCAGGATCCCCAGGCCCGTGATCAGGGCGAACGACAGGGGAAAGGCCGCCACCAGCCATTCGATCCAGATCTTGCCCTTCGGGCTGGTGTGGGCGTTGCCGTAGAGATCGCCCTGCCAGCCCGGCTCGGTGAAGCGTTTCCAGTGCTCGCCGATGAAGAAGTATTCGAGAAAGCCCGGCGTCGCCCGCTCGGCCAGGATGTACCAGGGCGCGGCCAGGGCCAGCATCAGCAGGCTGCCGCTGATCAGGGGAATGTGCTGCCAGAAGGTCTTCCACTGCCCGGTGAACAGCAGCCAGAAGAACAGCGGCAGGCCGGTCATTACCACCGCCACCGGACCCTTGGCCATCAGGCCGATGGCCAGCCCCACGAAGACCAGATAGCCCCACATGCGGCCGTCGCCGCGCATGGCGCGCCAGAAGGCCAGCATGGACAGGGTGGTGCCCAGGGTCATCAGCGGATCCATCAGGACCGCGCCGGCGAGGATGTAGAACAGGACGCTGGTGGTGAGCAGGGTGGCGGCAATCCAGGCCACGTCCGTGCCCCGCTCCCGCCGGCCGAGCTGGAAGGTCAGCCACAGGATGCCCAGGGCGATGAACCAGGAGGGCAGGCGGGCGGCGAATTCGTTGACGCCGAACAGTTCGAAACTGACCGCGCGCAGCCAGGTGGACAGGGGCGGCTTGCCCCAGAAGGGCACGCCGTAGTCGAACTGGGGTGTGAGCCAGTTGCCGGTCTCGACCATCTTGCGGGCGATCTCGGCGTAACGGGCCTCGGTGGTGTCGCCGAGCGGATACATGCCCAGCGTGGCGAGCCGAATGGCCAGGGCGACGACGATCACCCAGAACCAGGGATTGTGTGCCAGACGGCGCAGGACATCAGCCATCGGCGGCGTTTTCCTCGCGGGTCTGCCGGCGTTCGCGGGTGCTGTCGGCGGGGATTTCTGCCTTGAGCAGATAGAGCGGGCGGCGCTTGGTTTCCATGAACATGCGGCCGATGTATTCGCCCAGGATACCGATGGCGATGAGCTGCACGCCCCCGAGGAACAGGATCACCACCATCATGGTGGGATAGCCGCGCACCGGCTCGCCGAACAGCAGGGTCTTGATCACGATCCACACCCCGAACAGGAAGGCGCCGCCGGCGGTGAGCAGGCCCATGTAGCTGGCCATCTGCAGGGGGGCGGTGGAAAAGGAAGTGATGCCCTCCAGCGACAGGGTCCACAGCCGGAAGTAGTTCCACTTGGTGGTGCCCGCGAAGCGTTCGTCGCGATCGTAGGGCAGGGCCTTCTGGCGGTAGCCGATCCAGGCGAACAGCCCCTTCATGAAGCGGTTCTCCTCGCGCAGGCGGCGCAGGGCCAGTACCGCGCGCCGGTCCAGCAGGCGGAAGTCGCCCACGTTCTCGGGAATGGGCACGCGGCCGAGGCGGCTCATGACCTTGTAGAAGGCAAAGGCGGTGAAACGCTTGAACCAGGTTTCGCCCCGTCGCGTGCGGCGCTGCATGTAGACCACGTCGTATCCCTTCTGCCATTCGTCGAGCATGTCGGGGATGAGTTCCGGCGGATCCTGCAGATCGGCGTCGATCACCACCACCGCATCGCCACAGGCGTAGTCCAGGCCGGCGGTCATGGCCAGCTCCTTGCCGAAGTTGCGGCTCAGATCGAGGATGGCGATGCGCGGATCCGCGGCGCGCAGTTCTTCCAGAATGGCGGCGGTGCGGTCGGTGCTGCCGTCGTTGATGTAGATCACCTCGGCGGTCATGGTCAGGGGATCGAGCACCCGGGCCAGGCGGGCGTGGAATTCGGCCAGCACCGCTTCCTCGTTGTAGACCGGCACCACCACGGAGAGCACATGCTGGCTGTCGACGGGGCGATCGGCGGCGGACTCGATGGCGTCGTTCACGAGAAGGTCCACATGCGGTTGAGAACGAAGGTCAGAAAGAAGACCACGGCGGTGGCGACGAGCTGGGCCGGAATCACCGGCAGGCCCAGGGTCGAGATGCCGAGCGCCAGCACGCCGGCGTTCACGCCCCAGCCGACGACCGCGACGATCCAGAACTTGACGATGGCCTCGAGATGTCCCTTGTCGCTGCGGAAGGTATAGAAATAGTTGAGCAGATAGTTGACGAAGGCGCCGGCCACCGCGCCCAGGGTGGAGGCGAGCACGGCATCGTCCATCACCTGCCACAGCAGCAGGGCCATGAGCGCGTATTGCACGCCCGTGCCGACGGCGCCGACCAGACCGTACTTGCTCAACTGGCGGACGGGAATGGCGGCGGGCATGAATCGTCGGGCCTGACTGACGGCTGATGGCGGCATGGATGCGATGGGTGTTCGATCACCGGTCGGGGTCAAGATACACGCTTTGTCCGGGTCCGCAAAGCCGGCGATGCTCACAGCCGTTCGATGCGCGCCTTCTGGGCCTGGAGCTGATCCAGCGCCTTTTGCTGATCGGCCAGCTTGCGGCGCTCCTTTTCCACCACCGCCGCGGGGGCCTTCTCCACGAAACTGGCGTTGCCCAGCTTGCCCTGGATGCGGGCGATGTCCTTCTCCAGCTTCTCGATCTCCCGGGCCAGGCGGGCCAGTTCGGCCTGCACGTCGATGAGGCCGGCCATGGGGATCAGGATCTTCATCTCGCCCACCAGCGCGGTGGCCGCCTCGGGGGCCTCGGCATCGGGTTCCAGCCAGGTGACCGACTCGATGCGGCCGAGGGATTTCAGATAGTGCAGGTTGGCCTCGATGCGACGCCGATCGGTCTCACTGCCGTTTTGCACCAGCACCGGCAGCGGCTTGCCCGGCTTGATGTCCATGGAGCTGCGGATCTTGCGCACGCCGAGAATGAACTGACGCACCCATTCGATCTCGGCCATGGCCTCGCGATCGATTAGCGCCTCGTCGGGCTGCGGGTAGGGCTGGAGCATGATGGTTTCGGTGGTGGGCCGGGTCTCGGCGCTGACGCCGGCGAGCGGCGCCACCTTCTGCCAGATCTCCTCGGTGATGAAGGGCATCACCGGATGCAGCAGACGCAGCAGGGTCTCCAGCACCTGCACCAGCGTCTGGCGGGTGCCGCGCTTCTGCGCCACGCTGGCATTCTCGTCGTGCAGGACCGGCTTGGACAGTTCCAGATACCAGTCGCAGTATTCGTTCCAGGTGAACTCGTACAGCGCCTGGGCCATGTGATCGAAGCGGTAACCCTCGATGGCGCGGATCACCTGCCGTTCCGTCTCCTGCAGGCGGCTGACGATCCAGCGATCGGCGGCATTCAGTTCCACCGCGCCGCCGTGCTGGCCGCAGTCCTGGCCTTCGGTGTTCATCAGCACGTAGCGGGCGGCATTCCAGATCTTGTTGCAGAAGTTGCGATAGCCTTCCAGCCGTTCCAGCGACAGCACGATGTCGCGGCCGGTGGTGGCCAGGGCGGCAAAGGTGAAGCGCAGGGCATCGGTGCCGAAGGCGGGGATGCCGTTGGGGAAGTTCTTGCGCGTCTGCTTCTCGATCTTCTTCGCCAGGTGGGGCTGCATCATGCCGGCGGTGCGCTTCTTCACCAGCGATTCCAGATCGATGCCGTCGATGACGTCGATGGGATCGAGCACGTTGCCCTTGGACTTGGACATCTTCTGGCCCTCGGCGTCGCGCACCAGGCCGTGGATGTAGACCTCCTCGAAGGGCACGTCGCCCATGAACTTCAGGCCCATCATGATCATGCGGGCCACCCAGAAGAAGATGATGTCGAAGCCGGTGACCAGCACGTTGGTGGGATAGAAGGTGCGCAGGCGCTCGGTCTGCTCCGGCCAGCCGAGGGTGGAGAAGGGCCACAGGGCCGACGAGAACCAGGTGTCGAGCACATCCTCGTCCTGCCGCAGGGGCACCTCGTCGCCCAGGTTGTGCTGCCGGCGCACTTCGGCCTCGTCACGGCCCACGTAGATGTTGCCCTGTTCGTCGTACCAGGCCGGGATGCGATGGCCCCACCAGATCTGGCGGCTGATGCACCAGTCCTCGATGTTGCGCATCCATTCGAAGTAGGTGTTCTTCCAGTTGTCGGGCACGAAGCGGATGCGGCCGGATTCCACCGCCTCGATGGCCGGCTTGGCCAGCGGGCCCACCTTCACGTACCACTGATCGGTCAGGAAGGGCTCGATCACGGTGCCGGAGCGATCGCCCCGCGGCACCATCAGCTTGTGATCCTCGACCTTCTCCAGCAGGCCGGCGGCATCGAGATCGGCGACGATCTGCTTGCGGGCGTCGAACCGATCCAGACCCACGTATTTTTCCGGGATCAGCTCGCCCTCGTCGTCCCCGTTGGCGCGGATGGCGGCATCGGGGGTGAAGACGTTGATGAGCCCGCCGTGGGGCAGGGACGAGATGGCCACCTCGTCGCGATGGCGCAGCCACACGCCGTAGTCGTTGAAGTCGTGGGCCGGGGTGATCTTCACGCAGCCGGTGCCGAACTCGGGATCCACGTACTCGTCGGCGATCACCGGGATGCGCCGGCCGGTCAGGGGCAGCTCCACGAATTCGCCGAGCAGGTGCTTGTAGCGCTCGTCGCCCGGATGCACCGCCACCGCGGCGTCGCCGAGCAGGGTTTCCGGGCGGGTGGTGGCCACCACCACGTGACCGGTGCCGTTGGTCAGCGGATAGCGCATGTGCCACAGGTGGCCCTGTTCCTCCTCCGACAGCACTTCCAGATCGGAGACGGCGGTGTGCAGCACCGGATCCCAGTTCACCAGGCGCTTGCCGCGATAGATGAGCCCCTCCTCGTAGAGGCGCACGAACACCTCCTTGACCGCGGCGGACAGACCCTCGTCCATGGTGAAACGCTCCGTGGACCAGTCCACCGAGGCGCCCATGCGCCGCAGCTGGCGGGTGATGGTGCCGCCGGACTCGGCCTTCCACTGCCAGACCCGTTCGATGAACTTCTCCCGCCCCAGATCGTGGCGGCTCAGGCCCTCGGCCTCGAGCTGGCGCTCCACCACCATCTGTGTGGCGATGCCGGCATGATCGGTGCCCACCTGCCACAGGGTGTTGTCACCGAGCATGCGGTGATAGCGGATCAGGGCATCCATGATGGTGTCCTGGAAGGCGTGCCCCATGTGCAGGCTGCCGGTGACGTTGGGCGGCGGAATCATGATGCAATAGGGCCGCTTCCCGCCCCGGGGGGCGAAGTAACCGCGACTTTCCCAGGTTTCGTACCAGCGCTGTTCGATGCTTCGGGGATCGTAGGTCTTGTCCACGTGTGATTCCGCTCGGGGGAGGTTGGTCAGCGGGCGATTATACAGGAGCGGCCTCCGGGGCGTATGTCCACGACGGTCTGCCCGGGCTTGACCGGCAGTGGTACCATGGCGCCTGTCTTTCACCCCGATCCGATCCATGTCGAAGACCGATGCCCGGCTGGCCTGGCTGCTGCTGGCCACCTTCCTGATCAAGCTGCTCGTGGCCTGGGCCCTGCCCATTACCGGCGACGAGGCCTATTTCGTCATCTGGGGCAAGCACCCGGACTTCGGCTTCTACGATCATCCGCCCATGGCCGGCTGGTTCCTCACGGTGATGCTGTGGGTGAGCGATGCGCCCGTGTGGCTGCGCCTGCCGCAGATCCTGATCACGACCTTCATCGGCTGGGCCATCTATCGGCTCCTCCGGGATCGGGACAGCCGGCTTGCCCTGCTGGTGGCGGCGCTCTATCTGTTCGCGCCCATGAACCTCGTCGGCGTGCTCATCACCACCGACACGCCGCTGCTGCTGTGGTCGTTCCTCTCCGCCCTGGCCTTCCATCGGGCCCGGCGCGACGACGACTGGCGCTGGTATCTGCTCAGCGGCCTGCTGCTGGGCATGGCCTTCTTCTCCAAGTTCTTCGCCGGCCTGCTGGGGGTGGCCTACTTCCTGTATCTGCTGCTGTTCGTGCGTCGCGGGGCGCGGCCCTGGATCGGCCTGTTGTGGGTGATTGCCGGCACGCTGCCCTTCATCGGCCTGAACCTGTGGTGGAACTACACCCACTGCTGGGACAACTACCTGTTCAACCTGCAGAACCGCACCGCCGGGGGCGGTTTCTCGCCGGCTCAGGCGGGCAAGTATCTGCTCCTGTTGCTGTATCTGCTGACCCCGCCGATCCTGTGGTACCTCGCCCGGCACTGGCGCGCGGCCGTACAGCGGATGCGACGCTCGCCGGACGGGCTCTATCTGGCCCTGTTCCTCATCCCCTATGCCCTGTTCCTGCTGCTGTCGTTCCGGGTCTCCATCGGCCTGCACTGGCTGCTGAGTTTCTATCCGTTCGTGTTCCTCGGCATCGCCGGCCTGTTCACGCTCACCGAGTTGCGGCGCAGCCTGTGGTTCATGGTGCCCTTCGGGCTGCTGCACGTGGTGCTGCTGCTGGGACTGCTGTGGCAGGCGCCGGATCTGGATTTCGTGCGCCAGGACGAGAACCGCACCAAGGACGTGGTCTACGGGCTCCATGCCCGGGACATCCTGGCGGCGGTGGAGGAGGCGGCTCCCGGTTATCTCGTCGCCACCGACAGCTATACCGAGTCGGCCCTGCTGTCCCATGCCGGACGGCGGCACGTGATCGTGTTCGGCGAGGGTTCCTACCATGCACGGCAGGACGACATGCTGACCGACTTCCGCCAACTGGACGGGAAGGACATCGTCATCGTGGCCTATTTCCGGGGCATCGAAAAATACGCCCGCTATTTCGAACACAGCGAGCTGCGCCCACTGCCCATGGCCGGCACGACCTTCTACATGCTGCTGGGCAGGGGTTTCCGCTATGCGCCCTATCGGGAAACGGTGATCGCCAACATCCTGAAACGCTACTATCGCATTCCCGACTGGTTGCCGACGGGACGGTGTTACATGTGGGAGAAGTACGGCGGCGAGACCGTCTCCGGCACCGCCGAGCGGGCGAATCCCCCGACCTCGCGCTGAGACCCGTCCCTCACACCGGCCGCATCCCCGGCTGCTGTTCCCTTGACACCCGTTCGGCGATGCTGCGCTTGAACAGCGCGATGAAGTGTTCCTGATAGCGGCGCAGGTACTTGCCCTCCGGATAGGCGATCCGGGTCACCTCCCAGGGAAACAGGTGGCTCAGGTCGCGGCAGGCCAGATCCGCGTCCCGCTCCGGTGCATAGGCCATGCTGGCGATGATGCCGATACCCATGCGTTCGCGCACGTAGGTCTTGATGATGTCGGTACTGGCGGCGGTGAGCACGATGTGGGGTTCCAGGCCGGCCTTGTGCAGGATACGGTTGAAATGTCCCCGGCCGGTGAAGCCGGCGACATAGGTGATGATGGGATAGCGGCACAGGGCCGGAAGATCGATGGTGTCTTCCAGCAGCAGGGGGTGACCGGGCGGAGCGATCACCGAGCGGTTCCACTGGTAGCTGGGGACCGTGGTCAGGCGAGGCTGTTCGGCCAGATCCTCGGTGCAGATGGCGAAGTCCACCCGATCCTCGAGCACCATCCGCACCAGCTGGCGCGGCGTGGCCTGATGGATCTGCAGTTCCACCCGGGGATAGTCGCGGTTGAAGCGCTTGACGATGGGGGGCAGCACGTAGCGGGCCTGGGTGTGGGTGGTGCCGATGCGCAGGATCCCCGAGCGGTCCTCCACGTGATCCCGTCCCACGTCGAGGATGTTGCCGGTCTCCGCCAGTACCCGGCGGGCATGTTGCAGAACCTTTTCGCCCGCTTCCGTCAGCCCGGTAATGCGCTTGCCCTGGCGCATGAACAGATGGACGCCCAGTTCCTCCTCCAGTCGCAGGATGTGCTGGGAGACGGCCGACTGGACCATGAACAGGCGTTCCGCGGCCCGGCTGACGTTGCAGTCGGATTCCACCAGCGTGACCAGGGATCGAAGCTGACGCAGTTCCATATCACGAATTGTAATATTTAATCGTAAATAATCATTTTACGTCATGATAAGAATTATGAATACTTGCATAACACAAAATTGAGTCAACGGAACGCAGATTCCGACCCACCGGCGAGACGTCATGGCAAGTTACTGAATCTTGTCGGGTTCTGGCCACAAGAGGAGGAGGATTTCTATGAATGCAGTATCAACCGGGGCCGCGAGCAGCGTGGAAGCGGAGCCCACATTCGATGAAGAGGGGTTCCTGATCGATCCCGCTTCCTGGTCCGAGGAACTGGCCGAACACCTGGCCAACCTGATCGCGGGGATCCGTCTGACCGAGGCGCATTGGCGGATCATCTATTTCGTGCGCTCGCGGGTGTTGCGCACCGGCGCCATTCCGCCGATGCGCATCATCTGCCGGCAACTGGGCACGGAGCGGGACGCCGTGAAGGGGCTGTTCGGTGGCTGCCTGAACCTGTGGCGCATCGCCGGCCTGCCCAATCCCGGCGAGGAGGCCAAGGCCCACATGGATTGAGGGCCCTGACAAGCGGGCATCTCCCCCCGGATGAGAGGCATGCGTGCATCGCCTCGGCATCTCCCACGGGGCTTGCGGATCGGAACATCCCCTGTTTCGATCCGCTTTTTTATATGGGAAGGTCGATCAGGAATCGTCGCCGCGCAGGTCTGTCTTCAGACGGGTGAAGTGCTCGTCGATGATGGTCTTGATTTCCGCCTCGATCTGCACCAGGGCGTTGATCAGGCCTTCGTGAACGGCCTTTTCGAGCCCTGCTTGCAAGTCATCGAGATAGTCGATGACCTGTCCGGTGGAGTGGGCGGCCGGGCCGGGGGCGAGCGTGGCGGGATCGGTCGCCGGACCGGGTTCCCCGGCGACCGCGGCTTCGTCGAGGACCGGGATGGTTTCGTCGAGGACCGGAATGTCCGCCTCTTCGTCGTCGAGGGTGGCGACCACCTCGTCGAGGACCGGCACGACCGGTTCGCTGGAGACGGGAATGCGCGGCTTGCCGTCGGGTTGCCGGTTGCTCGACTTGGCCCTGGCCAGGCTTTCGCGGGCCGCCGACAGCTTGCCTTCGCTCTTCTCCAGCAGTCCCTTGATGGACTCCAGGGCTTCGAGCAGCTCGTCGTTGGCCGTCGGTTCGCTTTTCTTCGCCATGGCTTACCCGCTCACGTTGTGGGTATGCAGATCATAGCCACGATCCCGGTAGTATTTGAAGCGTTCCCGTCCCGCCTGGCGGATCGGCTCGTCCTGGTTGACGATTTCCACCACCCGTTCGAAGCGGCTGAAGAAGGTGGGCACCGTCTCGCTCAGGTTGATGAGCACGCCGGTGTGGCTCTCCGGGGCCTCGTCGTGACCGATGAGGATCGGACAGTCGGGCACGGGGTCGGCCAGCGGCTCGTGGGGCACGAAGCTGCCGTCGCGGAAGGTCCACAGCAACTGATCGAGACTCTCGACGTGCCGGGGATCCCGGCCGTGGATGTAGATCCGGTGGGCCAGGCGCCAGGCCTTCTCGGCCAGCCGGCAGGCCAGCCGCTCCCGGGCGGCGGCGCCCGTGCTGTCTACGATGTAGAAATCGACGCGCGTCATTCGAGGGTATAGTCCCGACCGCACTGATCGAGCAGGTACTGGCTGAGCAGCGGCACCGGCCGGCCGGTTGCGCCCTTCCTGTTGCCGCTCTCCCAGGCCACGCCGGCGATGTCCAGGTGCGCCCACTTGAGTTTTTTGGTGAAGCGGGCCAGGAAACAGGCGGCGGTGATGGCCCCGGCCTCGCGGCCGCCGATGTTGGCCATGTCGGCGAAGTTGCTCTTGAGCTGATCCTGGTATTCCTCCCACAGGGGCAGTTGCCAGGCGCGATCCCCGGCCTTCTCGCCGGCATCCAGCAGGCGCCGGATCAGGGTGTCGTCGTTGCCGAGCAGGCCCGCCGGGTGCTTGCCCAGGGCGATCACGCAGGCGCCGGTGAGGGTCGCCACGTCTACCACGGCCCGGGGCTTGAAGCGCTCCGCATAGGTGAGGGCATCGCAGAGGATCAGCCGGCCCTCGGCATCGGTATTGAGCACTTCGATGGTCTGGCCCGACATGCTGGTGACGATGTCGCCGGGCTTGTTGGCCCCGCCGTCGGGCATGTTCTCGCAGCTCGGCACCACGGCCACCACGTTGATGGGCGGCTGCAGTTCGCCGAGCATGTGCATGGTGCCCAGCACCCCGGCGGCGCCGCACATGTCGAACTTCATCTCGTCCATGCTGGCCGAGGGCTTGATGGAAATGCCGCCCGAGTCGAAGGTGATGCCCTTGCCCACCAGGGCCACCGGCCGCTCGTCGGCATCGGCACCCCGGTATTCCACCACGATCAGGCGCGGGGGCTGTTCGCTGCCCTTGGCCACCGACAGGAAGGCGCCCATCTTCAGGGCCTCGATGTCCTTCTGCTTGAGCACCCGCACCTTCATGTTGGGGAAGGCCTTGAGGGTCTTCTGCGCGGTGCTGGCCAGATAGCTCGGCGTGCAGACGTTGCCGGGCAGGTTGCCCAGCTCGCGGGCGAAATTGGCACCGCCGGCGATGGCATTGCCGATGGCCAGGGCCCGTTTCGCCTTCGGCAGATGTGCCTTGTCGATGACATTGAGGGTCATCCGGCGCAGGCTGGGCGGCGTGTCCTTCTCGCTCTTGAGCGCATCGAAACGGTAGTCGGCCTGTTGCAGGGTCTCCGCCGCCAGACGGATGCGCCAGGGCAGGCCGCGATCCCGCACCGGCAGATCGGGCAGGTAGTTGACGGCATCGCGCACGTGCCGCTTCTGCAGGGCCTTGACGGCGGTGGTCAGCGCCTTGCGATAGCGCCTGGCATCGAAGTCCTTCTCCTTGCCGCAGCCGACCAGCAGGATGCGGCGCGCCGGGATCGGGCCGGGATCGGGCAGCAGCAGGTGCGTGCCTTCCTTGCCGTCCATGTCCCCGCTCTTGAGCAGGGCGGTGAGCCGCCCTTCGAGGGCGGCATCGAGTTCCTGGGCCGCCGCCGAGAGCTTGCGGCGTTCGAAGACCCCGACCACGAGGCAGTCGCTGCGGGTGTCCGGGGCAAGCGTGGTTTTGACGTTCAGTTCCATGCGTCTTCCGGGTCTGGAATAGTGAAAGGATTCGGCCGCGCTGGTGGCGGCCGGGCATGGCCCCACAGCTTACTCGAAAAAATGCCCGGATTCAGCCACAATCGTCGCCATACCCGCCGGAGCCGCACCCCAACGTGATCATCAACCGCTACCTCGTCAAGGAAATGTTTGTCACCCTGTTCGGGGTTCTGCTGGTGCTGATGCTGATCGCGTCCACCGGGCAACTGGTGGAACAGTTCTCCAAGGTGGCGGAAGGCACCATCAAGGCCGACACGGTGATGACCCTGTTCGGCGTCTACAGCCTCACCACCGTGCCCTTCATCGTGCCGCTGGCTCTCTATCTCGGCATCCTGCTGGCGCTCAGCCGGCTGTACATGAACAGCGAGCTGACCGTGCTGGAAGCCTGCGGCTACGGGCCCTGGCGGCTGCTGCGGCCGGTGCTGCTGGTGGGGCTGGCGATGGCGGTGGTGCAGGGCGTCTTTACCCTGTGGCTATCGCCCTGGGCCTCCTTCCAGGGCGAACGGCTGGAGAAGCTGATGGCCAAGTCCCTGAGCATCGAGGGCATCACCCCGGGACGCTTCCGCAGCCTGCCCGACGGGCTGGGGGTCATCTATGCCGAGCGCATCAACGACGATCGGACCCGGGTGTTCAATGTCTTTGCCCAGGTGCGCCAGGGCGGGCACGAGACCCTGCTGGTGGCCGAGAGCGCCCATCTCGAGTCGGAGCGGGAAACCGGCATTCGCTATCTGGTGCTCGAGAACGGCCGGCGTTACGAAGGCCGGCCGGGCCGGGGGGACTTCGCTATCGTCCGCTTCCGGCGCCATGGCATTCGCATGCGCGCCGCCAGCGAGCGGGAAATCGGCTATCACCTGCGCGCCGTGTCCACGGCGGAGCTGTGGCGCCAACCCGATCGGCGCGGCTATCGCGCCGAGCTGCAATGGCGCATGGCCTGGGCGGTGATGGTCGTGGCCCTGGCCCTGCTGGCCGTGCCGCTCAGTCGCACCTCGCCGCGCCAGGGCCGCTATGGCCGTCTGGCCCTGGCCTTCGTGCTCTATCTGGTCATCAACAACCTGATGAACGTGGCGCGCGCCTGGCTGGAAACCGGGGCGATACCGCCGGCCGTGGGCCTGTGGTGGATTCATGTGCTGGTGCTGGCGCTGGCCTTCGGTCTCATCGCCTGGCAACTGGGCCGGTTCCGTCGCCGTGCCGGGAAGGCGGTCTGACATGCGGCTGCTGGATCGTTACGTGGGCCAGTCGGTGCAGATCGCCGTGATTGCGGTGATGCTGCTGGTGATGACGCTGTTCGTGCTCGTGAACTATTTCACCGAGATGGAAAAGATCGGCCGCGCCGACTACACGGCCATGAAGGCGCTCGAATACGTGCTGCTGTGGCTGCCCAAGCTGTTCTACCAGTTCTTTCCCATGGCGGCGCTGCTGGGCACCATGCTCGGGCTCGGCATGCTGGCCGGTCACAGCGAACTGGTGGTGATGCGCGCCGCCGGTGTCTCCAAGCTGCGCATCGCCGTGGCCGCGGTCAAGTCGCTGCTGGCGCTGATCCTGATCGCTTTTTTCGTTGGGGAAGTGGTGGCCCCGCCCGCCGAGCAGTACGCCGAGCAGATGAAGCTGCAGGCCCTGGGTTCGCGCATCACCTTCGATACCCAGTTTGGCCTCTGGCTGCGCGACGGGCAGACGGTGATCAACGTGCGCTCCCTGCAGCAGGACGGACGGCTCGTGGGCGTCACCCTGTACCAGTTCGACGATCAGCGCCGCCTCGTGCGTCGTATCGATGCCCGTTCGGCCGAGCGAAAAGGCGAGCAGTGGGAACTGCAGCAGGTCAGCATCGCCGACATCCGGCCCGATCAGGTGATACACCTGCGTCGGCAGACCCTGCCCTGGCAGACCATGCTCGACAAGGAGCTGGTGGATACCGTTTCCTACAACCCCGATTCCCTGTCCCTGTGGAACCAGAAGGCCTACATCGACTATCTGCGGCGCAACGGGCTCGACGCCCGGCTCTACGAACTGGCCATGTGGAAGAAGATCGTCATGCCGCTGACCATCCTGGCGATGATCCTGCTGGCGGTGCCGTTCGTGTTCGCCATCGGCCGGCAGGTGGGCATGGGGCGGCAGGTGATGATCGGCTTTCTCATCGGCGTGGCCTTCTACATCGTCGATCGCCTGATGGGGCAGGTGGGGCTGGCCTATGATCTGCCACCCTGGCTGGCGGCCGGGACGCCGACGCTGCTGATCCTCGTCGTGAGCGTGCTGCTCTACCGGCGGCTGGGCTGAACGGGGGACGCAGCGGGGCCCTTCAGCCGTTCGGTGCTTCACGCAAGTCGTACACCTCGGTGCCGCTGAGCCGCGAGCGCCAGTTGCCGGGGCGGTGATCCCACCACAGCCAGATCATGCCGATCGCCAGCACAAGCCAGCCGGGGATGGCGTTGAGCGGTTCCAGCCAGGGGCGGGAATGGAGCGGGACGCCGGTGGCGCGGGCCACGCCGATGATGAACACCAGCCAGGCCGGCAGGGCGGTGAGGAAGCGCAGCAGGCTTTGCCGCCAGTCCACGGGCCCGCCGTCGAGGCGGCGCAGTTGCAGTTTCCAGGCCCGCATGCCCAGGGTCTGGCCGCCATGGGTCCAGAATCCGCCGAAGAACAGAAAGGCAACCGCGAGCAGATAGAGCGAGAGCAGGGGCTGGTTCTGAATGGGCATCTCGCCCCGGCCGAGGATCAGCAGCAGGGCCATGGCCAGGAACAGCACGGCCGTCAGCAGCAGGCTGTCGTAGAGGGCGGCCAGCAACTGGCGCCACGGACTGGCGGGCGTGAGGGAAGGAGACATGCGGCCGACTTGCAGAATTCCGGAAGTCTGTTTTACTTGGGGGAAGCACCATAACAGAGCCCCGTGGCCGGTGCCACAAAGGGGCCAAATGGCAGAACAACAATAACCCACCGTAAGGGGGAGTGCGGTCATGAGTCTCCTGTCCGAACTGGCGGCGACGCCAGGCGTGGTCGCGGCGGGCCAGTACACCTGGCGCGGCGACCGCTTCACCTTCGAGGGGCAGCTCGATCCCGAGCAGGCCCGCATGGCGTCCATCATGTGCCGGGCCACCACCATGGTCACCCACATGCAGGCCCGCATGCTCGAGGCCATCCATCCCGGCAGCGGTCTCGACCCGCCCACCGGCTGGTTCGTGCGCGGGCAGGCCTTTTCGGTCTGCGTGGTTTCCAATGTCTTCTGTTTCGTCGACAACGCCCAGGCTTCGCCCGGCGCCGTGCTCGCCCTGATGGGCGAACGGCTCGGCGAGGATCGGCTCGAGGCGATCATCTGACAACACGGGAGGGGGAGATGCGGGATCTGACGAGTCTCATGGCGCTGGACGGCGCACTGGCGGCCTTTCGCTATTCGGGCCAGGGGGAGATCCTCGAAAGCCGCTGCCGGGAGGGGGCGGAATTCGACGAGCGGGTGCTGGACCTGCTGGCTCACGCCTGTGTGGCCAACATGGCCATCGCCACCATGCAGGCGCGGGGCTGGGAGGCCATGACCGGCATGGGCGGATTCCACCCGGTCCGGCAGTTCGGGATGCTGGGGCTGGACTGGACGGTGATCGTGGACGGCGAATACGGTGTCGTGCTGCCCACCACGGGCGCGGATCTGGACAGCGCCTGTGCCCTGCTCGGGGCCGAGGCATGATCCGGCGTCTGATGTTGCACGACGCCGTGCGGGCCGTGGCCCTGTTCCGGGACGACGGCGCCCTGGTGGAAGGCTACGGGCTCGACGACGACCAGCTCGACACCCTGGCCCGCTTCGCCTACGACACCAAGCGCATCGTCCAGGGGCATGCCGATCAGCTTGCCATGTTCACCGGACAGCGGGGCTGGACGCCACCGACCGGCTGGCTGGTGCGCAGCGACGGGCATACGGTGTGCAGCGCCGGCAATCTGGTCTGTCTGTTGCAAAATGGCAGCGAGTCCCTTGCTGAACTGATGCGCGAAATCGAGGAAGCGGCCCGGTACTGAGACCAGCCGGTATCGGGTTTGTGCTCCGTGCCGGTTGCGCGCCGGGGACATTTTTCGCGGCGATCCGGACCGCGGGCGGCGGCCGCTGTTGTATCATGTGCGCCTGTTTTTTTCCGACCCCGAGACCGACTGCATGTTGCAACTCCGTGGCGGCCGCGCCCTTTCCGATTTCCGTCTGCACAAGCTCCTTTCC
>Ga0256832_1000738_pt1 | contig 21496 bp, 16 predicted proteins | sample 134614metaG_FD_190534 | JGI IMG/M metagenome (GOLD analysis project Ga0256832, IMG submission 190534) | Hydrothermal vent microbial communities from Lau Basin, Pacific Ocean - 134-614 | ecosystem: Environmental > Aquatic > Marine > Hydrothermal vents | place: Pacific Ocean: Lau Basin | collected... | reverse complement strand
ACCAATCTTTACAATAAGCGGGGTCTGCCCCACCGATGAGTCAAACTGGGTGCCGTCATCAAAGGTTCCCGTGTAATGGACCTTAACGGTATCGCCTCTCTTTGCCTTGCTCATGCTTTGCCCCTAGGAGTCTCATGTTGAGACCTCTGATTCTAAAAGTGTGAATTATCTCAAAAAACCCATAAAAATTCAGTGCCTTTTGTTCCTTCATCTGCTGGCTCTTTTGGTTTTGGAGGGCAATACTTACCTAGGAGTCTATCGGACTTAGGTAATTGAATTTATTTAGAAACATCAAGACCAATGGATATATTTTCTGCACCAGCTTATCGGATCTCCCCCCTTGCCAGGCAGGCATTTAGCGGGAAGCAGAAACTCGGCTATGCCTCTGAAATCGCTACAGAGGCAACTGGCAACGCCTCTGCTACTGGTCGTGCTGTGGCGGAACAGGCCACTCAAATGGCCGTTATCACCCGCATTGAGATTGCCCGTCTGGGCCGGGAACAGAAGACGGCATCGGCACCACCCAATGCCACCGCTGGCGCCGCCCAATATCAGCGAATAGAGAGGGCGACGGCTCCCGCAGCACATCAGCTGAGCGAGTATGCTTAACCCCTGTTTTTAGTGCGCTTTCGCTCCCCCGTTTTTTTGCCTTTAGGCTGCTTCTGTCCCCTCGGAGAGGCCGCCTTTTCACCCGTGGGTGAGATGCGCAACCGCTGGCCGCATACAATCACCTTTTGCAGATGTTTCTCAATCTCTTTGGGCATCCCTTCAGGCAGATCCACCGTGCTGTGGGTATCGTGAATGCCTATGTAGCCGATATGCTTTCCTTCAACCCCAGCTTCATTGGCAATCGCCCCCACTATTTCACGCGGTGTAGCCCCATGCTGGCGGCCAACCTCTATCCGGTAACGGGTTCGGGGCAGATCGTCACCACCCTGCTCTGGCTTGCCCTGCCCCTTTCTCCCTCTGCCCCCTCTTGGCTCAGTCCGGCTATCTGGCCGCTTTTTGGCCACAGGCACTTTGATCTCTTTCACTATGAAGGGGCGCTCGCGCTGGCTAAGAAAAGTGAGCGCTGCGGCGATATCCGTTACGCTCATCTCCTGTTCATTCTCGATCCGGCTGACCAGACGATAGTAGAAATCCAGATCCTGGTTGACAGCTGTATCACGCAACAGCCGCATAAACTGTTCAATACGGTGCTCACCCAGATCGTCCGCTGATGGCAGTGACATGGGGGGGATCTTTTGGCGTATGGCCCGCTCGATGGATTTGAGCAGATGCCGCTCACGGGGCGATACAAAGAGCAGCGCCTTGCCTTTGCGCCCTGCCCGCCCGGTGCGGCCAATACGGTGGACATAGGCCTCTGGATCATAGGGGATGTCGTAGTTGACAACGTGGCTTACCCGCTCGACATCCAGCCCGCGAGCCGCTACATCGGTTGCCACAACAATATCCAGCTTGCCACTTTTCAGGCGGCCCACCGTTCGCTCGCGCATGGCCTGATTCATGTCGCCATGCAGCGCCTCAGCAGAGAATCCATGCGCTTCCAGTTTTTCCGCCACCTCAACCGTTGCTGTTTTGGTGCGCACAAAGACCAGCATGGCATCAAGCGCTTCAACCTCCAGCACCCGCGTCAGCGCATCCATTTTATGGAAGGGTGTAACCACACAGTGAAGCTGCTCAATGGTGGTGACGGTCTCTGTTTTACAGGCAACCTTGACCTCAACCGGGTTATCCAGATATTTCCGGGCCACATTGCGGATACCCTTTGGCATGGTCGCCGAGAAGAGCGCGACACGCCGATCTGCTGGCGTCTGCTCAAAGATCCACTCAATATCATCGATGAACCCCATGTTCAGCATCTCATCCGCCTCATCCAGCACCAGGGTTTTAAGCCCCTTCAGCGAAAGGGTGCCACGCCGCAGATGATCCATAACCCGGCCGGGGGTTCCCACAATTACATGGGCGCCACGTTTGAGCTGTCGCAACTGGGTGGCGATACCTGTCCCGCCATACAGTGGCAGAACATGAAACCCCTTCATGCCATGGGCATAGCTCTGGAAGGCCTCTGCAACCTGAAGCGCCAGCTCTCGGGTGGGTGCCAGTACCAATGCCTGTGGATCACGCTGTTTCAGATCTATATCACTCATCACAGGCAGCGCAAATGCAGCCGTTTTGCCCGTGCCGGTCTGAGCCTGCCCCAAGAGATCCCTCCCCTCCATGAGATGGGGAATGCACTGCTGCTGGATAGGGGTTGGCGTTTCATAGCCAAGGTCTGTAACCGCTTTTAGAACAGTGGCAGGAAATCCGAATCGGTCAAAGCCGACGGATGCAGGAGCGGAATCCATGGAGGCACCTCAAGTCAGGGGAATAAAAATAGCTGCCATATTGGTGAATATGACGAAAAAAGGGACGGTATGATAACAGATTATCCCATCAAGAGCAGTTGGAACCGTAGCGAGAATCATTAAGCAGCCCTGACATCTGCCCATGGTTTTGGTGGTAAAATAGGACACTATGCAGCCTGCCCACCAGATCCTGAAAACCACCTTTGGCTATAACGAGTTCCGGCATAACCAGGCGGATATTATCCAGTCACTGCTGGATGGGCAGGATGCCTTTACACTGATGCCTACCGGCGGTGGCAAATCTCTCTGCTATCAGATCCCGGCCCTGGTGCGCGACGGGGTGGGCGTAGTGATCTCTCCGCTGATCGCCCTGATGCAGGATCAGGTGAATGCGCTCAGGCAGCTGGGGATTCAAGCGGCCTTCCTCAACTCAACCCTGGATCAGGCCAGCCAGCAGCAGATAGAGCAGAGCCTGCTGGATGGGGCGCTGGATCTCATCTACATCGCTCCTGAACGGCTGATGACAGAGCGAATGCTCAGCCTGCTGGATCAGACCCGGGTCGCGCTGTTTGCGATTGACGAGGCCCACTGTGTCTCCCAGTGGGGGCATGATTTCCGCAAAGAGTACCAGCAGCTCTCCATTCTGCATGAGCGCTACCCCGATGTGCCACGCATTGCCCTGACAGCAACCGCAGACCGGCGCACCCGTGCCGAGATCATCACCCAGCTGAATCTGCAACAGGCAACGGTGTTCCTCAACAGCTTTGATCGCCCCAATATTCACTATGCCGTCAGCGAAGGGCAGAATGCCAAAGAGCAGCTGTGGCGATTTATTCAGCGCGAACATCCGCAGGATGCCGGCATTATCTACTGCCTGTCGCGTAAAAAGACCGAGAGCATTGCCCGCTGGCTTGCCGGCAAGGGACGGCTGGCGCTGCCCTATCATGCCGGGTTGCCCAGTGAGGTGCGACAGCGGCACCAAGAGCGTTTCCTGCGTGAAGAGGGGGTGATCATTGTCGCCACCATCGCCTTTGGCATGGGGATCGACAAGCCGGATGTGCGCTTTGTGGCGCATCTCAATCTGCCCAAAAGTATCGAGGCCTACTATCAGGAGACCGGCCGCGCCGGACGAGATGGAGAGCCTGCCAATGCCTGGATGGCCTATGGATTGCAGGATGTCATCACCCTGCGCCAGATGATGCAGGAGGGTGATGCCAATGAGCAGTTTAAACGCATTGCACTACAAAAACTGGAGGCGATGCTGGGGCTTTGCGAGCTCATCAGCTGCCGCCGTCAGGCCCTGCTGGCCTACTTTGATGAGACGCTGGCAGCGCCTTGTGGCAACTGCGACAACTGCACCCGCCCACCCCGGACCTGGGATGGCTCTGTTGCGGCACAAAAGGCGCTGTCAACCATATACCGCACCAACCAGCGCTTTGGGGTCAACTACATCATCGACGTACTGGTGGGCAAGGATGATGAGCGTATCCGCAAGAACCGGCATGATCAGATCAGCACCTACGGCATCGGGGATGAGCATACGGGGGCGGAGTGGCGCAGCATCTTTCGTCAGCTGATTGCCCAGGGTTATCTCAGCGTGGATGTCGATGGCTATGGCGCACTCAAGCTCACCGAAAAATGCCGCCCCCTGCTGCGAGGTGAACAACGGCTGGAGCTGCGCAAGATGGCCAGGCCGGAAAAGATCAAAAAAGAGAAGCGCGCGCAGAAGCAGCAGGAACTGCGCACCATTGACACGCCGCTGTTTGAAGCCCTGCGCGCCCTGCGCCTCAGCCTTGCCCAGGAGCAGGGGGTGCCGCCCTATGTGATCTTTCATGACACCACCCTGGCCGAGATGGCCCGGACCCGCCCTGCAACGCCGGATGCGATGCGTTATATATCCGGCGTGGGCGAACAGAAACTCAAACACTACGGTAGACAGTTTCTGCAGGAGATTGCCAAACACCCCCTGCCTGAACTGCTCGACAACCACCTGAGCGACACCATCAATGAGACCCTGGCGCTGCACCAGCAGGGCAAAGATGCAGAGGCCATTGCCCAGCAGCGGGGGCTCAAACCTGCCACCATCTACATCCATCTGGCCGAAGCAGTAGCGGCTGGCTGCTTGAGCGCCCGTGATGCCCTGCCGCTGGATGATGCCCAGTATGCCGAGATTGTAAACGCTATCGAACTGCTGGGTACCGAAGAGGATGGCTCCTTGAAATCCCTCTACGAGGCGCTGGATGAACAGTACGATTACGGGGTGCTGAGGTGTCTGCTGGCAGGGTGCCAAATCAACCCGTAGTTACCGCTCTGCCTGCAAATAGAGCGGCTCAAGCCCTTCTGCCGGGTGCTTTCGCGTATGCTGTTGCGCGCTATGGTTTTTAACGGCGCTCCATATTGCATCACCATCCCAGCTGCCGCGCTGCCTGCCATAAAGAGATTGGTTGAGGGCAAGAATATCTGCAGCGGCTGCCTCATCAAAACGGGAGGCGAGCTCAACAAGACCTTTGGGCGGATCAGCCGGCCATACCCTCTTGCCCCAGGCAAGCAGGGCTCTGCATACTGCAAAGCCGTCACCTGCCTGACAGGCCGCTCTCAGTTCCGCCAGGATCTTATTGCGACGATCTGTTTTGGGTGGGCGGCTGTTTTCCGGGGCGCTCTTTTTTGGCTGTCGATAGTGGCTAAACCACCACCAGGCAGCAGCGGTAGAGAGCCAGCCCACTGCAAAAAAGAGCGCTAGCCAGGGGTAGATACCGCTGCTCGGTTCGGCTCGGGGCGGCGGCTCGGGCAGCACTTTGGCCTCTTGAACAATTGGGTCGCTGGCGACGGTGGGTGGTGGCTCGGCAGGGGCATCTGGCGCTGGAAGCACCTGAATATGCTCCTCGGCAATCCAGGCGACCTCCTGCCGGTTTGTCTGTACATTCCACCAGCTGACCTTTATCGCGGGCAAAACATACTCCCCAGCCCTGGTAGGCACCAAGGCAATCTTCTCCTGGCGAATGGCTGTGACGCCATTTTCATCCTTGTGATCCTGCAACATGGGTTGATCCGGGTACTGCTTGAACCCAGCGGGCATCTCCTGGTGAATCTCCGGGAGTTGTGCGGCGGTAATGCCATCGGCCACAATGGCCAGTGTGCGGGTAACAGGCTCACCCACCCGGAACTCGGGATTGCTCTTGGGCCAGGAGGCCGAAAGTTGCAGGTTGGTTAACGGCAGCCAGGGTTGCGCCGCCCCTTTCGGGATGGGCTTGATCTCTATGCTTATCGCTTTTGAGCGGATACGTTTTATCGCCCCGGCCTGCCCAAACCTGTCGAACGGATGGCGGCTCTGCTGCATGATCCGGGTCTGGAATGTGATTGGATCCAGCGTCAGCGTGCCGCTGGCCTGCGGAAAGGCAAGGTAATCGATCTGAGAGACCAGATAACGCCTGCCATTGCGTTGCGTCTCAAAGTTCTGCTCATCACCCAGCTGTTCGACAATAATATCGGGGTCGTTGAACTGGGGCGCAGAGAGGCTGGCATCCACAATATTAACCGCACGGTAGATGCGCACACGAAAGATCAGCTGCTGCTGCACATAGGCAGTTTCAGGCTCGACCGAGACCTCCATAAACAGATCTTCACCGCTGCTGGCCGGGTCTGGCTGCGCAGCCTCCCGCACCAGGATGGATATGGCCTGGCTGCGGTCGCTGCCAAAGGATATGGCCGGTATGGTTAGCGGCCCGGCGCTCTTTGCCATCACGCTGAGCCTCCAGCGGGTGGTTTGGCTGTAGTCGCCATTGATCATTCTGATACTCTGGCTCTGGCTGCGAGAGAGGATCTCCAGATTATGCTCCAGCGGTGAAAAATCAGGCTCGCCATCGGGTGGACCATCCGCCTCAAATATCAGTTCGAAGGCTTCATCAATGGAGACCGGGTTCGGTGAAACCTCTGCCGTGATGGTCGCACCCCATGCATTGGCTGCCTGCAACAGTATGATCAGGGTGAAAAACAGACGTTTGATGAGATCTCTTTTTACCATTGTTGTGCCTCTTGCACAGGTTGAGGTTGGCGTTGGTATTGATACAGGAACTTGCGCCGTAAAAGCCCGCCAGGGTCATCGGGGATGCGGCGCAACCACTGCTCTGTTGCCTGCGCCATGCTCTTCTCCTCCTCCGTCATCTCTTCAGGCCTGGCCATCTCTGACTCACTCTGCTCCTGCTCATCCCCTTTATCCGATTGCTCCTCTGCTGCGGCTGGCTCCTCTTGCTGCTCACCCTCTTTACCTTGCTGAGCCTCACTTTTCTGCTGCTCCTGCTCATTGCCGGAGGACTCTCCCTGCTGTGGTTCCTGCTGCTCATTGTCGGAGGACTCTCCCTGCTGTGGCTCCTGCTGCTCGCCCGGCTGAGGTTCGGATTGATCCTGCTGCTGCGATTGATCCTGCTGTGATTGATCCTGCTGTTGCTGTTCTGACGACTCCTGGCTCTCATCCTGGTTTTGTTGCTGATCCTGCCTCTGCTGTTGCTCAAGCTGCTTTTCGACCAGCTCCCGGTTGTACGCAATATCCTGGTCAGCCGGGTTCAGCTCCAGCGCCTGATCATAGGCCTGGAGCGCCTCTGCCAGCCTTCCAATCTGTGCCAGGGCATTGCCTTTGTTGTAGAGCGCATCGGGGCTGTTAATGCCATCGAGCGCCGCAATGGCCTGCTCATATTCCCCCGCTCTGTAGTGGGCAGCCGCCTTCCACTCCCGGTTTTCAAACTGCCGGGCGGCGGCACTGGCATCACCTTGCTGGAGCATTCGAGAGGCCTGCTGATCGGCGCGCGCCCAGAGCTCTCGCCACTCAAGCGCTGCGGCATCCTGAGAGTGGGGCAGCAGTATAAAAAGCACCAGCAGCAGATAGCCGCGGCGAAAGGCCAGCGCAGCAAGCGGCAGAATCAACAGCAGCAGCCAAGGCCCCTCCTCCTGCCACTGATCGGTGGTCAGCGCCGCCTCCTTTTCAGCAATGTGGCTCTGCCGGTTCTGCAGGGGCGCCAATAGATATCTGATATCATCATCACCGATAGAGAGCCTGTGGTAGCGGCCGCCACCCGCCTGGGCGAGCGCGCTGAGTGTTGGGCTATCCAGGCGCGGCAGCACAATCTCCCCTGCGGCACTCTTCAGGAAACCACCCCCGGGCAGGGTAATGGGCGCCCCTTCAGGGGTGCCAACCCCCAACAGGCTGATACGGTACTCCCCGTTATCCCTTGCCGCCAAAACCTCCTCTATCGAGAGAGGCTCGATGCCATCTGTAATCAGCAGAATATCCCCCTGGCTATGACCTGCCTGCTGTAATAATTCAGCCGCCTTTTTTACTGCAAGATCGGGGCGCGTGCCCTGTGAAGGCATCAGCGCCGTTTCAAGGCTGTTGAGCTGGGCAGCAATGGTGGCTGTATCATCGGTGAGGGGCGTAACCAGAAACGGGGTGGCGGCATAGACAATCAGCGCGGTCTGACCCTCTCGTCGCTGTTTCAGAATATCGGCGATCTTGTAACGGGCGCGCGCCAGGCGGCTGGGTTTGATATCTGCGGCATCCATCGAACGGGAGAGATCCAGCGCCAGCACCAGGGCAGACTGCTCCCGAAACAGCGGCTGTTCGCGCTGCTCCCAAACTGGGCCGGCAATGGCGATGATGCCAAGCAGCCCTGCAATGCCAATAGCCAGCAGCGGCCATCGCTGCCGTACGCCCTGCTCGTCTGCCAGCAGATAGGGCAGCAGCTCGGGGTCACAGACCGCGCGCCAGGCCTTGCTGTTGGTGGTTTGGCGCCAGAGCCTCCACAGGATAGCCAGCAGCGGGATGAGCGCCAGAAACCAGAGCGGGCGCAGAAAATGGAAGTTATCCACGGTTTGGCCTCCATCCGCTGCGCCAGCCGATAACCAGGCCGGCAAGTATCAGTGCCGCACCCAGTGGCCAGGGGTAGAGTGCTCGAACGGGGCGGAACAGCTGCTGCTCCTGCTCAATCGGCTCCAGCTCGTCCAGCAGCCGGTAGATCCCTTTCAGCTCATTGATATCCCTGGCTCTGAAGTAGCGGCCGCCGGTTTTATCGGCAATGGCCTTGAGGCTTTTCTCATCCAGATCACGCGAGGGGTTGATGCGCCGGCTGCCAAAAAAGGAGCGGACAATCAGCTCATCGGCGCCGATGCCAATGGTGTAGACCTTTACCCGCTTCCGCGCCGCCAGTTCAGCAGCGCGGACAGGCTCAATCTCTCCTGCCGTGTTGGCGCCGTCGGTTAACAGGATCAGCACCCGATTTTCAGCCGGACGGTCTTGCAGCCGCTTTATCCCTAAACCAATGGCATCACCAATGGCGGTACTTCTGCCCGCCAGGCCGATAGCCGATTCGTACAGCAGGGTTTTTACCGTCTCCCGGTCAAAGGTCAATGGCGCTTGCAGGTAGGCCTGTTCACCAAACAGGATCAGGCCGATGCGGTCACCCTTGCGGCGCTTGATAAAATCACCGGCAACCTGCTTGGTCGCGGTCAGACGGTCGACCCATTGATTGGCAAGCCTGAAATCCTCCTCTTCCATACTCTTGGAGAGATCCACTGCCAGCATCAGGTCACGCCCGCTCATCGGTATCTCCAGCGGGTCACCCAGCCACTGGGGGCGCGCCGCTGCCAGCACCAGCATGACCCAGGCAGCGGCGGCCAGCCAGAGCAGTATATCCTGCCGGGGTCTGCTGCCCGTGGTTTCGCCGCCACCCTCAAAATCCTCCAGAAAAGGGACACGCAGGGCCGCATCCTGCTGCCGGGGGGCAGCAGGCATGAACCACCTGATCAGCAGCGGCAGCGGCAGCAGGGCGAGCAGCCAGGGCCAGTAGAGCGTCATCATGCCTGGGAACCCTCCGGTTTATGGGGCAGGGCCTCAACCCATGCGGCACACAGCTTGAGCAGGGCAGCACCCTCTATCTTTACAGCAGCCCTGTAGGGGGCCTCAACCAGTGCGCGGCCAACGCCGGTGGAGAATGCCTTGTGGAAACGGCTGCCTGCCACGCCGCGATCCAGAAAATCCAGCCAGGCATCGCCGGTCAGGCCGGCAACCTCTGCCCGGGGTGAACAGCTGAGCGCCACCCGCCGCAGCAGTGTGGAGAGGTCGGCTGCCAGCTGCTGATCATTTTGGTGGATTTTGTATCGGCTCTCTATCGCCTGTAGCGCCTGGCGCGCCTCCCGGCGCAGCTGGCCGCGGCGGTAGAGGATGCGACCCAAAAAGAGCAGCCCAACCAGCAGCAGGATCAAAACAGCCAGCCCCCACCAGCCCGGTGCCGGTGGCCACCAGGAGACCGGCTCTGGCAGGTGGATATCCCTGAGCGGCAGAGGCTGCTGTGTGGCCGGGCTCACCTGCGCCTCCGGCCAAGGCCTGCTTGCAGCATGCTGTACGGGTCCTGGTCTGTGGCGCAACTCAGCAGGTGGATGCCTGCACGCCGGCAGAGATCACGCAGCCAGGCCTCATGGGTCTGGAAGCGCTCGGTATACCGCTTTTTTAGTGCGCGGCTGCCGGTGTCGATGGTGATGGTGCGCCGGCCATCCGTGAGGCGGTAGTTGCCGGACGGGGGCAGCGCCCTCTCCAGATGGTCGTGAATAAAGATCAGCACAACATCGTTATGGCGCGCCAGGTGTATCAGGTGCGCCTCGGCAGACTCATCCAGTGAACGGAAGTCGCTCAGCAAAAAGAGCAGACTGCCCGGACGGGTGACCCGGCGCAGGCGGGCCAGCGCCCGTTGAGCCACCTGCTGCTGGGCGCCATTGCCATTTTTGGGGGCGCTCTGTGGCGATGCATCCGTGAGCTTGCGGATAAAGTTCAGCACCGCATGCTTGCCCTGCTGGGGCCGCAGTTCCAGATGGTTGCCCTCCGAGAAGATCAGCCCGCCCAAACGGTCACCGTGCTGGATGGCGCTCCAGGCCAGCAGTGCCGCCGTCCTGGCCGCCAGCACCGATTTGAAGAGGCCACGAGTGGCAAAGTGCATGGGCGCACGGTAGTCCACCCAGAGCAGAATGGAGCGCTCACGCTCCTCTCTAAAGAGTTTGGTGAAGGGTTTGCCAGTGCGCGCTGTCACCTTCCAGTCGAGATTGCGTGCATCATCACCGGGCTGATAGAGGCGGGCCTCATCGAACTCCATCCCCCGGCCTTTAAATCTGGAGAGGTAGCTGCCCGTCATGCGCCCCAGAACCTTTACCGCCCTGAGCGGCAGTGAAGCCCCTGCCTTTTGCAGTCCGATCAGGGTGGATTGGTTAACCTGGACGCGATCTGTGCCTGCCATTCTGGTATCTGCAAAGGCCTTATGGCACGGCAATGCGGGTGATGAGCGTCTCTATCAGGTGGTCTGGCGTAACCCCTTCGGCTTCAGCTTCATAGCTCAAGAGGATGCGGTGGCGCAGTACATCGTAGGCCAGCGTCTGGATATCTTCAGGGGATACATAGTCCCGCCCGGCCAGCCAGGCATGTGCCCGCGCACAGCGGTCAAGCGCGATGGTGGCGCGTGGGCTGGCACCATACTCAACCCAGCGGGCAAGGTCATCACCATAGGCACCAGGGTTGCGGGTGGCGAGCACAAGCTGCACCAGATACTCCGCCAGATTCTCAGCCAGATGGAGATCCAGCACCTCGTCCCTGGCCTCAAACAGCACCTCCTGAGCGAGCCGGGCAGGAGGGGCGGCGGGTTTTGCATCCTGCCGGGCCTCATTGCGCGCCAGTTGCAAAATGGCCTTTTCAGCACTGTAATCCGGGTAGTCAATCCGGACATGCAGCAGAAAACGGTCAAGCTGCGCCTCGGGCAGTGGATAGGTGCCCTCCTGCTCGATCGGGTTCTGCGTGGCCATCACCAGAAAGAGCTGCGGCAGCGGGTAGGTGACAGAGCCTACGGTAATCTGCCGCTCGGCCATCGCCTCCAGCAGTGCAGATTGAACCTTGGCGGGTGCGCGGTTGATCTCATCGGCCAGGATCAGGTTATGAAAGAGCGGCCCCTGCTGGAATTTGAAGCTCCCCTCCTGGGGGCGGAAGATCTCGGTTCCGGTCAGATCGGCAGGCAGCAGATCGGGGGTGAATTGGACGCGATGAAAGTTGCCATCGATGCCATCCCCCAGCACCTTGATGGCTCGGGTTTTTGCCAGTCCGGGAGCACCCTCTACCAATAGATGGCCATCCGCAAGCAGCGCAATAAGAAGCCGGTTGACCAAGGCCTCCTGGCCGATGATCTGCTGGCTTACATAGGTTTGTAGCTGTCTGATTTCATTCTGATGTGACATCTGTTCTATCTACTTGGTATCTGTATATCAATGGAGGATGTTTGCAAGATCCTGTGCACTTTCATGGTTTCGCAAGCGGGGCTATCCGTCCCATCCACCCGCAGCGCATGAGTGAGACCTGCTTTTTGGATTTCAGTTCCTGGGAGGCGCAGATTCTATCTGCATCTGATGAAAAAAAGAATCTGCCTTTCGCATGGGTTACAATAGCGGTCATGGCTACAATTTTTGACCTGCACACACACTCAACCGCATCGGATGGAACGAGCTCGCCAAAGGAGCTGATACAGCACGCCGCCGAGCAAGGGGTAGATGCCATCGCCCTGACCGACCACGATACCACCGAGGGGCTGGCCGAAGCCGCCGCCACAGCGCAAAGCCTGGGCATCGGTTTCATACCTGGGGTGGAGATCTCTGCAAGCTGGAACAGCCATGTCGTGCATATCGTTGGCCTGGGCATCTCCCCTGATTGCACGCTGTTGCAGGATGGATTGGCAACACTGCGCCAGTTTCGCAACTGGCGGGCAGAAGAGATGGGGCGCAGACTGGCAAAGGTGGGCATCAGCGATGCATTTGAGGGTGCCAGGGCACTCTCAAGCGGGGTGCTGATCGGCCGCTGCCATTTTGCCCGCTTTCTCGTAAAACATGGTCATGCCGAGAGCGAGAAAAAGGTTTTTCAACGTTTTCTGACACACGGCAAACCGGGATATGTGCCTGGAAAGTGGGCAGAGCTGGAGGATGCCGTGGCGTGGATCTTGGCCGCAGGCGGGCAGGCGGTGATTGCACATCCCGCGCGCTACCCCTTTACCCGCACCAAGCTGCGCCGGCTGCTGGCAGAGTTTGCAGAGGCCGGTGGCGTGGGATTGGAGGTAGTCTCAGGAAGCCATAACCGCGATGAGACATCTACCATGGCTCGGCATGCGCAGGATTTTGCCCTGCTGGCATCGACCGGCTCGGACTATCATGGCCCCGAAAATCCCTGGCGCAGATTGGGTCGCTTTCAGGCGCTGCCTGAAATCTGCACACCGATCTGGCATGATTGGGGCTTGCCTTTAACCACCCGTGCTATCAGCGCCTGATAGCGGACGACTTTTCCAAACGGTTTCCCCCCAAGTGGCTCAATTTTTTCAAATTCACCCGGATAACCCCCAACTGCGCCTGATTCGAAGCGCGGTTGAGATCATTCGCCAGGGCGGCCTGGTGATCTACCCCACTGACTCCAGTTATGCCCTGGGCTGCCATGTCGGCGACAAGCGGGCAATGGAGCGCATCCGGCAGATCCGCCAGCTTGATGACAAACATAACTTCACACTGGTATGCCGGGATCTGACGGAGATCTCCACCTATGCCAAGATCAGCAACCAGCAGTACCGCCTGCTAAAGGGGCTGACCCCAGGCCCCTACACCTTCATTCACCAGGCCACCAAACAGGTGCCAAAACGCCTCCAGCACGCCAAACGCAAGACCATTGGCCTGCGTATACCGGACAACCATATCGCCCAGGCGCTGCTGGGAGAGCTGGGAGAGCCGCTGATGAGCTCCACCCTGATTCTGCCGGGTGATGAGATGCCACTCACTGATCCGTATGACATGCGCGACACCCTCGGGCATGATGTGGATCTGGTGATTGATGGGGGTTATTGCGGATTCGAGCCGACAACCGTGGTCGATATGAGCGATGATTCAGCCACGGTTGTGCGCGAAGGCAAGGGTGATGCCACCCTGTTTGAAGCATAGGAAGATTTTATCAATGGGCACCTTCAAGTGATGAATGAATTAAATACCATTCAGCAGATCGTCGTTTTGATACTGCCTGTGCTGTTTGCCATTACCGTGCACGAGGCCGCCCACGGCTGGGTTGCAAACAAACTGGGTGACCCGACGGCCAAACAGCAGGGGCGGGTTACGCTCAATCCCATCCAGCATATCGACCCTCTGGGTACGGTGATAGTGCCACTGGGGATGTATCTGCTGACCGGGTTCCTGTTTGGCTGGGCCAAGCCCGTTCCGGTAGATTGGCGCAATCTGAATAACCCCCGCAGGGATATGGCGCTGGTGGCGATTGCCGGCCCCGCCTCCAACCTGATCATGGCGCTGCTATGGGCGGTGGGCATGCAGGCAGGGGTCTCGCTGCTGGAGAGTCTGCCCTGGGTAGCCTATCCCCTGATCTACATGGGGACAGCCGGCATCATGATCAACAGCATACTGCTGGTATTGAACCTGCTGCCTATCCTGCCGCTCGATGGGGGGCGCATTGTAGCCTCACTGCTGCCTGCCAGGCTGGCAGTGCCCTACGCCCGCCTTGAGCCTTGGGGGCTCTTCATTATCGTTGGCCTGCTGGCGACGGGCATGCTTGGCAGTATCATTGGCCCGCTGCTCTCTACTTTTCAATACATCATCGTATCGCTGGTTGGCTTACAATAGAGCGCCTGCACACCGTTTATCAAACTTCAGAGGAAACACCATTGACTCCTGTTCCTGCGCAACACTCCCGTGTACTCTCCGGCATGCGCCCTACCGGCAAGCTCCATCTGGGACACTACCACGGGGTGCTGGAAAACTGGGTTGAACTTCAACATGAATACGAGTGCTACTTCTTCGTAGCAGACTGGCATGCGCTGACCACCCACTACGATGACCCCGGCATCATCTCCGAGAGCGTGTGGGATATGGTGATCGACTGGCTTGCCGCAGGCGTCAACCCTGGCGAGGCGAGGCTGTTTATTCAATCCCGCATTCCCGAGCATGCAGAGCTGCATCTGCTGCTCTCCATGATCACCCCGCTGGGCTGGCTGGAGCGGGTGCCAAGCTACAAAGACCAGCAGGAGAAGCTCAAGGAGCGGGATCTCGCCACCTACGGGTTCCTGGGATACCCGCTGCTGCAAAGCGCCGACATCCTGATCTACAAGGCAGGGCAGGTTCCTGTGGGTGAAGATCAGGTAGCGCACGTCGAGCTGACCCGCGAAGTGGCGCGGCGGTTCAATCACCTCTACGGGCGTGAAACCGGGTTTGAAGAGAAGGCGACCCAGGCGGTAAAGAAGATGGGAAAGAAGACAGCCAAACTCTACGAACAGTATCGCAAGGCCTATCAGGAGCAGGGCGACCACGAGGCGCTGGCCGCCGCACGGGCGCTGCTGGAGAACCAGCAGAACATCAACATGGGTGATCGCGAGCGCCTGTTCGGCTACCTGGAGGGCGGTGGCCGTATCATATTGCCAGAGCCTCAGCCGCTGCTGACCAAGGCATCCAAAATGCCGGGGCTGGATGGCCAGAAGATGTCCAAATCCTACGGCAATACCATTGCACTGCGAGAGACGCCCGAAGGTATAGAGCAGACCCTGCGAACCATGCCCACAGATACCAACCGGATACGCCGGAATGATCCGGGCGACCCTGCAAAATGCCCCGTCTGGCAGTGGCATGAGGTCTATTCGGATGACGATATCAAAAACTGGGTGCAGGCAGGCTGCCGCTCTGCGGGCATTGGCTGCGTCGAATGCAAACAGCCGGTTATCGATGCCGTTCTGCGCGAGCTTAAACCGATTCAGGAGCGGGCGCAGGAGTATATTGAACAGCCTGAACTGGTGCGCAGCATCATTGCAGAGGGCTGCGAGGCGGCGCGCGATCTGGCAAAAGAGACGCTGGATGAGGTGCGGCACGCCATGTCGCTGAACTACTACCGGTAGGATGATACAGCTCATGGAGCAGCGAGAGATTACCGGGATTGGCGCCCCTCACCCACAGCAGGCGGAGATGCCCTTTGCCATGGTGCAGGGAGAGGTTCTCTCGACCATGCCCAGGGATCTCTACATCCCGCCCGACGCGCTGGAGGTTTTTCTCGACGCCTTCGAAGGGCCACTGGATCTGCTGCTCTACCTGATCAAGCGTCAAAACCTGGATATCCTCAATATCCCGGTTGCCCAGATCACCACGCAATACATGGAGTATGTGGAGCTGATGAAAGAGCTGCGCCTGGAGCTGGCTGGAGAGTACCTGCTTATGGCCGCCATGCTGGCCGAGATCAAATCCCGCATGCTGCTGCCACGGGTGAGCAGTGATGAGAGTGACGAACACGACCCGCGCGCCGAACTGATCCGGCGGTTGCAGGAGTATGAGCGCTACAAGCAGGCGGCTGAAGATCTTGATGCCCTGCCACAGCAGGGGCGCGATACCTTCCCATTGGAGATTGAGGCGCCAGACCGTATTATAGAAAAGCGGCAGCCCGACCTATCCATGCAGGAGCTGCTGCTCTCCTTTAAAGATGTGCTTCAGCGTGCAGATATGTTTAGTAACCTGCACATCAAAATGGAGCCACTTTCGGTACGAGAAAGAATGTCCATCGTGCTGGATCGAGTGAACAGCGACACCTTCATAGCGTTCACCCGGCTGTTCGATTATACAGAGGGGCGCGCCGGGGTCGTCGTCACCTTTCTGGCGATATTAGAGCTGATAAAAGGCGCACTGCTCGAACTGGTTCAGACAGAACCCTACGGCCCGATTCATGTTAAAGCTGCCTCATCTTCCACCTGAGTCAGGCCATGCCTACTGAGCAACGGTTAAAATCAATCATTGAGGCGGCACTGCTGGCAGCAGGCAAACCACTGACCCTGGATGAGCTGCTGGCGCTGTTTGATGTGACCGATCTGCCTGAGCGACAGGCCGTTAGAGCAGCGCTGCAAGCACTGGCGGAGGAGTATCAGGGGCGCGGGATTGAGCTGCTCGAGGTCGCTTCCGGCTTTCGCATCCAGGTCAGATCAGAGTTCGCGCCCTGGATATCACGCCTTTGGGCAGAGCGGCCGGCGCGCTATTCACGCGCCCTGATGGAGACCCTGGCGCTGATCGCCTATCGCCAGCCGATCACCCGCGGCGAGATTGAAGAGGTGCGCGGCGTCAGCGTAAGCACCAACATCATCAAAACCCTGCTGGAGCGCGAATGGGTGCGCGTGGTGGGACACCGGGATGTACCGGGGAAACCCTCACTCTATGCAACCACCAAAGGGTTCCTGGACTACTTCAACCTGAAATCACTCTCTGAACTGCCAACGCTTGCCGAGATCAGGGATCTCGACACTATCAACCAGGAGCTTGATCTTGAGCTGCCAGGCATAACTGCCGGCGCCAGCCACGAGCCTGCCGCAGTGGACAGTGAATCAAAACCACCCCCATAAGGCCTTCAAATACTGTGACAAACCCCACTCCGCCACAAGGTGAACGGCTGCAAAAGGTGCTGGCCAACGCCGGCCTTGGCTCTCGCCGAGAGATTGAAACCTGGATAAAAGCAGGGCGCATCAAGGTCAATGGCCAGCTGGCCAGCCTGGGTTGCCGCATCAGTGGTGACGAACAGATAAAGCTGGATGACAAGCCGCTAAAGCCTGCCCGCCTGAGCGCCCCGGAGCGGCAGGTCATCATCTATAACAAGCCGGAAGGTGAGCTGGTGACACGCGCTGACCCGGAGGGGAGGCCAACCGTCTTTTCACGCCTGCCTCGGCTGAAAAGCGGACGCTGGATCGCTGTGGGGCGTCTGGATATCAACAGTGCCGGGCTGCTGCTGTTTACCACCGATGGCGAACTGGCCAACCGATTGATGCATCCATCACAGCTCATTGAACGGGAGTATGCGGTGCGTGTCCTGGGCAGGGTGTCTGAAGATATGCTCAAAAGCATGGTCAACGGCATTGAACTGGAGGATGGCCCGGCCCGCTTTGAGCATATTGTCGAAAGTGGCGGAACTGGAGCCAACCGCTGGTTTCATGTGGTCATCATGGAGGGGCGCAAGCGCGAGGTTCGACGCCTGTGGGAGGCAACAGGGGCCACTGTCAGCCGTCTAATCCGGGTAAGGTTTGGCCCCATTGTCATGGGCAACCGGCTGTTTGCCGGGAGATCCCGCCCACTGGAGCCCGACGAGCTAAAGCAGCTCTTGCAGGCCGCAGGCTTAAAGGACGAGAAGAGAGCGCACCGTACGGAGAGGCCAGCACCCAGCAAAGGCCGGAGGCAAAAACCGGCAGGCAAACCGGGGAGAGGGCGGCAGAAGCGCTGATTACGCATCCTCCTCACTGGGGAGATGGGTTGTAGAGGGCGGTCAACAGCGCGGCCGGATTGATGTGGCTTCTGGTTTTCTATATACGCCTTCATCTGAACAACGGGTAGACGAGGTCGATCTCTTCCAGGGGTTTGCCGGGGCCATCCGGCGAAAGCTGTGCATAGGCGGCAAGCTGCGTTGCTGATATGCCACCCACCACTTTGTTCACTTCAGACAACTTTATCCCCTGCCGCACCAGATAGGTGAGATAGCTGTGCCGGAGGGATTGAGCATTGATCCGTTCCGGTTCGCTGAGTCCGGCATCTACCGCCACCAGTGTGATTTTTGCCACTAGCTCCGCTGTGGAGGTTGTCGCGATTTCCAGCTCTTCATTGGCAGGGGCAGATTCAATTTCGGCAAAGAGCTTCAAAACCGACGGCGCCAGGGTGATGGCTCGCTCCTGATATCCAGGCACCCGAAGCCTGCTCTCTTTGAAGTCGAAACAGCATCGCTCTATCCTGGCCACCTCTTCCAGGGTCAGTCCGCTCAGCAGCAGTGCAATCAGCTGTTGTCCAATGGTGTCTGATTGCTCGAACAGCTGCCGGATCTCCTCCATATCCAACTCTGTGCCTGCCGGCTGTGGCAGTGCAGTATGCGCTTGCCCATTGATGGCGGCGACTGGAGCCGGTGGGTCTATGGCTGGTCGCTGCTGCCCGGTGTAGAGGTGCAGGCCTGCCAGGGTCTGGGGTTCATCCCTTCTCTCCTTGCGCAAAAGAAACTCGACCAGCCAGACGGCAAACAGCGCTGTCAGCAGCGATGCCACCAGGGCGATAGCAGCATCACGCGTATATTGCGGCCGCACCGGATGAGCAGGCAGCTGGGCATACTCCAGTATATTGACCTGCGGGAACTTCTGCCGATTCTGCACCTCGATCGCCACCAAGCGCTCCTCGGTGGTGCGGTAGAGCTCTTCCAGGCGGGCCAGATCCTCCTGTAGCGCCTCATGTTCGGCAAAACGCGCGGTAAAGAGGGTCGCCTTGCTTTTATGCCCCTTCAGCTGGGCCTGCAACTCTGCTACCGATTGCCGTGCAATCGCCCACTTCTGCTCCACATCGGCCAGCACCGTCTTCCGGCCATATTCAACCTTCATTTTGATCTCCTGTTGAATCTCCTTCAGCTGCTTGGGAATGGTCTTGAGATTGGGGTCGATAGCGATAAAGGCGTCGGTATAACGGCGTTGCAGCGCCGTCAGCTTCTCTTTGAGCAGCTGGGCGCGAGACTCCAGCGCCGCCAGGCTTCTCTGCTCCTCTCTGGGAACCACAGGTTTGCCCTTGGCGATGGCTTTATGAATGGTCTCCAGCGCCGCCTTTGCCTTTACCTCCTCTTCACTGGCAGCGTTGAGCGCCTGGGTCAGCCCCTTCAGCCGGGCAAGAACCTGGTTTTCATCGCGCCCCATGCTCAGGATGTCGTGCTCCTGACGGAACCTGTCCAGTTCGGCGCGCTTGGCCTCAACCTTGGCCGCAAGGGCCTGATGCTGCTCCTTCAGAGCCTGGGTCGTTGTGCCGGTGGCCTCTTTGATCTTCCGGGCGCGCATTTCGAGATAGACATTTACCCAGCTGTTTACCACGGCGGGCAGCGCCTCCGGGATCGGCCCTTCGGCACTCAAATTGACAATATTGGTATCGCTAAGCGGCTCAACGGAGAGCATCCCCTGTAGCTGGGCAACGCTGTTGATATATCGAAAGCCGCCTCCCTGCTCCAGCCTCTCCAGCACCTCTTGCAACAGGGGCTGGCCCAGCAAAAGCTGGCTCTGGATAGCGACATGCTGGATGTCTGCTGCTGCGCCCTGCTGATCCACCGCTGGCATGGCGACCGTTAACAGGGCGGCTGTAGTACGATAGACCGCAGGCCGGGAGTAGGTATAAAACAGCCCGGCGGCGGCACACAGGAGAAATACGATCAGGAATACCCAGAGGCGCCGCGACCTGCGCTCATGCAGGCTGCGCTGAGGGGCTGCGGTAACCGATGGCCCCTGGATCACCTCAATGGTTGGGATATGATCAGGCATCGTATGAAGTTACCCTTCTGCCATTCGCTCTGTTTCCCATTTGAGCCATCTTACACCAACAGGGAGCCACCCCGGCAACTGGTTTTTCAAAAAGACCGGCGCCAGGAGCCTGTCGGACTTAGGTGGATTGTAGCGAGGGAGTGGGAGAGTGAGCGCAAATATTCCCGGTTTTGAGGCGCATAGTGGGCCTGTGCAACGAAAAACCGGGGATAGTTGAGCCGCTCTCCCACTTCCGCAGCCAGTTCATCCTAAGCCGACAGGCTCCTAGGGAGCTGTGCCCATCTCTTTTTGATAACGTCGCTCCATAAGCGCCCGACGGCGCTCTGACATGCTGGGGGCTCTGCGCTCACCCCTCTCCTGCATCACAGGCCTGCTTGCCGGCAGGCTCTCTTTTGCTGGCGGTTTGGTTGCCGCGCCTGCCGACGCTCTGCCCCGGGCGGCTCGGTCTGAGGCTCTGATATCATCCATGTGAAAGTATTTATAGCGCTGCAAGCTGTCGATACCGTGACAATTTCTACAGATATTTCCTGAACTTTTAAACCGCAGAAAGCTGTTTCTGTTGTTGCCTTCCACCTCTTTCCCCGGGCCTGTGCTCTTTCTGCTTGAGGTCCATTGGTGCGGGTTGTGGCAGGTTGGGCATGCAATCAGTCCCGCATTTACCTTTTGCCCCGCTACATTGTAAACCGGCGCATATTTGCTGCTGCCCGGACGGTGCAGCTCTGGAACTATTATTGATTGCGGATGAGAAAAGTGCTCAACGATCTTCTTCTCTCCCGGCCCGCCTTTTTCATGGCAACTCAGGCAGATCCGTTCCTGATGCAGATTGCTCCCCTCCCCCTCTTCTCTTGCCCACAGCAGATAGCCCTCACCTTTCGCACCATGCGGGACATGGCACGGACTACAGACGCCACTCTCTGCTACAGTCTTGTTCAGGCCGTTTTTGGCGTCGGGGTTGGTTATGGAGAGGTCATGATCTGTGCCCACAACATAGCCCTTGCTGGCATGGCAGGTCACGCACAGCTTTGGGCCATCCAGGTTGGATTTGCGCAGAAAGCTGTTGCCTGCATCACCTTCTGTTTTTTTGCCTGGCCCTCTCTCTGGCTTTTCAGGATCCCAACGGTGTACGTTGTGACAGGTTGAACAGGCCATATCGCCATTTGTTGACTGCTCGCCATTTTTTGTGAAGAGCGGCAGCTTCACCGCTTCATCCTTCGGCGCTGCCTCTTCTCCACGTTTTTTTCCGTAGAATCTGCGCGCCTCCTTGCGTAGTGTGGGCCGCGCATCTGCGATCCGTTTCATGGGGTGGGTCGGCTCACCGATCACCTTTCTGCTCGCTGATTTACGCCGGGCATGACAGCCTGTGCATAATGCCTGATTCCGGCTGCTGCCCACACCAACCCCTCGTGCCCACAGGAGGTTACCCCATGCATTATGCACCAGGTGGCAGGCGCTACAGACGCCTGCATCGTCCACTGTTTCGTGACTCAGGTTGACAGTGTTCGGGGAGGTGATACGCAAATCATGGTCTGTATCAATAACCAGTGCATTATCTTTATGGCAGGCTGCACAGAGGGTGGCATCTTCATCATAGGGAACCCGCAGGAAGCTGTTGTTGCGGTCGCCTTCCCGTCCTTTGCCGCGAGGTGTCTGCTCTTCGGTAACCCGGGGGTCCCATTGATGTACGTTGTGGCAGGTGGGGCAAGAGACCGTGCCCGCCTCGTCATCCCGTTTGCCCTCTTTGTCAAACAGCGGCAGCTTGCCCCGGAACTGCGGCTGCATATTGGGCTGCTTGCCCAGCGGATGGGT
>Ga0256832_1000737_pt1 | contig 21524 bp, 20 predicted proteins | sample 134614metaG_FD_190534 | JGI IMG/M metagenome (GOLD analysis project Ga0256832, IMG submission 190534) | Hydrothermal vent microbial communities from Lau Basin, Pacific Ocean - 134-614 | ecosystem: Environmental > Aquatic > Marine > Hydrothermal vents | place: Pacific Ocean: Lau Basin | collected... | reverse complement strand
TTAGGTAAATCTTTTTTATTTTCGGTAGGTGTTACAATACCTTTGTCTTTTCGTTTAAACCAGCTCATTAGTTTTATAATTTAAATTGCAGTTTGTTTATAAAAACGGCAAATAGTTTACATTTTTATTAAGGCAAATGTACATATTTTTTAATAATTTAAAGCAGTTAAAATTATGCTTTCATTATTATAGTATCTTGAAAATCGTTATACTTGTTTTTTGTTGCGTTGTTTTTCCAATATCCTTCAATTGATTTGATTTTTGTCAGATTTGCTTCTTGCATAATTTTATCTAATAACTCTTCGCTTAAAGCAATATTAGCACAAGTTACCTCTTTATTCATCAGTTTGTAATTTCCCATATCTACCGGAAAAGTTTTAAGAATAATTTCTGAACTATTTTTATTTTCTTTGGAATTATAGGTAAAAAATGTAGATAAGCAAATGCCATCAGGTTTTAAAACACGTTTGATTTCTTTTAGATAGTTTGCAATTTCTGTTACACTCATATGAGTAAAAACGGAAAAAAGAAACACTTTATCAAAGGTATTGTCCTTGTATGGAAATTTAAAATTAGAAGCCTTTTTGGTGTTAGTATTGTATAAATCGTTGTTAAGCGGTACGTAGGTAAAATTAAAATTAGGGTAGTGTTTTTTAATTTTGCTGTTACACCATTTTCGCCTTTTTCTACTACATCAAAGCCTTCGTATTTTCCTTTATCAGATAAATATTCAGTTAGAGGAAAGCTGTTCTTCCTATGCCGGAACCAATATCTAAAACAGTATCATTTGGTTTTAAATTAGCATGTTCTTTTAACAAGTCTAATTGATGTTTTCCTTGTGCAATAAAATCACCGGAACCAATATAAATATCTCCTTTTGGCAGTTCAAATTTATGTCGTTTACCAAATAAACCATTCCAAATATCTATAGGAAAATACACTAATTTCCTAGCTATAAGTCGCATTTTGGGAGATAACTTATAGTAAATTTTCCTTGTTACTTTCATGTATTATAATTTTCTGCAATCAAAATTTAGGTTATTTATGTAATAAAAAAACTAAGCGTAATTAACTTATGATAAGTAAAGGTTAACTTAAAATAGTTATTTTTATAAAAATTAGGATTTGCTATTTAAATTTACAAAACATCCACACAATTCAAATCTTTAAAAGCTTGTGTTAAACGTTCTACAAAAGAAACCTCACCTTCGCGTAACCATTTTCTTGGGTCGTAATATTTTTTGTTTGGTAAATCATCGCCGTCTGGGTTACCAATTTGACTTTCTAAATATGGTGCATATTTTTTAAAATAATCACGTATACCAGTCATAAAAGCGTATTGTAAATCGGTATCTATATTCATTTTAATAACACCGTAGCTAATAGCTTCTTTAATCTCTTCAGGTGAAGAACCAGAGCCTCCGTGAAATACAAAATAAACAGGATTTTTGCTTGTATTGAATTTCTTTTCGATGTATTTTTGAGAATTATCTAATATTTTTGGTGTTAATTTTACATTTCCGGGTTTATAAACTCCATGAACATTTCCAAAAGATGCTGCAATGGTAAAACGATGGCTAATTTTACTTAATTCTTCGTAAGCATAAGCAACTTCTTCGGGTTGTGTGTATAATTTAGAAACATCTACATTACTGTTATCTACACCATCTTCTTCGCCTCCGGTAATACCTAATTCAATTTCTAAAGTCATATTTATTTTATCCATTCGTTTTAAATATTGTTTGCAGATTTCAATATTTTCTTCAATAGGTTCTTCGGATAAATCAATCATATGCGAACTAAATAAAGGCACACCATGTTCGGCAAAATATTTTTCTCCTGCATCTAATAATCCATCAATCCAAGGAAGTAATTTTTTAGCACAATGGTCTGTGTGTAAAATAACAGGAACATCATAAACTTTTGCCATAGTATGTACGTGTTTTGCTCCGGCAATAGCTCCTGCAATTGCAGCTTTTTGGTTTTCATTAGAGAGTCCTTTGCCTGCATAAAAAGAAGCACCTCCGTTTGAAAATTGTACAATTACCGGTGCATTCATTTTCATGGCTGTTTCTAACACGGCATTTACGGTGTTGCTGCCAACAACATTTGCTGCCGGTAAGGCAAAATTCTTTTCCTTTGCTAAATCAAATATTGCTTGAACTTGATCGCCACTTGCTACTCCTGGTTTAATTTTTGAATTCATTTTATTATTTTTTGTCTATTTTTTATAGCTAGATTACAGTATTTTTAAAAGTATAGCACAAATTTAAGGAAAACAAACACAAAATAATAATATTTAGTAAGTTTTCTAGAATGGGTAATTAATCCCAAAATTAAGTACTTTATGTTTAAAATTATAATGTCTAAACCATTTTTGTCCTTCTAAATAAGGCTCATAGGTTTTAAAAGCAAGATCTATTCTAAAAATTAAAAAACTAAAATCGTAGCGAAAGCCAATTCCACTTCCAACAGCTATTTCTTTAATAGATTCAAAGCCTTTAAATTTAGCTGCTTCATTGGTTAAATCAGAGTTGGTTAAATCCCAAACATTTCCAGCATCGATAAAAACAGCACTATAAATATTGTTGAAAAATTTAAAACGATATTCTAAATTAGATACAAATTTTAGGTTTCCGGTATTAAATTCTAAGTTGCTTTTTGAAGATCCCGGTCCTAAATCAAAAGTTTTCCAAGCACGAATATCGTTAGATCCTCCTGCTCGATATTTTCTACTAAAAGGAATATCGGTTGAATTACCAAAAGGAATTGCAGCTCCGGTAAAAGCTCTAAACACCAAATGATTGCTTCTACCAAAATCCCAATATTTTTTATATTCTACTTCAGTTTTAATAAATTGCGAGATAGGTAAACCAAACAATACTTTTTTGCCGTTCTCTTTTTCTTTAATTAGACTACTTGTTATTGTTCCGGAAGAAACTACTCTTCCTCTAAAAAAAGAAAAATCATTATCGTTAAAATTTTCTTTATTAGTATAGGTATAAGTGTACATCATGGTTGGTACTAAAACATCTTCGGCAATGATATCTTGTCTTTCTTTTACACGTCTAACGATTAAATAAGCATCCGGATTGGTTTGTGAAAAGTTATTAGATGGATCTAAAACATAATTGATATACCCAAAAGGATTGGTGATATTTCCGTTAGTGTCCATGTTATTTGGGTCTACAATTTCTGTAGCTACTTGTTGTAATTTTCGTAATTCTGAATGAAAGATGTTAAAATAACTCCCAGGATTTAAGTTGTTAATGTATTGAATATTAAAAACATCAAAACGGTTTTTGGATTGTTTATTTTTTTGCCAAGTATAACTCATGATACCGGTAATATTTTTTCGGTCTAAACCAATATTTTTTTGCAAACTGGCACTGATACTAATATCTGTTTTCGGACGCATGTATTTTGGAATGATTCTATTGACATTTATCGGGAAAAATATTCGTGGCATTTTTAAAGATGCTGTTGCGCCAATTTCCCATGAGGTTAAACCAAAGAAATTAAAATCCGGAGATGCTGTATCTTCGGCAAGATTTAAAAAAGAACCTTGAAAGGAAACATCAAAAATTTCTAATCCTTTAAATATATTTCTATCGATAAAAGAAAATTTACCGAGTACGCCAAAAGGTTTGATGTTAGAATGGATGACTTCTCCATCTACTGAAAAACCATATTTTTTTAAAGGCGTAAGGTAAATAGAAACACTTAAATCGCCATTTTCGTATTCTTGGTATTCAATACTTATTGGTGAACGAAAAATTTTTAATTCGTTTAAGTACGCTCTAGTTGCTTTTCGTTCTCTGTCTTTATAGACTCCAAAAGGTGTAATAGCAATGGCATTTGCTAAATATTTAGGGTTGTATTTTAATTTTTTATGTGCCCAAAAGCTATAGCCATTATAGGAAATGGAATCTAAATAAGGAGCGTCTTTTTGGTTGAAAGAAAAATCGGTATATACATTTATTTTGGTTACTTTTTGAATGGTAAAAGGTTTGGTGTAAATACTATCAGGAGTTTCGATGACTTGATCAGGGATGATTAAAGTAACATCTTTTAAGATATGTTTGGTTTTAGTAGAATCTAATTCAAATTGAATGTAATTTTTATTAAAGGAATAAACACCGTTATTTCGAAATAATTTGGTTAATCGGTCTTGTTCTTTTACAAAGTTATCCATATCAAACTGTTGACCGCTCCTTATATAAGATTTATCTTTAGTAAGTCGGTATAAAGAATCTAAAACCTTAGATTTAATAGCTGTTTTTATAGTGTCTAAAAAATATGGTTTGTTGGTTTGAATAAGGTATTCAATCTTTTTTTGTTTTGGCTTTACTATATAATCTTTAGAAGCAACTTTAGCATCAAAAAAACCTTTATTTTGAAAATAGCCACGTAATGATTTTTCCGATTTTTTAGTTTTTAAGGAATCTACAATTACTGGCGGCTCGCCATTTTTTTTTAACCATTCATTTAAGCCTTTGCTAGAATTGTAATATGCTTTTACTTGTTTGTTAGAAAACACAACGCTTAAAAAATGACTTTTTTTAGGATGATCTTTTACCCATTCTTCAAAATTTCGTTCAAAATTAGGATTAGATATGTTATAAATATATAATCCAACAGGTAGCACACCAAGGTTTGGGCGTTGTACTAAATAGGTGTATAACTTAGGATTAACCGATTTTTCTTTATTGACTTCAATAATATTTTTTTTGAGTAAATATTTTCCATCAGGAACTCGTTTGACCGAATTACACGATACAATAAAGCTTGCTAAAAGAATAAATACTATTTTTGTAAAAAATCGAATCAACACATTTTTTTTAAACTGTTCAAAAGTACTATTTTTTAATTTATCTACTCATAAATAATACCAAGATAACAAAATTGATGTTAAGTAAAAATAAAATAAAGCAAATAAAGCTTTTAAAACAAAAGAAATATCGGAATAAATTTGGACTTTTTGTCGTAGAAGGTGTCAAATCGGTTAATGAATTTATAAAAAACAACCAATTTGAGTTGGATGCTTTGTTTTACACCAATGAATATAAACCTATAGAAAAAAATGATGCATATACGCTTATTAGTGAAAATGATTTAAAAAAAATTTCCTTTTTAAAATCGCCACAAAAAGTATTGGCTGTTTTTAAGATAAACGAGAAAGATAAAGTGCCAGATTCCGATTTAATCGTAGCTTTAGACAGCATACAAGATCCGGGAAATTTAGGCACTATCATTAGGTTATGCGATTGGTTTGGCGCAAAAAAAATAGTTTGTTCTATGGATACTGTAGATTGCTTTAATCCTAAAGTAGTTCAAGCAACTATGGGTTCGTTAAATAGGGTTTCTATTGTGTATACAGATTTAACCAAATATATAAAAAACAGTAAAAAACCTATTTATGCTGCCATAATGGATGGCGATAGTGTGTATAAAACAAAACTACAAAATGAAGCTGTTTTACTTATGGGAAATGAAGCAAATGGCATTTCGCCGGAAAATTTACAATTGGTAACTCATAAAATCGCCATACCTAGATTTGGCGATTTACAAAAAACAGAAAGTTTAAACGTTGCAACAGCAACTGCTATATTGTTAAGCGAATTTAAAAGAAATTAACCTACTCAAAAGTTAATTTTAAAAAGAATCCTCTGGTAGAAAGTCGCTCAATTGGTCCTGTCCATGGACTAGCAGCTCCCTGATTATCATCAATTAATTCGTTATTCATGTTAAATAAACCTCTAATGGAAGGAGAGAATTTAAAATGAGGCGTATAAAAATCAACTCCAATACCAACTTCATACATGGTATTCCAGCGTTTACTTCTAAATTCTCCTGCAAAATTATCATCCGGATTTTCGTCATTTGCCGAAAAATTATAATCCAAAGACAAACCACCAACAACGTAAGGTTTAATATTACGCAAACGATCGGCACTAAATTTAAAGAGTAAAGGCAAATGCATAAAAGTGGCAGAAACTTCGCGTAAACTATCTTTTTCTTCTAAAAAAGAACCATTATCATTACTAAAATACAAGTTTTTTGAGTTGCTAATCAGTCCTGGTTCAAAACGTAAACTTAAATTTTTATGCAATCTTTTTTCTACCATTACTCCAATGATAAAACCTACGTGAGGTTCTACTTTTACTTTAGTATTGGTAAAATTTGATGGACGATAATCTACCACATAACTATTTTGATTAATGCCAAGGTAATAACCAAAATTCCAAGGTTTTTTATCAAAATTTGGTAAGTTTTCTATTTTGCTTCTTTGAGCGGTTGTTGCTAAAACAACTAATAGTAAAGGGAATAAAAACAATACTTTTTTCATAATTTATCCATTCTTTTTTGCGATGTATATAGTAGAAATTCCAAATGTTACCGGAATATCTTGTGCACTATTAAACCCATTTTTTAGTAAAATATTGTTAAAAGCTTTTCCGTAGGGGAAATTTGCAGCAGATTCGGGCAAATAACTATATGCTTTTTTGTCTTTTGAAAACATTCCTCCAACCGTTGGAATTACATATTTAGAGTAAAATTGGAACAATTGCTTCATCGGAAATTTGGTAGGTTGCGAAGTTTCTAAAACAACAAAAACACCATTTGGCTTTAAAACACGATGAATTTCTTGTAATCCTTTGTTTAAATTTTCAAAATTCCGAACACCATAACCAACAGTAATAGCATCAAATTGATTATCACTAAAAGGGAGTTTTTCGGAATCTCCTAAAACTAAATTAATTTTTTGATCTAATTTTTTCTTTTTTAGCTTTTCTTCAGCAATAGCAAGCATGCCTTTAGAAATATCTAAACCAATAATTTTTGCTTCTTTAATTTTAGCTAAATTAATAGCTAAATCACCTGTGCCGGTAGCGATATCTAATATTTTTTTAGGATTGTTTTTTGCAACAATATTAACCACTTTTTTTCGCCAGTTAATATCCAAACCAAAGGTTAAAACACGGTTTAAAAAATCATATTCTTTAGAAACATTGTCAAACATTTCGGTAACTTGTTCTTTTTTTCCTTTGTTTGTATCTTTATATGGTGTTACAACTTTGTTCATCCTAAAATTTTGGCAAATGTAAATATTAATCGATAAATAAAGGTATAAAAAATGACGCATTTTAATTATAATTAGGCTTTTACTTGACAAAGGGTATCTCAATATCGTATATTTGCAAACTTTTTAACTTATTTTTAAACAAAAACAACCTTTATGAAATTATCTAAATTTGCATATGATTTACCGGAAGAATTACTAGCACAACATCCTGTTCATAATAGAGATGAATCTAGATTAATGGTTTTAAACCGAAAAGATAGAACTATTGAACACAAGCAATTTAAGGATGTTATTGATTATTTTGATGAAGGTGATGTGATGGTTTTTAATGATACCAAAGTGTTTCCGGCGAGATTGTTTGGTAATAAAGAAAAAACAGGAGCAAGAATTGAAGTTTTCTTGTTAAGAGAATTAAATAAAGAAACCAAACTTTGGGATGTGTTAGTAGATCCAGCAAGAAAAATACGTATCGGAAATAAATTGTTTTTTGATAAAGATGAAACTTTAGTAGCAGAGGTGATTGATAATACTACTTCTAGAGGTAGAACTTTACGTTTTTTATACGATGGAACATACGAAGAATTCCGAAAAAAATTAAAAGAATTAGGTGAAACACCAATTCCTAAATATATCAAAAGAGATGTGGAGCCGGAAGATGAGGAGCGTTTTCAAACTATTTTTGCTAAAAATGAAGGAGCTGTTTTTCCTCCTGCAGCAGGATTGCATTTTTCCAAACACTTATTAAAAAGACTGGAAATTAAAGGTGTTGAAAAAGCAGATATTACTTTACATATCGGTTTAGGAAGTTTCCAGCAAGTAGAAGTGGAAGACTTATCCAAACATAAAATCGATTCAGAAAGAATGTTTATTAATGAAGAAACCGTAAAAATTATTAATAAAGCAAAACAAGAAAAAAAGCGCATTTGCGCAGTTGGAACTACTACCATGCGTGCATTAGAGACTTCTGTTTCGGCATATAAAGATCTTAAGCCTTTTGATGGATGGACAAACAAATTTATTTTTCCACCACATGAATTTAGCATTGCAAACGCCATGATATCTAATTTTCATCCACCTAAATCTTTGGTAATGATGTCTGTTGCAGCCTTTGCAGGATTGGATTTCTTAAAAGAGGCTTACGCCGAAGCAATTAAAGAAAAATATCGTTTTATGGCTTACGGAGATGCCATGTTAATTATATAATGAATTTTTAAACATATAAGCGAAATAGTTTCTAAATTCAGGAATTATTTCGCTTTTTTATTACTACCAGTTTGAATACAAAAAAAGATATACGAGCATTGACCAAAGAACAATTACGAGATTTTTTTGTTCAAAATGGCGATAAAACATTTCGCGGTAACCAAGTTTACGAATGGCTTTGGGTTAAATCTGCTCGTTCTTTTGATGAGATGACTAATTTATCAAAGCAAACACGTGAGATGTTAGAAAGTCATTTTGTAATCAATCATGTGGCAGTAGATAAAATGCAAAAATCAGTTGATGGCACCATAAAAAATGCCATTAAATTACACGATAATTTATTGGTAGAATCGGTTTTAATTCCAACAAAAAAACGAACAACAGCTTGTATCTCTAGTCAGGTAGGATGTAGTTTGGATTGTAATTTTTGCGCTACGGCAAAATTAAAACGCATGCGAAATTTAAATGCCGATGAAATTTACGATCAAGTGGTAGAAATTGACAAACAAAGTAGGTTATATCACAATCACAAATTAACTAATATTGTATTTATGGGAATGGGTGAACCATTATTAAATTATAAAAACGTAATGGAATCCATTAATAAAATCACCAATGATGAAGGCTTAGGAATGTCGGCTAAACGAATTACTTTATCTACAGTTGGGATTCCTAAAATGATTAAAAAAATGGCAGATGAGCAAGTAAAATTTAACCTTGCTGTATCTTTACATTCTGCTATTGATGAAATTCGCTCTAAATTAATGCCTATTAATGATAAGAATAATTTAGAGAGTTTAATGGAGTCATTACAATATTGGTACCAAAAAACCAAACGAAAAATCACTTTTGAGTATTTAGTATTGCAGGGTTATAATGATAGACCTGAAGATATAAAAGCTTTGGTGAAATATTGTAAGCGAATTCCTTCAAAGGTAAATATCATTACTTATAATGCAATCGAAGGAGAACCTTTTCAGCCAGTCAAAAAAGAAATAGTAGATCAGTATGTTAAGCAATTAGAAGCAAATGGCATTGTAGCAAAAGTTCGCAAAAGTCGCGGTGATGATATTGATGCTGCTTGCGGACAGTTAGCAAATAAATTAGAATAAAAATAGAAAACGGCTACGACAAAGTTTCAATTGCTTTTTCGATTCGTTTTATAGTTTCATCTTTTCCTACCATGCTTGCTATATCAAAAAGATGAGGTCCTTTCATTGCACCAACTAATGCTAATCGGAAAGGTTGCATGACTTTACCAAAACCAATTTCTTTAGAGGTAATCCATTTTTTTACTTCGTTTTCTATATTTTCAGTGCTAAAATATTCTATTTTATTGAGAACAGAAATTAATTCTTGCATCAATTCCGTTGTTCCTTCTTTCCAAGATTTTCTACTAGCTTTGGCGTCATATTCTGTTGGTGTGATGAAAAAATAAGCACCTAAATCCCAGAAATCGTTGATAAAAGTTGCTCGATCTTTAATTAATGAAATTACTTTTTCGACATATTCTTTATCTATTTTTTTAAAATCGGTATGTGGTAATTTAGTTTCTAAAACCGGTAAAAATAAAGTTGCTAATTCGGTATTTGTTTTTTTTTGTAGGTGTTGTTGGTTAAACCATTTTGCTTTTTCAGGATTAAATTTTGCTCCGGATTTGCTTACTTTTTTAAGGTCAAATACCTGAATAAGTTCGTCTAAACTAAAAATTTCTTGTTCAGTTCCCGGATTCCATCCAAGTAGAGCTAACATATTCACAACGGCTTCCGGAAAGTAACCATCTTCACGATAACCTCTTGAAATTTCTCCTGTTTTTTCGTTTTTATATGCTAACGGAAAGACAGGAAAACCCAATTTATCACCATCTCTTTTGCTTAATTTTCCTTTTCCTACAGGTTTTAAAATAAGTGGCAGATGAGCAAATTCAGGAGCGTCCCATCCAAAAGCATTGTAAAGTAAAACGTGTAAAGCCATTGAAGGTAGCCATTCTTCGCCACGGATTACATGAGAGATTTTCATAAGATGGTCATCAATAATATTTGCAAGGTGATAGGTTGGCATACCATCGGATTTAAATAAAATTTTATCGTCTAATAAATTGGTATCTATTTTTATGTTTCCTCTAATCAAATCTTTCATTTCTAAAATTTGATTGGTAGGTGTTTTAAATCGAATAACATATTTATCACCATTATTTATCTTTTGAGCGACTTCTTCCTTGGACAAAGAAAGCGAATTATTTAATTTCTCACGATTATGCCAATTATAGATAAATGTTTTCTTTTTTGCTTCGTGGTCTTTACGATGTGCATCTAATTCTTCGGCAGTATCAAAAGCATAATAAGCCTTGTCATTATCAATTAGATAATCTGCATATTTTTTATAGATATTTTTCCTTTCAGATTGTCTGTAAGGGCCAAATTTTTCGTTTTTATTTGGGCCTTCGTCAAAGGAAATATTACACCAATCTAAACTATCTACTATATATTTTTCGGCATTAGCCACATATCTATTTTGATCGGTATCTTCAATTCGTAAAATAAAGGTTCCGTTATTCTTTTTAGCGAATAAATAATTAAACAGAGCAGTTCTCACTCCTCCAATATGTAAAGGTCCTGTAGGACTTGGTGCAAAACGTACGCGTACTTCTTTTGACATAAGAATATATTTAAGACTGCAAAGATAAAACTAATTGTTTTTTTACAACAAATATGTTGTATAATATATCAGGGCAAACTCATACTTTTTTAATTTACTTTAAATCATTAAGTATTTTTTTTGCCCGATGCTTTTTTTATAGAGAAAGCCAGGATTATTCATGCATTATCTTTGTACAAATACAAAGCCTGTTCCGACTTATGTTGGAAGCGTCTAAACTAGCAGATATAGTATTCTATTTTTTCCAACGTAAATTCGGCGGGCAATGCGGTAGATGTGCAAAGAACATGCAAGTAAAAAAATAGACACCCAAATTTTGAGTATGAAATACTTACAAAAACATTTGTAATTTATTGTAAATAGGTGTTTTACTACCTAGAAAAGTAAAACCAGTAATTTAGGTTTTAATCTATTCAAAATAAAAAGTGAGATTTCTGTACAGAAATCTCACTTTTAAAAATTATTAAAGAATAAGTATTTTAGTCTCCTGTTTTCGCCACTTTTTTGCTGTCAAAATATAATTAACTAATTATTAATTATATAGTTTAGATTTTTATTATTTTTGGGTGTCCCAGAGTTATTTTTTACCTTCGTTTTTATGTATTTACGTAAGAAAAAGAACAAAAGCGGAGTAATAAGTGTCCAAGTTATTGATAAAAGTACAGGGAAATATAAAGTTATAAAAACAATTGGCAGTAGTTCTAATCCATTAGAAGTTGAGAATTTAGTTATTCAAGGACAACAATGGATAAAACAAAAACAAGGTATAATAGAATTAGATTTTACCAATAAATAGGAACAAATAAAAGCCTTTATTAACAATATTGAACAACTAAACAGAAAAGGCATCGAACTATTATTAGGTAAAATATACAATGAAATAGGCTTTGATGAACTAGATGAACTAAATGAGTATATTTTAGAAAAATTAGTTTTATTGCGTTTATCTAATCCGTCAAGCAAATTAAAGGCAGTAGATTTATTACATAAATATTATTCCATAAACATTGATGAGCATAAAATTTACCGCTATTTAGACAAGTTATATAACGAACAAAAAGAACAAATACAACAAATAAGTTACTAACACACGTTAAAAGTTTTAGATGGGATAATTAACATCGTATTTTACGATGTAACTACACTTTATTTTCAGATAGATGATGAAGATGAAATTAGAAAAAGAGAATTTTCAAAGGAAGGAAGACACCAAAACCCGCAAATTGTTTTAGGATTATTAGTTAGTATTGACGGTTACCCGTTGGTATTTGAGATATTTGAAGGCAATAAATTCGAAGGACACACGATGTTACCAGTTGTTGATGCTTTTAAAAGAAAATATGAATTAAAACAATTAGTTATTGTAGCCGATAGCGGACTATTATCCAATCAAAACATCACGGAATTGCAAGAAAAAGATTATGAATTCATACTTGATGCAAGAATTAAAAATGAAAACAAAGAAATAAAAGATAAAATATTAGCTCTGAACCTTAAAAATGGTGATAGTGAAATAATAGAAAAAGAAGATAATTTACGGCTTATTATCAGCTACTCTGATAAAAGAGCAAGCAAAGATAAACACAACAGAGAAAGAGGTCTAAAACGGCTTGAAAAACAACTAAATAAAGGAAAATTAACCAAAGCTAACATCAATAACAGAGGTTATAATAAGTATCTAATAATGGATGGCGATATTAAAATTAGTATAAATAGAGAAAAATTTGAAGAAGATTCAAAAATGGGACGGTTTAAAAGGATATGTAACCAATTCAAATCTTTCTAAGGATGAGATAATTGAAAATTATGGACACCTTTGGAAAATTGAAAAAGCATTTAGAATATCAAAACACGATCTAAAAATTAGACCTATTTATCATCGCTTACAAAAAAGAATTGAAGCTCATATAACAATTAATTTTATCGCTTACAAAGTTTACAAAGACTTAGAAAGACAGTTAAGAAAAGAAATCAGATTTAAGTCCAGAAAAGGCAATTGATATTGCTAAAACTATTTTTGCTATTAAAGTCAAAATCCCAAATACAAATCAATATTTTGAGGAACTGTTATTACTTAAGTCAGAACAAAAATATCTTGCTGAATTATTTGATTTTTAATTTGGGTGTCCCAGTGGCGAAAACAGGAAATTAAAATTAACAAGGTTAAAAAACCTCCATCGTTATTTTTTATTCTTTTTTTAACACAATAAAACTCAAATATTTCCGTTATTTGCAGTGTGTAATTATTTTATAATTATACACTTTTTCTTTTTCATAGTAATTTCCCGTTTCATTTATTTGAAACGGGTTTTTTTAATTAAAACCAGAAGTGCATTTTATAATTCCAGAAAAAGTGACTGCATTAAAATAAAACTACTGTTAAAAGATTAGCAAACAGACTAAATCATCATCCTATTATTCTTGCACAGCGCCAATTTGCTACCTACAAAATACCACTATGCTAGATTTTTTTCTACCGTAAAGTCAAGACTTCACTTCAATACGCATTCTTTATTTTTTTCCTACTTCGTTGGAACTCCGCTTTGCTCCGCATTATTTCCCCAAATGCTTTGGGGATTCCGCTACGCTTCGCACTTTTCATTTTTCACTTAAAGCTTTTTACCTACCTTTGCGAAACAAAAAAATAGAGTTTTGTCTAAAATAATTGTTTCCGTTACCAATGATTTAGCAACCGACCAACGCGTGGATAAAGTCTGTAATTGGTTAGTTTCACAAGATTTTGAAGTGACACTGGTTGGTAGAAAACTAAAAAATAGTCCGGATTTAAAAAGAAACTATACCACAAAACGTTTTAAATTACTTTTTAATAAAGGATTTTTATTTTATGCCGAATACAATTTACGTTTATTCTTTTATTTGCTTTTTCAGAAGAAAGACTTTCTATTATCCAATGATTTAGATACGTTATTAGCAAATTACATCGTTTCAAAAACACAGCAAACCAAATTAGTATACGATAGCCACGAATTATTTACCGAAGTACCGGAACTTATAAACAGACCAAAAATACAAAAGATTTGGCTAAAATTAGAACAATTTATCTTACCCAAATTAAAAAATTGTTATACCGTTTGTGATTCTATTGCAGACTATTATAACCAAAAATACGATACCAATTTTAAGGTAATCCGAAATGTACCTATATTATCTAAAATAAATTCCGATTACCAATTTCCGTTCAATACAAAACAAAAAAAAGTGATTATTTATCAAGGAGCATTGAATATCGGTAGAGGAATTGAATTACTCATCGATACTATGACTTACCTAGAAAACACTATTTTTGTCATTATCGGAACAGGCTATTTAGAAAACCAATTAAAACAACGAGTAATAAACAATAAACTTAACGATAAAGTAAAATTTCTAGGAAGAATTCCTCCAAATAAATTAAAAAAAATCACGCCTAAAGCAGATTTAGGCATTAGTTTAGAAGAAGATATAGGCTTAAATTACCATTTTGCCTTACCAAATAAAATATTCGATTATATTCACGCAGAAATCCCTGTTTTGGTTTCGGATTTACCGGAAATGAAAAAAATAGTCAATCATTTTCAAATTGGTGAAATAGTAACCAATAGAAATCCAAAAATAGTAGCCAAACAGCTAAAAAACTACCTAAAAACGCCAAAAACGCAATACTCAGAAAATCTACTCAAAGCAAAAAATATTTTAAATTGGAATATAGAGTCCAAAAAACTACTAAACCTGTTTAAAAACCGCTAAAATTTGTTAATAACTTAACAAAACAAGCCTTGTTTTTAGCTTGTAAAATATAGAGTTTTAGTATATTTGTTTCTTGTAATAAAATTAAAAAGAAACCTTGATTATGAGTGACGAAAATAAAAAACACGATTATTCGGCCGATAGTATTCAGGCATTAGAAGGAATGGAGCATGTGCGTATGCGTCCTTCGATGTATATTGGCGATGTAGGTGTTAGAGGGTTACACCATTTAGTTTACGAAGTTGTAGATAATTCCATCGATGAAGCAATGGCAGGTCATTGTGATACGATTTCTGTTGTAATAAATGAAGATAATTCCATTACTGTTCGTGATAACGGACGTGGTATTCCTGTTGGTTTGCATAAAAAAGAAGGCGTTTCCGCTTTGGAAGTGGTAATGACTAAAATTGGTGCCGGTGGTAAATTTGATAAAGATTCGTATAAAGTTTCCGGTGGTTTACACGGTGTAGGTGTTTCGGTGGTAAATGCACTTTCCAAACACTTAAAGGCAACTGTTTATCGTGATGGAAAAGTATGGCAACAAGAATATGAAAGAGGAAAACCATTATATCCTGTAAAAGTAGTAGGCGAAACCGATCAAAGAGGTACCGAAGTTACTTTTATGCCGGATGATGAAATTTTTCAAACGGAAATCGATTTTAATTACGAAACGCTTTCTACCAGAATGCGTGAGCTGTCCTTTTTAAATCAAGGAATTAAAATTGGTATTGAAGATAGAAGAAATAAAGACGACGAAGGTAATTTTATAAAAGAGGATTTCTTTAGTGAAGAAGGTTTACCGGAATTTGTTAAATATTTAGATGCTACTCGTGAGCCTTTAATTCAAAAAGTAATTTCTATTGAAGGCGAGAAAAACGGAATTCCTGTTGAAGTAGCAATGATTTACAACACATCGTATGCCGAGAATTTACACTCTTACGTAAATAATATTAATACACACGAAGGAGGAACTCACCTTTCCGGTTTCCGTAGAGGTTTAACGCATACTTTAAAGAAATATGCTGAAAATTCCGGTTTGCTTAAAAATTTAAAATTCAGTATTTCCGGAGATGATTTCCGCGAAGGTTTAACGGCAATTATTTCAGTTAAAGTAGCTGAACCGCAATTTGAAGGACAAACCAAAACCAAATTAGGAAATCGTGAAGTTTCCCCGGCAGTAAGCCAAGCGGTTTCCGAAATGCTAACCGATTATTTGGAGGAAAATCCAAATGATGCCAAAACTATTGTACAAAAAGTGATTCTTGCTGCCCAAGCAAGACACGCAGCTTCCAAAGCTCGTGAAATGGTACAACGTAAAACCGTAATGAGCGGTGGTGGTTTACCGGGAAAATTATCCGATTGTGCCTGGACCGAACCGGAAAAATGTGAATTATTTTTAGTTGAGGGAGATTCCGCAGGTGGAACCGCAAAACAAGGTAGAGATCGTAATTTTCAAGCTATTTTACCTTTGAGAGGGAAGATTTTAAACGTTGAAAAAGCCATGCAACACAAAGCTTTTGAAAACGAAGAAATTAAAAATATGTACACAGCTTTAGGTGTTACTATCGGAACGGAAGAAGACCAACGCGCACTAAATATCGAAAAATTGCGTTATCATAAAATAGTAATCATGTGTGATGCCGATGTAGATGGGAGTCATATTGAAACCTTAATTTTAACGTTCTTTTTTAGATATATGCGCGAATTAGTTGAAAACGGAAATATCTATGTAGCTGCTCCTCCTTTATATTTAATCAAAAAAGGAAAAAAACGAAAATATGCGTGGAATGATGAAGAGCGTGACGCCATTATAAAAGAATTTGGCGGTGGGACCATTCAACGTTATAAAGGTCTTGGGGAAATGAATGCCGAACAGCTTTGGGACACCACAATGAATCCGGAACACCGTACCATGTATCGTGTGACTATTGATAACGGAGCCGAAGCAGATCGCGTATTCTCTATGCTTATGGGCGATGAAGTGCCACCTAGACGTAAGTTTATTGAAGACAATGCAACCTATGCAAATATTGATATATAAAAATTAAATAAAAAGGTCTGTTTTGCAAAAACAGACCTTTTTTAGAAACTATAATTAATGATATGAAAAAACTAAAACAACTTAGACTAGTATTTATAGGACTTTTTTTTGGGTCTTTATACAGCAACGCACAGAGTTTTGACCACATTTTAGTTGCCGGACAAGATGATGCCTCCCTGTATCTAGAAAATTATTTAGAACCTGTTCTAAGTGGTTTGGTTCAGAATTTAAATTCCGGTTGGTATCACACCGGTAAAACACATAAAAAATACGGATTTGACTTTACCATCAACGCAACAGCTAGCTTTGTACCTGATGATAAAAAAAGGTTTCTGTTTAGAAATAGTGATTACAATGTATTGGAATTAGCTTCCGGAAATTCACAAGAATACCTTCCAACAGTAATGGGTCAAACTACCAATGAACAAATTAATGTAAAAATACCTCTTACAGATGGAACAGGATTTAAAGTAGCACGATTTGATGCGCTTGATGGTATCGAAGACGAATTACCAGTCGCAGCTGTACCATCACCGATGATTCAAATAGGATTTGGATTGCCTAGTAAAACGGATTTTAAAATTAGATTCGTACCTAAAATTGGGAGTGATGAAGTAAAATTTAACCTTATCGGAATTGGCTTACAGCACAATATCTTACAATACTTTAAATTAGATAAAGTTACACCTTTTGATCTTTCGGTATTAGGTGCTTTTACCACTTCAACTACCACCTACATACCAAAAGACGGTACCATTCCCGGTAGAAACCAAGAAACTACTTTTAAAATAAATGCATATACTGTTCAAGTTGTAGGTAACGTAGATTTAAAAGTAATTAATTTTTATGCAGGATTAGGTTATTCTAGTGGAAACGCTTCGGTTTTAGTAAAAGGAACGTATGAGTTTCAATATGATATTGAAAACACAGTAGGAATAATTACAGATACTATTCCTGAAGAAATAACCGATCCGATAAACATACATTATAAAATGAGCAAACAACTTAAAGCAACTTTAGGAATGCGTTTAAACCTATCTGTAGTTAAACTATTTGCAGATTATTCTTTTCAAGATTACGGTACGCTAAACGCCGGACTAGCAATAAGTTTTAAATAACCATAAAATAATAATTTAAATAAACAAAAAAATGAAAGTAACAGTAGTAGGAGCAGGAAATGTAGGCGCAACTTGCGCAGATGTTTTAGCGAACAAAGACATTGTTAACGAAATTGTCCTTTTGGACATCAAACCGAATTTTGCAGAAGGAAAAGCATTAGATATTTGGGAATCATCTCCGGTAAATTATTTTGATACTAGAGTAATTGGTTCTACTAGCGATTATTCTAAAACGGCTAATTCTGATGTAGTAGTAATCACATCAGGTATACCTAGAAAACCAGGAATGAGTAGAGATGACTTAATCGCTACCAATGCCAAAATCGTTAAAATGGTAACCGAAGAAGTTATAAAGCATTCTCCAAATGCAAAAATTGTAATTGTTTCTAATCCTTTAGACGTCATGACTTATGCTGCTTTCTTAGCTGCAAAAAAATCAAGAAACGAAGTATTTGGTATGGCTGGAGTTTTAGATACAGCTAGATATCGTTCGTTTATTGCTTTAGAATTAGATTGTTCTCCTAAAGATATTCAAGCAGTATTAATGGGTGGACACGGTGATACCATGGTACCATTGCCAAGATATACAACTGTTGGAGGAATTCCTGTAACCGAATTAATTAGCGAAGAAAGAATCAACCAAATCGTAGAAAGAACCAAAAAAGGTGGTGGTGAAATTGTTAACCTATTAGGAACTTCTGCTTGGTATGCTCCTGGTGCTTCCGCAGCACAAATGGTAGAAGCTATCGTAAAAGATTCTAAACGTATCTTTCCTGTTTGTGTGATGTTAGAAGGCGAATACGGAATGAATAACATTGCTCTTGGTGTACCTGTTAAATTAGGTAAAAACGGAATAGAACAAGTAATAGAATTACAATTAAATAAAGATGAAAAGGCTTTATTAGAAGAATCTGCTAAGGCTGTTAAAAAAGTGATGAAAACCTTAGAAGACATGAAATTGTTCTAAAAATAGTTCTTTTTTACCAAAAAGATGAATATAACGACGCGAAATCTCATTAAAATGAGGTTTCGCGTTTATTTATAAATCAATAAAAATGATTTTTCCCTGCTTACTTCACTCTACTTACGGTTAATCCATCTCTTATAGGTAATAAAACCGTTTCAATTCTAGGATCTTGATGAAGCAATTTATTGTATGCTAAAATAGTTTTAGTACTTTCATCTTTTGGATCTAACTTTTCAACCACTTTACCACTCCATAACACATTATCCGATAAAATAATACCACCTGAATTCATTCTATCGATAATTAAATTAAAATAATTAATATAATTTGGTTTATCTGCATCGATAAAAACCAAATCGAAGGTATCCTTAATCGCAGGTATTACTTCCAATGCATTGCCGGTTAGCTGCTTAATCTTGTTCGTAAAATTAGACTTTTTAAAATATTTATCCGAAATAAATGCCAATTCCTCATTTTTATCAATGGTGTAAATAACACCATTTTCTGCCAAACCTTCGGCTAAACATAAAGTAGCATAACCGGTATAAGTACCTATTTCTAAAATAGTTTTGGGTTGCTTAATTTTAGAAATCATGCTTAAAACTCTACCTTGAAAATGTCCACTTAACATTCTAGGATTTAACACCTTTTGCCAAGTTTCTTTGGTTAATTGTTTAAGTATTTCAGGTTCTTTTTGAGAGTGTGTAACAACGTAATTATCGATATTTTCCGGTAAAAAATGCATGCTTAATAGATGTTTAAGGGTTTACTTTGCTAATTTTAAAATTCTAAATGCGCCTTGTAAAACTAATATAAAAACAATTGCTCCGATAATCAAATCCGGTAAACCGTTTTGTAAATAACGGACTAAAACTCCAGCGATGATTACGCCAACGTTAATGATTACGTCATTAGAAGTAAAAATCATACTTGCTTGCATATGTGCTTCGTCACTTTTAGATTTCTGCAACAAATAAAGACATAAACTGTTTGCTAGCAAAGCGAAAAAAGAAATAATAATCATAATTTTAAAATCAGGTAGATTTTCAGGATTTATAAATCTACGGATAACCTCAATAAACCCAATAACAGCAAGTATAATCTGTAAATATCCTGCAATTTTAGCTACTTTCTTTTTTAAAAAAATACTACCTCCTACAGCCAATAAACTTAATCCATAAACCAGGGCATCTGCCAACATATCTAAACTATCTGCAACCAAAGCCATGGAATTAGAAATCCATCCTGTAAAGACTTCGATAAAGAAAAAAGATACGTTAATAATCAAAACATACCATAGTAATCTTTTTTGATTCTTTTCTTCAATAAAATCAATATGATTAATTGTTTCTGAAGAAGTTAACCCTGCTCCTAATTGCAAAGATTCTAAGGCCTCACTAATTTTATCAATTGCAGCATGATGATATATCGTTAACATACGATTAGCAATATCAAAGTCCAATTTTTGAATACTATTAATGTCAGAAAGCTTCATTTTAATCAGATTTTCCTCAGAAGGACAATCCATTTTAGAGATATGAAAAATACTTTTTTGCAAACTAAAAACGATATACTAATTCCAATTTGTGATCTTTTAGAATCTCTTTTGTTTTTTCATAATCTTTGGTGAACCCTAAAATATAACCTCCTCCACCGGAACCGCAAAGTTTTAGATAATAATCATTGGTTTCGATACCTTGTTGCCATATTTTATGAAAGGTTTTAGGGATCATAGGTTTAAAATGATTTAAAACCACTTTAGATAATTCTTTTACGTTGCCAAATAAGGATTTTACATTTCCATGTAAAAAATCCTCAATACAAGCATCGGTTACTTTTGCAAAGTCATTACTAATCATTTTACGAAAACCTTCGTTTTTCATTTTATTCATAAAAATATTTACCATTGGTTCAGTTTCACCAATTTGATTAGAATCCAGTAAAAAAACTGCTCCTTTACCTTCCTTTTGCATCGGAATTCCTGTTGCTTCTAAATTGTCTTTAGAATTAATCAAAATAGGAATGCTTAAATAAGAATTCAATGGATCTAAACCAGAACTCTTACCGTGAAAGAAAGATTCCATTTCACTAAAGATGGTTTTTAATTTTACTAGTTTCTCTTTGGTTAGATTTTCTAAAACCGTAATTTTTTCGTTTGCATATTTATCGTAAATTGCTGCAACTAATGCACCTGAACTGCCAACACCATAACCTTGTGGAATAGTCGAATCAAAATACAAACCATTTTGAATGTCCTTTTCTAATTTAATTAAATCGAAAGAAACTAAATTAGAATCTATTGATGACAAATAACTAAAGTATTCCTTTAATTTAATATTTGAATGAATGGCTGTTTCCGTAGAGTTATTATCTAATTTTAAAGCACCTTTATACGAATTATAAGGTATGGCTAAACCTTTAGAATCTTTAATAATTCCGTATTCTCCAAATAATAAAATCTTTGCGTAAAATAGTGGTCCTTTCATATTTAAAATTAAAGTAAAAACTTAACAATAACAATCAAAGTAATAGATTGTCAATTATTTAATGTTTTTATATTTCTAATTCAATTCAAATTTTTATTGTTTCTAAGAATTATTCCTTCCAAGAAACTCTATCACAAATATACGATTTATTCTGACAATGCTCAATTAATTCTGTTACGATAAAATCATTTATCTCTTTTTTGTACTTTTCAGGATA
>Ga0256832_1000736_pt1 | contig 21524 bp, 21 predicted proteins | sample 134614metaG_FD_190534 | JGI IMG/M metagenome (GOLD analysis project Ga0256832, IMG submission 190534) | Hydrothermal vent microbial communities from Lau Basin, Pacific Ocean - 134-614 | ecosystem: Environmental > Aquatic > Marine > Hydrothermal vents | place: Pacific Ocean: Lau Basin | collected... | reverse complement strand
ACGACCGTCGCCAGCAGGCGGTCCACCACCTCCGGCACCACGAAGGGCCGCGCTGCGTCGTGAACGAGCACCACGTCCCCGCGGGCGCGCTCGAGCAGCCGGGCCACGCTCTCCTGGCGCTCGGAGCCGCCGGGCACGAAGCGAACGTTGGCCCGAGCAGCGGGCTCGGGTGCGCCCGGCGGCAGGGCCACCCAAACCTCGTCGGCCCAGGCGAAGGCGCGCAGGGTCCAGTCGAGCAGGGTTCGCCCGCCCACGCGCACGAAGGCCTTGGGCCCCCGGCCCAGACGCTCGCCCTGCCCCGCGGCGGGAACGAGCACGGAAACGCCGACCTCGAAGCCCGCCACCTAACCCTCCCAGCGGGGCCCGTCGGCCTCGAACCCCAGGTGGTCGAGGACCCTCTGGGTAACGAACGCCAGCAGGTCGTCGATGGTCCGGGGTCGGTGGTAGAAGCCGGGGCTGGCCGGCAACACCACGGCGCCTGCCTGCGCCAGCCTGAGCATGGCCTCGAGGGTAACGGCCGCGAGCGGCGTCTCGCGCGGGACCAGCACCAACGGCCTGCGCTCCTTGAGGTGCACGTAGGCGGCGCGGAGCAGCAGGTTGTCGGCGATGCCCGCGGCCAGCTTGCCCAGGGTGGTGGCGCTCGCGGGCACCACCGCCATGCCGGCGGTGCGGAAGCTTCCAGAGGCAAGGCGCGCCGCGAGGTCGGTGGGGTCGTACACGACGTCGGCAAGGGCTTCGAGCGCATCGACCGGCTCGCCCTCGTGGTCCGCGACCCGCCGGGCCCCCTCGCTGAGCACGAGGTGGACCTCCACGCCCTCGCGCACGGCCAGCGCGCCCAGCAGGTGCCGCGCGTAGGCGAGGCCGGAGGCTCCGCTGACCCCTACGACGATCCGCTTCACCCCTGCAGCATACAAAACGCCGCGGCGTCGCCGCTCAGGCCTGCACGGCTATTTGGGTGGGTTCCAGGGCTCACCCGAGAAGAACCCGCGCGTCAGCCTGGCCACCACACCGCCCAGCAACAACAGCGCGATCAGGTTGGGGATGGCCATGAGGCCGTTCATGGTGTCGGAGAATTTGATCAGGGTGCCGAAGCTGCCCAACCCGCCCACGAAGGCCATGACCACGTAGGCCAGGCGGTAGGGCCAGCGAATGCCCTCGCCAAAGAGGTAAGCGGCCGACTCTTCGCCGTAGAAGGCCCAGGAGATCAGGGTGGTGAAGGCGAAGAGGGCGAGCGCCAGCGCGAGCAGCGGCTGCGCCGACACGATGCCGCCGAAGCTCTGCCCCAACACCTCGTAGGGCGCCCCCCCGAGCGCCCAGGCCCCCGAGGAAAGCACGACCAGCGCCGTGAAGGTGTTGATGACGATGCTGTCCACGAAGACCTCCATGGCGCCCCAGAAACCCTGGCGCACCGGGTGGTCCACCCGGGCCTGGGCGTGGGCGATCGCCGCCGAGCCCAGCCCGGCCTCGTTGGAGAAGATGCCCCGGCCCACGCCGGCTTTGATCATCTCGATGGTGGCTACGCCTACGGCTCCGCCAAAACCGGCCTGGAGGCTGAAGGCGCTCTCGAAGATCGAGCGCAGCGCCGGTCCGATCCCGCTCGCGTGCAGCACCAGCACGGAAACGGCGAGGACGAGGTAGAAGAGGACCATCAGCGGCACGAGCGTCTGCGCCACCCGGGCGATGCGGCGAACGCCGCCGGCCAGCACGACGGCCACTACCACACCCGCGAAAAGCCCGGTCCAAGCGGGGGTGATGTGCAACTGGTTCTGCATGGCGCCGGCGATGGCGCTCACCTGCACCACGTTGCCGATGCCGAAGGCGGCCACCGCGGCGAAGACGGCGAAGAGCGCGCCCAGCCAGGGCAGCCCCAGCCCACGCGCTATGTAGTACATGGGGCCGCCCGAGACCGAGCCGTCGGCGAAGCGGCGGCGGTAGTGCACGGCCAGGGTGGCTTCGGCGAACTTCGTGGCCATCCCCACCAGCGCCGCGATCCACATCCAGAAGATGGCTCCGGGCCCGCCGGCGAGGATGGCGGCGGTAACGCCCACGGTGTTGCCGATGCCGATCGTGGCGCCCATGGCGATCATGGTGGCCTGGAAAGGGGAGATCTCGCCGTCACCGCCGAGCGTACGTTCCCGGATGGCGCCCAGCGTTTCGCGGAAGATCACCCCGATGCGGGCGAACTGGATGAAGCTCGTGCGGACCGTTAGGTAGAGCCCGATCGCCAGAAAGACGAGCATCATCTCGAAGCCCCATACCCAGCCGTTGATCTGGTCGATCCACGCAAGAACGTTCATCCGCTCTCCTTTCTTCCCACCTTACGGTTGCAGCTCGGGACGTACCTCGAGCTTGACCCCCCGACCCGCGCGCAGGTTGCGCAGGTCCTTGTCGTGCAGCATGACGCGCCCGGGAATGTCGGCGCGCGGTCGCACCTCAAACACGCTCTCGCGCCCCCGGGGCGAGCGGATGCGCACGCCGAAGGGGGCGGGGAGCGACTTCCGCCACTCACGGTACTGGGCCTCGTCCACGTAGGCCACGCCGGTTTCCCTACCGTAGAAGCTGAGGGCGACGAGCGTTTCGGCCTTCATCTCGCCGTGCAGGCGCAGCTGCAGCACCCCCTGCCCCATCAGATGGTCGAGGGCCTCGGCCACCTCGATCGGGCTGGCCTGGGCCTCTTCGAGGATGCGCGCGACCGTGCGCCCCTCGACCAGACCCAGCACCTGGAGCATGACGGGGGTCAGTTTGAGCTCGCCGCTCTTGCGGGTGAGCGTGAGCATGACCTGCCAATCGCCGGGCAGGTGCTCGAGCCGCGCCCAGCGGTCGCTTACCGCGAGCAAGCGCGCCAGCGCGGTCTCGAGCGGGAGGTTGAGGTTGGGGGTTTCGGGCAGCGTCTGGGCGTCGTCGAAGACGAACGGAGCCCGCTGCAAACCCGCGAGCAGCTCGAGCGCGGGCCAACCCTCACGCGCACCCGCCTGCGCCGCGTACAGCCGGCCTTCCTTCAGCACCACGCGCCCCTCCAGCCACGGAGGGCTGAGCAGCAGCGCTCCGCGGCGGCCTGCCGCGGCCAGGGTTTGCAGCAGGGTGCCTAAGGGGAACTCGGTCAGGTTGCCTTTGAGCACGCGCCCTCCGGTACGGTGCGGCCCCTGCGGGCCTTCGTCCCTAGGTTAACATCAAAATTACATTATTTTCTCATGCGGAGGGCCGGGCGCACGGCTGCCGGTCGCCCCCACCCGAAGCGGCCGCGCTAGCTCACGCCACGTTGAATGTACTGTTCGAGCTGTTCGATGTGGAACTTCTGCTCGTCCATGATCGACTTGACCACGTCACCGATCGAGATGAACCCCACCAGCCGCCCGCCCTCGAGGACGGGCAGGTGGCGCACCCGCTTGTCGGTCATCAGCGCCATGCACTGCCAGTCGGTGGTCTCGGGGGTGACGAAGAGCACGTGGGTGCTCATGATCTCGCTTACGGGAATGTCCTTGGACGCCTTGCCCTTGAGGATGACCTTGCGGGCGTAGTCCCGCTCGGAGAAAAGGCCCACGATCTCGCCCGAGGCGTCCACGACGGGCAGCGCCCCAACGTTGTACTCGGCCATCTTTTCGAGCGCCTGGAACACCGACACGTCGGGGGCCACCGTGTAGACCTCGTGCCCTTTACGGTCCAACATCTGGCGAACGGTTGCCATGCTTGCCTCCTTTACCCGTGTACTGCGACGCTCTCATTGTAGCGCGCGGTATCCTGGGGACGTATGGTCCGTCACGCGCTCCTGCAGCTCCGCCCCCAGAAGGGCCAGATCCGCCGCAACCTTGCGCACCTGGGCGAAGCGCTGCTGCGCCTGGAAGACGAGGGGATCGACGTCGCCGTGGTGCCCGAGGCCTACCCCACCGGCTACTTCCTGCAGGGGGGCGTGCGCGAGCTGGCGCTCGAGGCCGCCGAGCTGGAAGACCGGCTGGCCGCCTGGCACGAGCGGCACTACCGGCGCCCCCTCGACCTGGTGATCGGTTTCTACGAGCGCGACGGCAGCGCCTACTACAACGCCGCGGCCTACTTCGAGCTGGGCGGCCGCGGCCTGGTGCACCGGCACCGCAAGATCTTCCTGCCCACCTACGGCGTCTTCGACGAGGAGCGCTTCCTCAACCGGGGTCACGAGCTGGCCAGCTTCGAGACCCGCTTCGGGCGCGTGGCCATCTTGATCTGCGAGGACTTCTGGCACACGGTCACGGCCACCACCCTGGCCCTGCAGGGCGCCGAGGTGCTGTACGTTCCCTCCGCTTCGCCGGCCCGCGGCTTTGACGGCGAGCGCCCCGCCAACGTGGAGCGCTGGGAGCTGCTGGCGCGGGCGGTGGCCGGTGAGCACGGCCTCTACGTGGCGCTGGCCAGCCTGGTGGGCAGCGAAGCGGGCAAGCTGATGAGCGGCGGCAGCCTGATCGCCGGCCCCGAGGGCGAGCTGCTGGCGCGGGCGCCCGTCTTCGAGGAAGCGGCGTTGATCGCCGACGTGGACCTGGAACGCATTGCGCCGGTGCGCTACGACAACCCCATGCTGGCCGACCTGAAGGCCGGGCTGCCGCTGATCTTTCCGGAGCTGCGCCGACAGGTGGAGGAGCTGTGAAGATCGTACGGGGCGTACCTGCACGCGAGGTGCTCGACCTCGACTACCCGCGCGTCGCCGAAGCGCTGGTGCGCTTCGTGCGCGAGGAGCTGGAAAACCGCGGCTACGAAAAGGCGGTGGTGGCCGTGAGCGGCGGGGTGGACTCGGCCGTCACCCTCGCGCTCGCCGCGCAGGCGCTGGGGGCCCAGAACGTGCACGCCCTCTCGCTACCGCATCGCGACTCTTCGGCCGCCTCGCGCGAGCACGCCCATTTGGTGGCCGAACGCTTCGGCGTGGCGCTGGAAACGGTGGACATCACGCCCATGGTCGAGGGCTACGCCGAACAGACGCCCGGCCTCACCCCCCGCCGCAAGGGCAACGTGATGGCGCGGGCGCGCATGATCGTCTCCTTCGACAAGTCGGAACAGTACCGCGCCCTGCCGCTCGGCACCGGCAACAAGACCGAGCGCCTCTTCGGCTACTTCACCTGGCACGCCGACGACAGCCCGCCGGTCAACCCCCTGGGCGACCTCTACAAGACCCAGGTCTGGGCCCTGGCCGAGCACCTGGGCGTGCCCGACGCGATCGTGCACAAGGCCCCCACGGCCGACCTGGAGCCGGGGCAGACCGACGAAGCCGACCTGGGCGTGCGCTACCGCCGCGCCGACGTGATCCTCGAGCACTACCTCAAGGGCTACCCCGACGAATACATCGTGGGGCTGGGCTACACGCCCGAGGAGGTGGCGCTCGTCAAGCGGCGCGTCAACCGCACCCACTACAAGCGCCACCTCCCCGCGGTGGCCCTGGTGAGCAGCACGGCCATCGGCGAGTTCTACCTGCGGCCGCTCGATTTTCGCCTCGAAGACTGAACAAACGTCCCTCCCCCTTCGTGCTAGCTTGGGCGTGTAAGGTGCGCCCATGCCGCGAAGGAGCTCCATGGTCAAGGACGAGATCATCGGCGTGGTGACGGACCCCGGCAGCAGCCTCAGCCCGGAGGCCGCCCGCCGCAAGGGCGTGCTCCTGCTCGACCCCGCGGCTCCGCTCGAGCCGCAGTACCGCCGCTGGCTCGAACACTACGACCGCCTCGTCTCCCTGCACGCCTCGCCGCTGCTCTGCCCCATGTACGACGCCGTAGCCGAAAGTCTGTCGGGCCTCGCCGACCGCGTGCGCATCGTCGACACCCGCCTGGGGTCGGCCGGGTTGGGGGCGGCGGCGTTGCGGGCCGCGGAGTGGCTGGCCCAGGGAGCCGGCGAACAGGAAACCCTCGCCGAGGTGGCCCGCCTCACCCAGGAAGGGCGCTTCTACCTGGCCGCCCACGACCTGCACATGCTGCAAGAAAACGGGATGATCCCGCGGCTGGCCGCCCGCTTCGGCGAAGCGCTCGGCTTCTGGGCGCTGTTCACGCTCGAGCACGGCCGCTTTCAGTCTCCGCGGCCGCTGCGGCAGGGGCAGGTGCTCGAAGCCACGACCCGTCTGCTCGAACGCCGCTACCGCCATCAGCGACTGCGGGTGCGCGCCGTCGTGGGCGACCTGCCCGATGAGGTGCGCCACCGCTTCCGGGACGTCCTCAGCGAGCGGCTCCACCTCGAGAGCGGCAGCCTCGCCCCCATGGACCCGGTGGCACGCATGCGCGTGGGCGACCACGCCCTCGCCGTCTTTGCCTATCCGGTCTAAACGCACCGCGGTCTCCGGATCAGGAGGCCCGCGGTGCGGAGGGACGCCGTGCGCTTAAGAAGGCTTGACCGGCGTCACCGCCGCCTCGTCCTCCTCGCCGGTGCGGATGCGCACCACCCGCTCGACCGGCAGGACGAAGATCTTGCCGTCCCCCACCTCGCCGGTGCGCGCCGAGGCCAGGATGGCCTGGATCGTCGGCTCCACGAACGCCTCGGAGACGCCGATCTCGAGCTTCACCTTGTCGTAGAGCCCCATCTTGACCGTGGTCCCGCGGTAGGTCTCCACCCGCTCGGTGCCGCCGCCGTGACCCTGGACGCGGGTGATGGTCAGGCCGCGCACGTCAGCCTTGAACAGGGCCTCGAGCACGTCGTTGAGCTTCTCCGGCCGGATGATGGCCACGATCATCTTCATGCCGCACCTCCCGCCGCCTCACCGTCGAGGACCAGGATGGCCCCTTCGGTGGTCGGGTAAGCCTCCTCACCATGCTGGACCGCGTCGAGGCCCACGGCTTCCTCCCGCTCCGGAGCACGCAACGGCAGCACGAGGCCCACGAGCTTGTAGAGCACCAGCGAGACCACCGCGCTCATCGCCACGGCCGCCAGCACCGCCTCGAGCTGGATCCAGAGCTGGGCCGCGTGCCCCTCCAGAAGCCCCGCGGTTCCGCCCCAGGCCTCGGCGGCGAAGACGCCCGTCAGCAACGCCCCGGTGATGCCGCCGATCCCGTGGGCACCGAAGACGTCGAGCGAGTCGTCCAGGCCCAGCCGCGGCCGTACGAGGATGAAGAAGAAACTGGGCAGGGCCGCGATCGCGCCCAGCCAGATGGCCCCCAGCGGCCCCACGAAGCCGGCCGCAGGGGTCACGGCCACCAGACCCACCACCGCCGCGGTCGCCGCGCCCACCGCGGTGGCGCGCCCGTGCCTCCAGAGCTCGAGCAGCATCCACACGGCCATCGTCGCCGCTGGAGCCAGGAAGGTGTTGGTGAAGGCCAGGCCGGCGCTGGCGTTGGCGCCGTAGGCGCTGCCGCCGTTGAAGCCGAACCAGCCGAACCACAAGAGCCCCGCCCCCAGGAGCACGAAGGGAATGTTGTGCGGCAGGAAGGCGAGCCGGCCAAAGTCCTTGCGCGGGCCCAGGACGGCCACGCCCACGACGCCGGCGATGGCGGCGTTGATGTGCACCACGGTGCCGCCCGCGAAGTCGAGGGCGCCCAGATCCTTGAGCAGCGCCGTTCCCGCAGGCCCCCAGACCCAGTGCGCCAGCACCGCGTAGTCGAAGACGGTCCAGAAGCTGATGAAGAGCAGCCAGGCGGAAAAGCGCATCCGCCCCACCAGCGAGCCCGAGATGAGTGCGGCGGTGATCACCGCAAAGGTGCCCTGGAAGGCCACGTCCAAAAGCGCGGGCATCTCGCCGGAGAGGTCGATCCCGTTCAGGAAGGCCATCGAGAGGTCGCCGATCCAGCGGTTGCCGCTTCCGTAGGCGATGGAGTAGCCGAGGAGCGCCCAGACCAGGGTGACGAAGCCCAGGGCGCCGAAGCTCATCATCATCGTGTTGAGCACGTTCTTCTGGCGCACCAGGCCGCCGTAGAAGAAGGCCAGCGCGGGGGTCATGAGCAGCACCAGCGCCGTGGAAACGAGCATCCAGGCGGTGGTGCCGGTGTCGGGTTCGCCCGCCGCCAGGGCCGCGCCCAGCAGCAGGGGTAGGAACAGGGTGCCGATTCGCGTCATCCAGGTGTCCTCCCTCCGGCGGTCGCCGGATGTTCCGAGTGTAGCGAGTCTTCATGCAGTATGTCAACTCGATACGCATCAACATGCACTGTCACCCGGGACAACGCGCGCCTCTATGCCGGGTTCCTTGCATTTTGTCACTTGAGAAGTGGACGAAGTGCCGCGGCCGAGCGAACGGCTTGCACAGCGCCCTCGCTGCGGTATCGTGGGGCCGTGACCGAGGCGGAGGTCTACCAGGCGCTGCTCGAGGGACCGGACGAGCGCCGCGTGCTGCTGGGGGCCGCGGTCGCCCCCGAGGCGCTCGCCCGCTACGCCGCGGGGCTGGCCAACCGCGAGGGCGGGGTGATCCTGGTCGGCGTGCGGCCGGCGGGGCGCGTCGAGGACGCCTCCGCCCTCGAACCGCTGCAGCTGACCCACGTGCTGCACGAGCTCTCGGGGGGCGCGCTGCTGCCCCACGTCGAGCGCGTCGAGACCGCCGAGGGGGTGGTCTGGGCGCTGCACGTTCCCAAGAGCCCCTTCGTGGTCTCGGCCGGACCCGGCCCCGCCCCCTACTGGGACGGAACCCGCCTGGCGGCCTTGCCCGCCTCCAGGGAGGTCGCGGCCCCGCCCGACCCCACCGCGCGGCCCCTGCCCGAAGCCGAGCTGGACGACCTCGACCCCGCGGAGCTGGCGCGGCTCCAGGACCGGCTGCGCGAGCGCGGCAGCCCGCTCGCCGAAGCCGCGCCGCTGGAGCGGCTGCGGGCGCTGGGCATGGCGAGCGAACTCGAAGGGCGCTGGGTCCCCACGGTGACCGGGCTGCTCCTCGCCGGCCGCCCCGTGGCGCTGGCGCGGCTCGTACCCCAGACCGAGGTGAGCTTCTACCGTCATGAGGGCGACGACGTGGACTACGTCTTCCGCGAGGACCTGCTGCGCCCCATCCCGGCGGCGCTCGAGCGTCTGCGCGAGCTGATCCAGGCCACCAACCGCTTCCACCCGCTCACCGTCGGGCTCTTCCGCGTCGAAGTCTGGGACTTCGACGTCGAGGTCTACCGCGAGGGGCTGCTCAACGCCTTCGTCCACCGCGACTGGGCGGCCCACGACGCCGTGCAGGTGCACCTCCACCCCGACCGTCTGGAGATCGCCAACCCCGGGGGGCTGGCCCCGGGGATGACGCCGGAGAACATCCTGCGCCACCCGCCGCACCGTCGCAACCCGACGCTGGCGGCGGCGTTGGCGCGCCTGGGTTACGTGGAGCGCGCGGGTCAGGGGGTGGACAAGATGTACCGGCTGATGCTGCGCTACGGCAAGGAGCCGCCCGAGTACCGCGCCTGGCCGCACGCGGTCACCCTGGTGCTGCACAACCCGGGCTTCGACGCCGACTTCGTGCGCTGGGTATCCGAAGCCCAGGAGCGGCAGGGCGCGTTCACCCTCGACTACCTGATCGTGGCCGCCGCCCTGCGCCGCGGCGCCCAGCCCACCGCGGCGCTGGCGCGCGCGCTCGCCCTGGGGCCGGCGGCCACGCGCAAACTGCTGGCGCGCATGCAAGCGGCCGGGCTGATCGTCCCCGAAGGACAAGGACGGGGTCGCCGCTGGCGGCTCGCGCCGACGCCGCCCGAGCGCGGAGCGCCTCCGAACCGGACGGGATAAAATAGAAACGTGACGGAACGTCAGCGCCGGCTCTTACACCTGCTCACCCGCGCCTACATCGAGACCGGAAAGCCGGTGCCCTCGCGGTGGCTCGCCGAGCAGCTGGGGGTCAGCCCGGCGACGGTGCGCTACGACCTCGCCGACCTGGAGGCCGCGGGATTGATCGAGAAGCCGCACGCCTCCGCGGGACGCGTCCCCACGCGCCAGGGCTTTCGCCAGTACGCCCTCGCGCAGCTGCCGCCGCGCCCCCTCCCCCTCGACACCGTCGAGCGGCTCGCGCGCGTGCTCGAGGGCTCGGGCACCCGCTGGCCGCAGCTGGCGGCGCAGATGGCCACCCGCCTGGGGGGCTACCCGGCGGTGGTGCGGCTGGGTGAGTCCGCGCCGCCCGAGGTGCTGCAGGTCCACCTCTCCAACCTGGGGGGCGGACGCTTGCTGGCCGTGGCCGTGCTGGAGGGCGGGCGCGTGCTGGAGGGCGTCGTGGACCTGGCCCGGGAGCACGACGACGCCTTCTTGGAGCAGGCCGAGCGCTGGTTGCGCGGCCCCTACCCGCTCGCCGAGCTGGCCCGGCGGCAGGCGCCCAGCCCCCAGCTGGCCGAGCTCGCCCGCAAGCTCAGCCGCGCCTTCGCCGCCCTTCCCAGCGAGCGCTACCTCGAGGGTCTGGGGGCGGTGCTCGAAGAGCCCGAGGCGCAGGACCCCGAGTTCGTACGCCGCCTGCTCGACCTCATCGAATCGCAGCCCGCGGGACCGCTCACCCCGCCGGGCCGCTACGACGTGCGCGTGGGCGACGCCCCAGGCCTGAGCCTCGTGCAGGCGGGCTTCCACCACGAAGGACGCCAGGGCGAGATCGTCTTCGTCGGTCCCTTGCGGATGCGCTACCGCGAGGCGCTGTCCGTGGCCGGCAGCCTTTGCCGCGCGCTCGCAGGCGAGGTTCACCGTGCGGGTTAAGGCGCGCCTCTTCGCCCACTACCGCGAGGCGGCGGGCAGGAGCACGGTCGAGCTGGACCTACCCCCGGGGAGCACCGTAGCCGACGCCAAGGCGGCGCTCGAGCGCGCCGTTCCCGGGCTCGACCTCTCGGGGGGGATGGCCGCCGTCGGGGAAACGCTCGTGCGCCCGGACACCCCGCTGGCGGAGGGGGACGAGGTCGCCTTCCTGCCGCCGGTATCGGGGGGGGAGCCCGCCGAGCGCACCGGCCTGACCGAGGAACCGCTCGAGCCCCTGCTGGGCGAACTCGTCGCCTGGGCCACCGCACCCGCCTACGGCGCGGTCGTGAGCTTCGTGGGCACCACCCGCACGCCCAACCGCGGCCGCGAGGTCCGCTACCTCACTTACGAGGCCTACCCCAGCATGGCCGAGGCTACGCTGGCGCGCATCGCGCGCGAACTGCACGAGCGCTGGGAGCTGGGCCGGGTGGCCATCGTCCACCGCCTGGGCCGGGTCAACCCCGCCGAGGCGTCGATCGTGATCGTGGTTTCCGCGCCGCACCGCCCCGAGGCGTTCGCAGCCGCGCGGCACGCCCTCGAACAGGTCAAGCTGGTGCTCCCGGTCTGGAAAAAGGAACACCTGCAGGACGGGGAGGTCTGGGTCGAGGGGGGAGCGCACGAGGACTTCCGCTTGTAGCCCAATCCTTTTGGACGCTTCCTCTATAATGCGTGGGTAAGGAGGCGTATGCCGCAAACCGAACGCCTCGTCGTTGAGGCCCTCACTGAGTACGCGTCGCCGTTTGCGGCGCAGAACATCGTCAACCGCGCGTTGCGCCGGGCCGGGCTCGAGCCGGAGGGCATGGATCCGGAAGCGTGGCTGCGCTTCGTGCGCGGCCCGCTGATGGCGGAACTGCGGCAGATCTTCCCCATCACCGAGCCCACCGGGACGCTACGGCGACTCGTCAAGCAACTCGAAGATGAAGCCGGCGCAGCCCGCCCCGCGCCCGCTGCAGAACCCGCCCCCGCGGCCGCCGCGGCCAAGAGCACGCTCATCCTGCCCCGCCGCCCGGTGGACTTCAGCCTGCCCGCCGAACGCGAGCAGGTCGCCAACGAGCTCGCGCGCGAGGAAGGGGTCAGCGGAGTGCTCATCCAAGGCCCCTCCTACCAGGAAGCCCGCCTGCCCGGGGTGGGCGAGCTCGCCCCCATCCTCGGGGTCGTGCATAACCTCTTGCAAAAGCGAAAACCGTATAAACTATTTTATAGCGTTTTCCAGGGGGGCCAGGTGCTGTTGCGCCCGCTCGGCCCTGCGCTCGTGGCCCTCGTGGCCAAGCGGGAAGCCAACCTGGGTCGGCTGATGCACGTATTAAACAGTTACGAGGCCAAAGGAGGTCAACCATGAACCACACCCGATGGATCGTTCTAGCCTTCCTCTTTGCTGTGGCTTGGGGAATGCCGCTGACGCAGCTGTACGACCAGATCGCCCCCAAGCTGGAGACGGCGCGCGCCGAGCTGCTGCGCGACCCCACCGCCAGCCTGCAAGCGCTCGATGACGCGATCAACACGTTCCGCAGCGGCGCCGAGAACGTGCCGGAAGCGCTGAGCGAGGGTGTGGTCCAGGCGCTCAACAACGCTCGCATCGCCGTATCCCGTAAGAGCAAGGCCGACCTCGAGGGTCAGCTCTGGGTCGTGCGCGGCTCGCTCGGCAAGTTGCTCTACGAGGCCATGTTCCAGGCCGCCTTCAAGGGCCAGACCGACGAGGCGCTCGCCCTGCTCGACCGCCTCATCGAGGTCACCGCCCGCACCCCGGACCTCAAGGCCAAGGCCAAACCCTTCATCCTTTCGGGCGACATCGAATCGTTGCGCACCCTTTTCGAACGCGCCTACGCCGAGGCCATCTACAAGACGCTGCAGCTCGCCCAGGAGAAGGAGCAGCGCGCCTCCGCCTACGCCCTCACCGCCAAGGCCTACGGCCTCTACCTGGTGGTGCAGGACTCTCCGCGCGTCGACGACCTCGCGCGCGACTTCGTGGGCGCCCTCGCCAAGCTGGTCGCCGGCGACAAAGCGGGCTTCAAGACGCAGACCGACGCCCTCATCGCCGCCGCACAGCGGTTCTTCCGGGCCGCAGGCGCCGGCCTGGCGGTCACGCCCGCGCCCGCCCCAGAGCCCGCCAGCCCGCAGGCGCCCGCTCCCCCTGCCGCGCCGGAAGCTCCGGCAGCTGCGCCCGCACCCGTTCCGGCACCCGCGCCCGCGCCCGCCGCCGCTCCAGCTCCGGCAGCTCCGGCGGCGCCCGCCGCGAGCGGCAAGCCCGCCATCAAAGCCGAGGTGCTGGTTTCGCCCATCGAGCAGCTGAAGCAGGACATGCTCTTCCTCGTCGGTGACGAGAAGAAAGCCAAGAAAGTCGCCGACTCCCTGGCTCAGGTTGGCGTCTACAGCTACACCGACTGGAACCGCCGGCTCATGCTCTTGCGCGGCCTTATCGGCTCCGCCATTCCCTACGTCGCCAGCGGAAACACCAAGGAAGGCTTGCGGTTTCTCGATTACGCACACAACCGTTACGTTTTTGAAGTCTCGCCGCTGGTTCAGGCCGTCAATCCCGACCGGGATCGTGAGATCACCGACCTTTTCAACCGCTTCCTTGACGGCGTGGGCCTGCGCACCAGCGACCTGACGATGATGCTGGGCCTGCTAACCCAAACGGAAGCTGAAATCCTGGGCAAGAAGTTTGGTGCGGAACGCCACTTTGCGCTGGGTATGAAGATTCTGCGCAACACCTTCGGCCTTCCGCGCGCGATCTTCTTCATCCTGGTGGGCATGCTCGCCCTTTTCCCGTTCTACCTTATCTACATCACCTTCGGAGGACGCAACCTTTACTGGCGCTTGCTGGGACTGGCCTTCTTTTTCCTGTTGCTCCCAGCGGTGATTGAGGGGCTTAGTTACTTTGGCGACGTGCTGGCTACCTACGGTAACCTGCCCGTATTGCACCGGCTCAGTGCCCTTTCCATCACGCATAACTACCTCGCGCAGGTCGTTTGGGCGGTGATGGTCTTCCTGGTCGTCGTTTTCGCCTCCTGGGGGCTGCGCGGCATCGCCATCCAGTTCGGCCTCATCCAGGACCGTCGTCGTCCCGACACCACGCTGCAGACGTCCGCCGACGCCACCGGCGAGCGCAACCCTACCCTCACCAGCGAGACCATCGTGGAGTGGGACGAGGAGTTCTAGCGCCTTTGGGGGTAAGCTAGAACCGTGCCCGTGCTGAACCGCCTGCAAGCCGCCCTGGAGCCCCACCTGGGGTCCCGCACCCAAGCCGTGCTCGCCGAGGGGCTGACGCGGCTTGGGCTCAAGCCCGAATCGCTCGACCCCGACCGCGCCGCGATCTTGCTCAAGCGTTTCGTCTACCGCGAACTGCAGGCGCAGATGGACGCCGCCGCCGCCCGCAAAGTGGTGGAGGGGGTGCTGCGCGAGCTTGGCGAGGACGCAATGCCCCAGGCGGCGCCCGAGCCGGAAGACCCGCGCAAGCTGGTGCAGCGAGCGCTCTCGCGCTTCAAGCTCTACTTCGAATGGCCCGAGGTGCAGCGCCTGCGCAGCCTGGCGGCGCTCGTCGAAGCCAGCGAGGGCTCCGGCGAGCCCACCGACGACCTCCTCGCCGAAGCGCGTAGCCAGATCGAGCTGCTCGAGGAAAAGCTGCAGAACGCCCTGCTGCGCCAGGCTCGCGACATTTCCGAGCTCGAAGACGCGCTGGAGCGCGTCAAGAACATCGGCGGTCCCAAACCCCGCCGCCTGCAGTCGCTGCTCAATCAGATCAAGGAGGCCCAGCAGCAGGAAACCCTGGCCACCGCCGAGGTGGAGCGCGCCCGCAAGCTCGCCGCCGACCTGCGCAAGCTGGTGGAGTCTTCGGTGGTGCAAAACCCCACCCTCGTGCCCGAAGCCCCGCCCGAAACGCAGGATTCGGGGTTGATCGCCCTGGAGGACGAGGAAGCCCCGGAGCCGATGGAGACCGAGAGCGAAGCCTTCGAGATCCTCATCGACTTCGACAACCTCGAACCCGAGGTGGCCGACCGCATTCGTGAGATCGACCTCGCCGAGGAGCAGCGGCGGCTCGAGCGCCTCAAGGAACAGTACGCAGCGGTACTGGACACCGAGGCCGTAACGCCCGTGCTCGAAGCGGTGGAGGCCACCCTTTCCGCGGGCGAGCTCGCGGGCGAGCGCATGGACGAGCTGCAGCGCGCCCTCGAGGAGGCGCAGAAGGACGCGGTCGCCGAGGCGCGGGCGCGTTACGAGTGGCTCTCCGAGCGCCTGCGCAGCCTGGAAAACGAGGACGACGAGCTGGACAGCCGCAGGGCGCGTACGCAGCTCGAACTGATCAAGGAAAGCCTCGAGATGGGGGTGCTTCCCGGGGACCTGGAACAGGCCGAGCGTCAGGTCAAGGCGCTCGAGGAAGCGCTGGCGAACAAGAAGCAGGAGGCCGCGCGCCGTGCCCGCCTGCTGGAGGAGGCCCGCGGGCTGGTCGAACACGCCCGCGAGGCGCTGCCAGGGGGCGACCTGCCGGAGCTCGCGGGGTTCCGCGAACGCCTTGCCCTCCTCGAGGCGGGACTGGAAGCCGGCGATGTGGACGAAGCGCTGCTCGGTCGCCTCAAGTCCGAGTTGCCGGAGCTGCTCGGGGGCCTCGCGAAGGCCGCCGAAGCCGAGCGCGCCCACCTGCTGGCCCGTCTCGACGCGCTGCCCGAGATCGAAGAGTTGGCGAACGACCGCAGCGCGCTTCGCATCCGCCTCGAAGAGGGGGCGCCCGAAGACCTCGAAGACGAGGTGGCCGCGCTGGAAGAGCGGGCAAGGGCGTACGTCGCCGAGCGCGTCGAAGAGCTCAAGAACCGCCTCAAGGCGTTCGAACTCGACACCGCCTTCCTGGACGCGGCCTCGAAGCAGCTGCGCGCGGGCGAGTTTCCCAACCTCGCCGAGCTGGCGCGGCAAAGCGAGCAGGAGCTGGCTTCGGCCCGCGAACCGCTCCTCCAGGAGCTGCGCAAACTGCGCGCCTCCGCCCAGCGGTTGCAGGATCTCGACGACGGCGACCTGCTCGGCCAGCTCGAGCGCGCCGAAGCGCAGCTGGAACACGGCCGCGTCGACCTCGAGCCGCTGAAGGCCCGGCTGCAGGCCCTGCTCGAGCGCCGTGAGGTCTGGCGGGGCGAGCTCGAACAGCGCTACCTCCGCCTGCGCGAGCGCTTCGAAACCGCCCGCGCCGTGGGCGGCGAGACCGCCTACCGCGCGCTCACCCTGCTCGACTTCCTCGAAAAGGGCGCCTCCCGAATCAAGCGTCTGGGTACGAGCGGGCTCGCCGAGATGGAGAACTCCCTGGCCGAGGCCGAGCGCCTGGTGGACCAGCTGGAACAGGAGTACGCCGCCGCCAAGGAGGTGGCCCAGCAGCTCTCGGGCAACGATCTCGACGAGCTGCTCGGGGTCTTCGACGCCCCGGAGCCGCGCCCCGAGGCCGCAACCCGCGAGCCCGAAGGCGAAGCCGCTCCCGAATCGACCCCCGACGAACTCGCCAGCCTGCGCTTCCGCGGGGTCGTCTGGGCGGGCTGGCTCGAAGACCTCGCCCCCGAACGGCTGGACGCCGGGCGCGTGCACGACTTCGCCGCCGAACTCGAGTCCCTGCGCGAAGAGGTCGGCGCCGGCGAGCTGCGGCTCGCGGTGCTCGCGCTCCCGCAGCACAGCTTCCTGCTCGCGCGCCTGGGGGAACGCTACCTCGCCGCGCTCGCGGAAAAGCCCCAACTCTCCAAACTGATCCACCAGATCCAGCGCCTGCAGATCCCGTCTTGATCGAACTCAGCAGCGAAGCCGACACCAAGCGCCTGGCCCGCCTGCTCGCCCGCGAGCTGCCCCCGGGCACGCGCGTACTGCTCACCGGACCCATGGGCGCGGGCAAGACCACGTTGGTGCGGCACCTGGCGCGGGCGCTCGGATTTGAAGGGCGGGTCACCAGCCCTACCTACACCCTCATGCACACCTACCCCACGCCGGCGGGCCCGCTGGTGCACGTCGACGTCTACCGGCTGCCCGACCCGGCGACGCTCTGGGAGCTTGGGCTCGAGGACGCGCTCGCCGAAGCCCGTCTGGGCCTGATCGAGTGGGGAACGCCCGAAGCCTTCGCGGCCGACCTGCGGCTCACCCTCGAACCGGCCGGTGCCGAGGCGCGCCGCTGCCGCCTCGAAGCGCTCAACCCCGAACTCGTACCCGTGGTCGAACGCGTCCGCGAGGGCTACCGCGCGGGCCGCTGAACCGCGCTGCGTTCGACGGCCTTCACCACCGCTTCCTGCGCCAGCGCGCTCAACACCGCCAGCGGAGCCGCGGGCCCCCGACCGGTCGCGAGCGCGAAGACCGCGTCCCCGTCCCAGGGGGTGTGCGAGGGGCGGACGACCCGCGAAAGCGCCGCCTGCCCCGCCACCGCGAGCAGGTACGCCGACCGCTTGTCGATGGGGGCGGCGGTCGCGAGGACGACCAGGGTGGTGTGCTCGCCCGCGCGCGGCTCCGCACGCATCCAGGCCTCGCGGTCGCCGTGGCCCGCGAGCAGCCGCCCGCCGGCATCGTAGACGTCGCCGACCGGGTTCACCACCGCGAGCGCACCCACCGCGGCCTCGCCCCAGCGCGCGAGCGCGCTGCCCAGACCGGTGCGTACGGGCGCTTTGTACTTGCCGGCGCTGGCACCCGCGCCTGCCCCCACGGGCCCCGAAGCCACCGGCTCTGCGCTCGCGGTCCGCGCCGCGGCGTACCCTTCGTCCGCTCCCGGTGCGGCGGTCCCGCCGACGAGCAGGTCGTAGATCACCGCTGCGGGCACGATCGGCACCGGTCCCATGCGCGTGGGATGCCCCACCCCCTGCTCGGCCAGAAAGCGCACCACCCCGTCGGCGGCCGCGAGCCCGAAGGCCGACCCGCCGCACAGCGCCAGCGCGTGCACGCGCTCCACGCGCTTCTCGGGGGCGAGCAGCGCGGCCTCGCGCGTACCCGGTGACGCCCCCAGAAAGCTGGCCGAGGCCACGCAGCCATCCTCGGGGCAGAGCACCACGCTCACCCCCGTGCAGGCGCGGTCATCGGTCCAGTGGCCGACGCGGATCCCCGCGATGCCCGTCAGGCTGTCGTTCACGGTCCCAGTCTACTCCGGGACGAGGGGCACCTCGAAGCGCGCAGGCGAGGCCAGCACGTCGACCCGCAACCCGTGCACCGCGGCCGGGCTCGAGCGCACCGCAGAGGCGTCGAGCAACGCCACCCGCCCCGCCACCACCTCGGCGCGCCCCTCGGGACCCACGAGCACGGCGGCGCCGCGCTCGAGCCCCAGACCCAGCAGGTCGGGGCGGCCGATCACGACCTCGCTCAGCCGGTGGAAGGCTCCGGCCCCTTCGAAGGCCTCCTGCACCGCCAGTCCGGGGAGCAGGCCCAAACCGTAACGCACCGCAGGGCCGGACGAACCCCCGAGCGGCACGGCGCTCCCCAGCAAAGGCGAGGCCTCCAGCGCCGCCGCCACGACGCCGCCGCGCAGGTGCACCGAGGCCAGCGCCTGCACCAGGCGGCTGCCCTCGATCAGCTCGAGCAGCCGCTCGCCGCGTTCGTCCACGAGCAGCACCAGCGGCGCATCCGCCACCTGGCCCGCCAGCCGCGGGTCCATCGCCTGCTCGCGGCGCGAAAGCGCCAGCACGCCGGTGTGCCGGGCCCCGTGGGTGTGAAAGATCTCGCGCCAAGCCTCGACGAGCGGCAGCATGGGCCGGGGCGCGACGAAGAGCACGACCCCTCCGGACATCTCCAGAAGCCGCTCCTCTACGGGGCGGGTTTCACCTCGCAACGGATCCGCCTGACCCAGCAAGACGAACCAACCCGTACTCCGCATCTCGGCCCTCCTCAGCACATTTTAGCGAAACCGCATAATGCAGTAAATGCTGCATATTTATACGTCTTTACACCGATTTCTCATGCATAATCCGTGTACCTATGCTATAGTAAAGCACGTGACCACCGAAGCCCGGAGCGTCCCCAACAAGCGCGACCTCATCCTCAACGCCACCATCCGGGTCCTCCGCGAACGGGGGCTTTCCGGGCTCAAGGTCGAAGAGGTAGCCCGCCAGGCCGAAGTGGGCAAGGGTACGGTCTACCTCTACTTCGAGGACAAGCAGGACCTGCTCAAGGCTCTGGTCGAGTACCGCACCCAGAACTTCTACGCCGACGCCGCAGAGATCGTCGAATCCGACCTGCCCTTCGAGGAACGGCTCGAGCGCCTGCTCGCACGCCGGCTCGCCTTCGTCGACGAGTGGCGCGGACTCTGGGCCGCGGTCGCGCGGGAGGCCAACCCCAAGGGCCAGAAGGCCTGGCTTACCGGCCTGCACCAGCACTACCAGGGCATCCTCGAACGTTTCGTGGCCGGCGGCATCGCCAGCGGCGAGCTGCGCTCCGACCTGGACGTGGCCCTCACCGCCGCGGCCCTCGCCGCCTTTGGTTGCAACCCTCAGCTCGACTTTCCTCGCGAGCGGTACCTCAAACAGCTCGTCGAGGTCTTCATGAAAGGAGTTGGCGCGTGAAAGAGTACCGTCCCGGAGATAAGGTCGTCCTGCCCCCGTACGGCGTCGGCGTCGTCGCCGGCATCGCCCAGCGCACCGTGGCCGGCATCGGCCGTTCCTACTACCAGGTCGAGTTCCCCGGCTCGCGTTCCAAGGCGTTCGTGCCGGTCGAGTCGCCTCAGCAGGTGGGGCTCAGGCCCGCGTTGACGCGCGACGAGGTGCCGCAGATCCTCGAGCACCTCAAGCACGGCCAGCTGCCCCTGCCCAAGCAGTGGGCGGCGCGCCACCGGCGGGTCACCGAGATCCTCTCCGAGGGCAACCCCCACCGCATCGCCATCCTGGCCGGCCAGCTGCGCCGCTGGGACGCCGAGCGGGGCCTACCCGACCTGGACCGCCAGGCCTTCCGCCGCGCCATGAACCTGCTCGCCGAAGAGGTGGCGCAGGCGCTGGAGGTTACGGTCAGCGAAACCCGGGTGATCTTCGAAGAGGCCTGGAGCGAAGCGCTCAACTGAGCTCATCCCGCCCCGCAAGCCGCCGCCCCGCGCGGCGGCTTTTCGCGTGCCGGACGCGCGCAATGGGAAATGTTGCCCGGGGCGTTGACACGCACGGTTCCCGTCATTAGACTGAATCAACCATCCCAATCCAACGGGCTGGTTACAGGAAAGGAGACGGTATGAGGTTCAGGACGTGGCTTTTGGCAACGGCATTGGCACTGGGCGTCTTGGCGGCGTGCAGCAACCCTCAGGACCGGGGCAGCGCCCCAAGCCTCTCGGCGGCCAGCGAGGCAACGGCTCCCATCTACGCGCAGGACGCCGAAGCCGCGATCCCGGGGCAGTACATTGTGGTGTTCAAGAAAGGCGCAGCCGCGCCGGTATTGCAGCAACTCCAATCAGGTATAGTATCGGGACTTGGTGTATCGGATCAGGACGTTCAATTGCTGCACGTCTACTCCGCGGCCCTCCCCGGCTTCGCGGCGGTGCTCAGCGATGCGGCGCTCGTCAAACTGGCGCGTGACCCGCGGGTGGCCTACATCGAAGCGGACCGACGCATCACCCTGCACACCACCCAGACGAACGCCACCTGGGGGCTCGACCGCATCGATCAGCGCGACCTCCCGCTCGACGACACCTACAGCTACACCGCCAGCGGCAGCGGGGTGCACGCCTACATCATCGACACCGGCATCCGCTCGAGCCACAACGAGTTCAGCGGAAGGATCGGCAACGGTTACACCTCGATCAACGACGGCCTGGGCACCGAAGACGGCAACGGCCACGGCACCCACGTGGCCGGCACCGTGGGGGGCAGCACCTACGGCGTGGCCAAGTCGGTGACGCTGCACCCGGTGCGCGTGCTCGGCTCGAACGGTTCGGGCACCACCTCCGGCGTCATCGCCGGCGTGGACTGGGTGGCGGCCAACCACCAGAGCCCGGCGGTGGCCAACATGAGCCTGGGCGGCGGCGCCAGCCAGTCGCTGGACGACGCCGTACGGGGCGCCATCAACGCGGGCGTGACCTTCGCGGTGGCTGCGGGCAACGAGGATACCGACGCCTGCACCAAGTCGCCCGCGCGCGTGGCGGAGGCGCTCACCGTCGCCGCTAGCGACTCCAGCGACACCCGCGCCTACTTCTCCAACTACGGTTCCTGCGTCGACCTCTTCGCCCCCGGCGTTTCCATCACCTCCGCCTGGAACTCCTCGGACAGCGCCACCAACACGATCAGCGGCACCTCCATGGCTTCGCCTCACGTGGCCGGGGTGGCGGCCCTCTACCTGGAAGACCACCCGGGCGCCTCGCCCAGCACGGTGCGGCAGGCCATTCTGGAGTCGGCGAGCGCCGGCCGCATCAGCGACCTGGCGGGTTCGCCCGACCTGCTCGTCTACAGCGGCCTCACGCCCGAGTCGGGCGGTGGCGGCGGGGGTGGCGGAGGCGGCGGCGCCCCCTGCACCGGCTGCGAGCACTACAGCGGCACGCTGACCGGCTCCGGCGACTACGACTACCACCCCGACGGCAGCTACTTCTACGCCCCCGCAGGCACCCACAAGGGCTGGCTCGAGGGTGCGGCCGGCACCGACTTCGACCTCAAGCTCTGGAAGTGGACCGGCTGGGGCTGGCGCACCGTGGCCAGCTCGCTCAGCTACACCTCGAGCGAGCAGGTGACCTACAACGGCGGCGCCGGCTACTACGTCTGGCGCATCGAGTCCTACAGCGGCTCCGGCGACTACGACTTCTGGATGGAGCGGCCGTAACCACGGCCCCGCCCCGCAGCCCCCGGCGACGGCCGGGGGCTGCCGCCTTGGGGTAGCCTGGTGCGGAGGTCCCGCCGTGCCCTACCTGGTCAAGCTGATCGTCAGCGCCCTGCTCATCGTGCTCGTCTCGGAGATCGCCAAGCGCAGCTCCCTGCTGGGGGCGCTGCTCGCCTCGGTGCCGCTCGTCTCGGTGCTGGCCATGGTCTGGCTCT
>Ga0256832_1000735_pt1 | contig 21541 bp, 15 predicted proteins | sample 134614metaG_FD_190534 | JGI IMG/M metagenome (GOLD analysis project Ga0256832, IMG submission 190534) | Hydrothermal vent microbial communities from Lau Basin, Pacific Ocean - 134-614 | ecosystem: Environmental > Aquatic > Marine > Hydrothermal vents | place: Pacific Ocean: Lau Basin | collected... | reverse complement strand
CTATGGCACCACCACCTCCGGGGTTGGTTCTAATCCAGTGATGCACAGATTGTTTTTCTGCCTTGGTGCAGCTATAGGTGACGAAGAAAAGAAGAATGGAAAGTAATTTGAGCAGGTTCTTCATTATTTTGTTTGGCTTATATATTTGGATTATTCGGGATTATTCGGGATTTAGTGGCGAAATATGCATGTTTATTTATTTTGAAGCCTGTCCGGGGATTTTAACAGAATGAGTTTTTTTATCAGTACCGTTTGATGTCTGTATGACACCGTTTGTCTTTAGGCAAATAAACTCGTTTGGAAATTGTATTAGTATGACATTTGTCAAATATCAAATATCAGGGATAGAGTTATTTAAAATGATAAATTGTAATATAAATATAAGACTTTCAGTATCAGCAATTTGTAGCTTTTTGGGTTTGATGGTTTTCACAAGCTTCGCAGCAATTTTTGCAACAACTTTCGCAACCCCGGTTTTTGCTGATGTCATTTCAGCCAATGTTTCTCCAGACATTCAGGAACCGGCAGGCACATACAATCAGGGTGGATTAAATATTTTAAATCTGAGTGTCGATACAGTCATAGGGACAGGTTCGTGTGTAGCGGGTGATTATTCAGGGTGCACACTGAATGATGTGCTTAATGACACAGACTCTACGGATGATTTCAAGCCCGAGGTTAAAGTACACATAGTCGCTGATGACTTTCCGGATGATGGTCTGGTTTCTAACGCGACTTTAAGGCAGCGCGGATCAACAAGTCGTCAGGCACCTCAAAAGTCATTCAGAATAAAGCTGGATAGCAAAAATAATTTATGGCGAGGAGAACGCAAGTTTCAGCTAATTAAATCGGCTTTTGATTTTACCCGGGTCAGAAACAAACTGAGCTATGACCTGCTCGCGGAAATACCGCATTTGCCAAGTATGCGTACACAGTTTGTTAATCTTTCTATCAATGATCAGGGAACAAATCAGGCGTATGGTTTGTTTACCCATGTAGAAAACTTTGGAAAGGAGTACCTGAAGCGACGTGGCTGGGATAAAGACTCACGCGTGTATAAGGTTAGTTTGTTTGAATTTTATAACGATAATCCGGCGCTGCTTCTGGATGCGGCGGGTGCTCCGGTGGATCTTGATGCGTTTGAAAAGCTTATTGAAATCAAAAGGGGCTTGACTCATTTTGATTTGATAAACATGCTGAATGACCTGAATAATCCGGATAAGGATTTTAATACCCAGATCATGGGCAAATATTTTAATCGTGACAATTATCTGTCATGGTTTGCGTTTAATATTCTTGTCAACAATGTGGATACAACATTCCATAATTACTACCTTTATAACCCTAAAAATAATGAACACTTCTATCTGGTTCCCTGGGATTATGATCTGTCGTTTGGTCAATTTCACGATGCCAAGCCAGAGCTGCTTCAAAAACTGCCAAGATGGTGGTTTTCACATGCTAACTGGTGGGAAGTGTTATTGCACAAGCGCTTTTTAAGGCAGCCAGGTAATCTGCAATTGTTAAAAGATGCGGTATTTGAACTTAAAAACAAATATTTAAGCGCAAACAAGATTCAGGCTAAGGCTGATAGTTACAGAGATCTGGTTTTTCCAATCATCAGGCAACAACCAGACTGGGATTATCTTTATGTGAGTGGCAACACCGATCCTGAACGTGTGGCTGAATTTAACAGAATATTTGATAGTCTAAGCAGCAATGTTGAGTTTAACTATTCAAAATTTATGGAACGTGCCAATGATCCGATGCCATTCTGGATGGACGCCCCGATATTTAAGCCTAACCACGATATTTTATTCCAGTGGTCAGAATCAGAAAGTTTAACTGGGCAGACGATACAATATGATCTTGAGGTATCTACGACAAAAGACTTCAAGGCAGGGACAATCGTAGAAACAAAAACGGGTATTAGTCAGAACAAATATACTCTTCACTGGACTCACCCAAAAGGAAATTACTTTTTTAGAGTCAGAGCCAGAGATGCATACAACCCACAGTCCTGGCAAGAAGCATCAAACGATGATGATAATCTGGTCTATGATGGCAGTGATTTGACTATCTATGGCGTCAAAAAAATGTATGTGCCTACTGACGGTGATAGCACTCCACCCCCGTCAGGTAATGTTGTTTCCAATCCTGTAAACTCAATACTTGTGGATGGTGATAACTCAGACTGGAATGGTTTGCAACTGTTTGCGACTGATCCCGATGATATACCCTCTGGTGTAAACAATATCGCCGACTGGAGTAGGGCGGGGATTGCGCACACTAGCCAGAATGTTTATTTCATGTATGAAAATTATGGAGCGTTTAGTAGTGCGCAAAACACGGGTAGTTATATATCCTGGGGCTGGCATGCCTACATTGATACCGACAAAAATCCGTCCACAGGATTTAAGGCAAGTGATGCTTTGGGAGCAGAATACCTCTTGAGTGGATCTATTTTATTAAAATATAACGGAACAGGGTCTGACTGGAACTGGGTTGAGGTTGCAAATGGTAATTCCAGCTATATAAGCAATATTGCTGAACTTGGTTTTTCAAGAAGCATGTTGGGTAATCCCGATTCCATGCGCATTATATTCAATGGAAGTAATGCAGCATTTGGGGGCTCCACAGAAGATGCCTATCCCGATGGCGCTTTTAATTCTTCAGCCTCAATTCGTTATTTTGAATATTCATTTGGTGGCGGAATAACACCAACGAATCATGCCCCTGTATCAACAAACCAGAATCTATCCCTGATTGAAAATACCCGCGCAACGATTAGCCTGATTGCAAGTGATGCAGATAATGATCCCTTAACGCTTGATATAGTAACTCAGCCAGCTCATGGTAGATTGATTTATTCTGCTTCATCGCTAACGCTTGAATATCAGCCAGATCAAAATTATACCGGTTCAGACAGCTTCAGGTTTCGGGTTAGTGATGGAACAGACTTGAGTAATATTGCGACTGTTAACCTTAATATTACTGCAAGACCTCCTGTCACTACGATTTCAAATCATGTCATAAGCAATGCCATAACAGTCAACGGCAATAGTTCTGACTGGTCTGGCTTGACCCTGTTTGCTGGCGATCCTGATGATATCGGTTCTGCTGCAAATAACGTCATTGACTGGTTAAGCGCAGGATTGGCTCACAGCAGTGATACTATTTATCTTTTATATAAAAACCAGGGTAATGTTAGCCCCGATGGTACTACGGGAAGTACTTTACAGTGGGGATGGCAAACCTTTTTTGATACCGATAATGATACACAGACCGGCTTTCATATCACCGGCAGCATTGGTGCTGATTATATGCTGGAAGGCAGACATATTTACAAGTACAACGGAACGAATCAAAGTTGGGACTGGGTAGAAACTGGAGTAGCGAACCTCAGATTCAATGGTGATACGGCTGAATTAAGCTTCCCAAGAAATTTTTTACCCCTGCTCAGCACAATAAAAGTGGTCTTCCTGGGTAATAATGCTGCATTTGCTGGAAATACAGTTGACCTGTATCCTGATAATGGAAGCTTTTCATATAGTTTTGGTTCAGGACAATTCGGTAAAACTATCAATGTATCGAATCACCAAAAGGGAATAAAAATGTCTCCAAAAAGCCATACTCCAGGAATTGAAAATGCGAATACCGGAAACTCAAAGAGTGCAAAGGGTGGAAGCATTTCATTTCTGATATTGCTATTTTCCTTATTGGGAATGCGAAATGTGTTGAGAAAATCCCGTAATAATTGCTACTGAGCGAGAAGCTAATGTCATTTTTTGTACCACCCTAGGAGGCTGTCTGAGAACTAAGTTTTTAAAAAATTAAATCAATATATAGTGGTTTTTGAATTAAAAAAACACTATATATTGTGGTCGCATTTTTTAGAAGCTAGTTCTCGGACAGGCTCCTAGGAGGCTGTCTGAGAACTAAGTTTTTAAAAATTTCAATCAATATATAGTGGTTTTTGCATTAAGAAAATACTATATATTGTGGTCGCATTTTTTGGAAGCTAGTTCTCGGACAAGCTCCCAGACAAAAAAATGAAGTTTCTTTTGACAACGAGGGGACTAAAGTGCTATTTATTGTAAGTGCGGTCATTTGGCTTTTTTATTGTTAGTGGTATTTCATTAAGGATACCAAATGACCGCTCTCAATGTGAGCTTATTACCTTTTTTTGAACCATGCCAAAATTTTTATCTTTATTATTCCCATAGTTTAATTAAATCCAGTGTTGCCTTTTTATAATCCTTTGCCTGAGTGATAGACGAAATCATGGCCACTGAGCCAACACCTGTTTTCTTTAGTGCTTCTGCTCGTTGATGATCAATGCCACCAATGGCAACCAGAGGATATTCATCGCCTAAAAGTTTGACCCAATGACTGACAGCATCAACCCCTTGAGGAATCCACGGCATGATTTTACTGCTTGTAGCAAAAATAGGGCCAAGAGCAAGATAGCTGGGTTTGATCGCATGAGCACGGGCAACTTCGGTGTAACTGTGTGTTGATAGCCCCAAACGGCATCCGGACTGCGCTATTGCATCTAAATCAGCAGTTTCAATATCTTCCTGTCCCAAATGGATGCCATAAGCTTGATGTTTAATTGCCAGTCGCCAGTAATCATTGATAAATAAGCGAATTTGGTGTTCCTTGCAATAGTCGATGGTGGCTTTTATTTCGGCTTCAACCTCCGTTTCTGCCTTATCTTTTATGCGTAGCTGAATAGTTTTGATACCAAGTGGAACCAGTTTTTGAATCCACTCAAATGAATCAACAACGGGGTAAATCCCTAATTTTTTTGTACCACATGAAGGAAGTCTATTTTGATTATTTTCATCCTTGTTGTTATTTTCCTTGCCTGCTTTTATAAACAGGCGTGGCAAATCCCTGGATTTAAAACGGGGTTCTTTTACAGCAATATTAAGTTGCAAACTTTCCCCCTGTTTTTTGGCTTTACGAATACCCCGGCTAACCAGGCTTTTAGCAATTACAATGGCGTCAGTAAGGCAGTAGCCCTGTGCGCTAAAGACAGCAATGGCTGTTGCTAATGCACAGCCTGTGCCACGTACATTTTGACGATTTTTCCAGCGTTTCCCGACTAATTTCCCATGTATCTTTCCATCTAAAGAACCATCTGTATTTTCACTGAAAAACAAATCATTGCTATGCTGTTTATCTTGCCAGTGACCACCTTTGACTAATACTGATTTAACGCCAAACTTATTTAGTGATTTTACGGCTAGACTAGCCTGTTCTTCGGTTTCTATGCTCGTTTGTGTGAGTAGTGTAAGCTCCTGAATATTAGGGGTCAGTAGATCGACAAAAGGCAATAGACTATTTAGCAATATCGAATAAGCTGCTGGTTCAAGTAATTTTCCACCAGAACTTGCAATCAAAACAGGGTCAAGAATAACTATTGGCTTGTAATTTTCTGAAAATGAATGAAGATAGTTGATGAGCACTTCAATTATCTCGGCATTTCCTAACATGCCGATTTTAATGGCAGAAAACGTATCCTGTTTGATAGATTCAAATTGTGCAGAAATCTGTTCAGTGCTTAAAACACCCATGTTTTGAACACCTAAATGGTTTTGCGCCGTAACTGCTGTAACAATGCTTTTAGCAGAACATTTTAAAGCATGGATAATTTTCCAGTCGGTTTGCAAACCTGCGCCACTGGGGTCGGTTCCGCCAATGACTAGAATCTTTGAATTATTGGGTATCGTTGTCATGCTTGATGCCAAAAGGGTGTGCCAATGGGTGTGGTGCTGGGTTTGCTGCTGACACGTTCAGGCATAATGCCGCTTTCATAGGCTGTTCTGCCGGCTTTAATGGCATTTGAAAATGCCTCTGCCATGCGTTCAGGGTTTATGGCTTCAGCAACGGCGGTGTTTAAGAGTACGCCATCAAATCCCAGTTCCATTGCCTGACACGCATCTGAGGGTTTACCAATGCCTGCATCAACCAGCAGGTTGACCTCTGGCAGACGTTCGCGAATGGTTTGCAAGGCATAGGGGTTCATCAGCCCCTTGCCAGTGCCAATGGGTGAAGCCCAGGGCATAATGACTTCGCAACCCAGTGCTTGCAATCGTTGACAAAGCACCAGATCATCGGTGCAGTAGGGGAATACTTTAAAGCCATCTTTTATGAGTGCTTCTGTTGCGGTTAGTAAACCAAAGGGATCGGGTTGCAGATTATAATCATCGCCGATAACTTCCAGCTTGATCCAGTCTGTCTGAAAAATCTCGCGAGACATTTGTGCCAGTGTGATGGCTTCCTGTGCGCTGTGGCAGCCGGCGGTATTTGGCAATAAATGCTTTCCGAGATCTTTAATGTAATCCCAAAACTGTTTGCCTCCCTGTTTTTCAGGTGATTGTCGACGCAGCGAAAGGGTGATGACATCTGCGCCCGATGCCATAATCGCCTGCTGCATAATTGCGGGCGAAGGGTAAAGTGCCGAACCGATAAAAAAGCGACTTTGTAGCTTTGTGCCGTATACTGTCCAGCTTTGGCTTTCCTGACTAGATTGCATGATTGCTTCTCCTGCTTTCACCAAGAAAATAACTAAAACAGCTAAAATAACCGCCAATGTATTTAAAAGAATAAAAACATGTAAAAACAGGGGGGATGGGTATTACTAATAAAGGCATGATTATCCTCCGCTAACAGGGTTAAGAATATCCAGTTGATCATGTTGATTTAGATAAACCGTAGCCCACTGTTCCTTTGGTACAAAGGTTTGGTTGAGTGCCACGCCCAGCATGGTTTTGTCTTGATAACCAAGTTGCTCAAGGGTTGCTTCAATACTGATGGCTTCTTCGAGTTGATGTTTTGTATTGTTAATGCTTATTTCAATCATGTGACAACATTCCTTTGGTAAACTGGCTGGGTAAGTCGTTAATCAATGCTGGTGCAAACAGATATCCATGTCGATACAAACCATTCAGGCGACTCAATTTTTGATGTGTTTTGATACGTGGTTGATTGTCGATAAAAGTCGGGCGCAATCCCACCAATAAATCCAGAATCTGTGCCTCACCAAAGCCTTGATGCAGGCTGTATAGCGCTGAAAGTAGCTCCAGCCCTGAGCGTACGGTGACGGGTGTATCTATTTCGCTTTCAATCTGGGTTGCACCAATAATGTATTCATGATTTTCACGGGGCGCAATATACAGCGGAAAGCGCGGGTGGATGAGTCGAATGGCACGTTTAAAATCCACTTCTGGTGCGTACACTCTGGCTACTTCCCCACGCACACTGCGAAAATCCTTTAAATCATCTCGCGCACCGTTGCCACGGCAATCAAAAATATGATCAAAACCTTGTTCGATTTCAGTTAAATAAGCGCTTTGAGCAATCGTTTCAGGCAATGCAATTTTTTGATTTTCGATTAAAGTGATATTGGCAGATTGTTCAAAATAATCATTGAGGGCAGGGTATAACGCCAAGTTATTGACCACACCTTCATGCTCAAAAAATAAAGCTTGTTTAAAATTGTCGGGAAGTTGAGGTTCTAATGCGTGTAATTCGCTTGCGCCTAATAACTGCATTTGATCCTGTTTTACCACCGCTTTGGCTTTTAATGAAAAGCGGTGCCAGTCTGCTTCATCTTGTGGATGTGATATGACCAGCGTTCCCGTTTGCAGAAATGAGATTGTTTTATTGGTTTGAGCTTCAAGTTGTGGCAGCCATTCTTGCCAAAGCTGAAAAGAACGAGCGCCCAGCACCTGAGTGCTGGCTTCGGTGTTGACCGCTTCGGTATAGGGCGCAACCATTGCGGCTGCAACCAGCCCTGTGCCAAAAAAGTGGCGATCTTTTTCATCAATCAGGGTGATTTTTATTCCCTGATTGAGTTCATTTAGGCGCCACGCAAGCAAGCGTCCAAAAAGTCCTGATCCGACTATTGCGATATTCATTTGCTGTTTTGATTGTATTCAGGTTTATAAATCTCAGCGCCCTGCTGAATAAATTCAATTGATTTTTCTTGCATTGCTTGCTCAATATCTGTTTGTTTTTTTGCATGGTCGCTACTCGTGCCATATTGCTCACGCACTTCGCGGGTGATTTTCATCGAGCAGAATTTTGGTCCACACATGGAGCAAAAATGCGCTACTTTTGCTGATTCTTTAGGCAGGGTGGCATCGTGATAAGCGCGAGCGGTATCAGGGTCAAGCCCCAGATTAAACTGGTCTTCCCAGCGGAATTCAAAACGCGCCTTTGACATGGCATCGTCCCTGATTTGTGCTGCGGGGTGTCCTTTGGCAAGGTCAGCAGCATGTGCTGATATTTTATAAGTGATAATGCCCGTTTTTACATCGTCTTTATCGGGTAAGCCCAGATGTTCTTTGGGTGTGACATAGCACAACATCGCGGTTCCATACCAGCCAATCTGTGCCGCACCGATTGCCGAGGTGATGTGATCATAACCCGGTGCAATATCAGTCACCAGCGGGCCAAGCGTATAGAAGGGTGCTTCATGGCAATGCTTGAGTTGCTCATCCATATTTGCCTTGATCTTGTTCATTGGCACATGCCCAGGACCTTCGATCATTACCTGCACGTCATGTTTCCAGGCAATTTGAGTTAGCTCGCCAAGTGTTCTTAATTCACCAAATTGTGCTGCATCATTGGCGTCCGCTATCGAACCGGGGCGCAAGCCATCACCTAGTGAAAAGCTCACATCGTAAGCTTTCATAATTTCACAAATATCTTCAAAATGGCTATAAAGGAAATTCTCCTGATGATGAGCCAGACACCATTTTGCCATAATAGAGCCACCACGAGAGACAATACCCGTGACACGGTTAGCAGTTAGCGGAATATATTCCAGCAACACCCCCGCATGGATGGTGAAATAACTCACGCCTTGTTCTGCCTGCTCAATTAAGGTATCACGAAATAATTCCCAGGTCAGGTCTTCAGCAATGCCATTCACTTTTTCCAGAGCCTGGTAGATGGGTACTGTGCCAATCGGGACAGGTGAGTTACGAATAATCCATTCGCGAGTTTCGTGGATATTTTTACCGGTGGATAAATCCATTACCGTGTCGCCACCCCAGCGGGTAGACCAAACCATTTTTTCAACTTCTTCATCAATGCTTGAGCCCAGTGCTGAATTGCCGATATTGGCATTGATTTTCACCAAAAAATTACGTCCGATAATCATTGGCTCACATTCTGGATGATTGATATTGGCAGGGATAATGGCACGCCCTGCGGCAACTTCCTGACGCACAAATTCAGCGGTAATTTCTTCTGGCAAACCGGCTGCATTGCGTTTTGCTATCTGCTCTTGGGGGATAGATGCTATTCCAAGATTTTCACGAATGGCAATATACTCCATTTCAGGTGTGATAATGCCCTGGCGCGCATAGTGCATTTGCGTTACATTTTTGTTTTCTGCTGCCACGCGGGGCTTTGGTTTATTTTGAAATGGCTTAATATCCAGTGCATCAGTTAATCGCTGACGGGTGAAATCTGAGCTAAAGTTTTCGAGCTGAATGGTGTCATTACGCGCCTCAATCCATGCCTGGCGAAAGGCAGGCAAACCCTTGTTGAGGTCAATCTCTATCTCGGGATCAGTGTAAGGCCCAGAGGTATCATAGACCCGGATGGGCTGATTTTCTTCATACTGGGCATCAGTACCTTCACTCGCCTCACTTAACAGCGTTGGACTAAGCTCAATTTGGCGCATCGCAACCTTAAAACGATTGTTTGCATCAGGGATATAAATTTTCTTTGAACCAGACAACGGCTCATGCGTCACTTGATGTGAAATACTTGCAGAAATATGTGATGGGGATGAATTTGGCGATAAGTTTGACTTTGACATAATGTGCTCCAGCAGTTAATAAAACCTGCCGAAGTGGTATGTCGTAATTTTTCAAACTTAGCAAACCCGGCAAATTAGCTTGAGGTATCAGTTTGAAAAGTAGCAAAGACCGCTTTTGCTTGTTCCCTACGACGGTATGAACCGTATCAGGTGCAACGGGTTGTACTCTCAGCCCTGTTTTTGCAATTGCAAAGCAGGACACCCCGACAAGTGGGGGCATCCTAGCAAAGTTTTTTGCGATTTGCTAATGAAATAGTAACAGAAGTGGATTTAGGCTGCTTTAAATGTAACTTTTCTAACTATTGGATAAAGATGTTCCATTTCATTCTGTATACTGCTTATCATAAGTTTTACTTAAGAATCTTTCACATTGCGCGCTGTCAGTGACCAATATTAATTTCGCTTTTGCGCTTGTTGCTAGTAAAGATTTTAGATGTGTTTTCTGTCTGCTATTACCCATCCCCCCCCATTTTTATATATTTTTTGCGTAGTCTGTGTTGAGCTGCGCAGGGTTGGTATAGCATATGCCAGCAATCCTACGATTACATACTCTGCCTCTGTCTTCAGTCTTCTGTCCTCAGTCCTCAGAAATACCCATCCCCCCCTTTTTTATATATTTTTATTTGCGGGATCAGCTTTATATCAGTTTAAACGGCGACTTTTGCCTTGATATGCTCATGGCATTGGTAGTTTAGCAGTTCAAAGTCTTCATATTTAAACTCAAAAATGGATTTAACTTCAGGGTTTAGTTTCATTGTTGGCAAAGGGTAGGGCTTGCGACTCAGTTGCAAGGCGGCTTGTTCCATGTGATTGGAATACAGATGTGCGTCGCCGAGCGTATGTATAAAATCTCCTGGCTGTAATCCGCTCACCTGTGCGACCATCATGGTTAGCAAAGCGTAGGAGGCAATATTAAAGGGTACGCCCAGAAATATGTCGGCACTACGCTGGTATAACTGGCAGGAGAGTTTTCCATCAGCCACATAAAACTGAAAAAAGGCATGGCAGGGCGGCAAAGCCATGTTTTCTATATCGGCGACATTCCAGGCGCTTACAATAATACGACGAGAATCAGGTGTGTTTTTGATTTGCTCGATAATCATTGAAATCTGGTCAATATGTCTACCATCGGGGCAGGGCCAGGAGCGCCATTGCGAACCGTAAACCGGTCCTAACTCTCCATTTTCATCCGCCCATTCATCCCAGATACTCACGCCGTTCTGTTTGAGGTAGTGGATATTGGTATCACCGCGTAAAAACCACAGCAGTTCATGAATAATCGAGCGCAGATGACATTTTTTTGTGGTCACCAGAGGAAAGCCCTGTGCAAGATCAAAGCGACTTTGATAGCCAAATACTGATTTTGTCCCTGTGCCTGTACGATCTTCCTTGAGTGTTCCATTTTCATAAACATGACGCATTAGATCGAGATATTGCTGCATACCTTAATGATCTCCATGATGTTTGAGTGATTTTTTGTTTTTAGAATATGCCCAAAAAAGCAGTGCTAATCCTATGATTATCATGGGAATTGATAAGAGCTGACCTTCGGTTAGCCATTCGATTCCAAAGAAGTTGCTGTCATCGGGTACCCGAAAAAATTCAACCGTTGAACGCGCAATGCCGTAACCAATCAGGAATACGCCGGTTACAGCGCCTGTTGGACGAGGCTTTTTGGAGAATATCCAGACCAGCAGGAAGAGCAACAGTCCTTCGCCAAGGACTTCATAGAGTTGCGAGGGGTGACGTGGCTGATTGTCAACGTGTCTAAACACCATGCCCCAGGGGACATCGGTAGGTCGCCCCCAGAGTTCACCATTAATAAAGTTGCCCATACGCCCGGCTCCCAGACCGATAGGCACCAGTGGCGCAATAAAATCGCCCAGTCTTAACGCTGATATTTTCCATTTTTTTGCCAGATAGAGCATTGCAAGGGTGACACCCAGTAATCCGCCATGAAAGCTCATGCCGCCTTCCCAAACCTTGAACAAGCTTAAAGGATTCTGCATAAGTTCCGGAAAACGATAGAAAAGCATCTCGCCAATTCTGCCACCAGCGATAACACCAATGGCACCATAAAACATCATGTCATCCACCTGATCAGGCGTGACGGGACTATTCGGACGGCGGGCGCGCATTTTCCCCAGAAATAAAAAAGCGAGAAAGCCGATGACGTACATTAAGCCATACCAACGCACGCCAGTGGTTTTGCTAAAGTGAATCAGTATAGGGTCAATTTCCGGATAAGTTAGCATATTGGTTTCTTTTTAAATGATAATTGGTCTGGTTGGCGATTTGATAAAGCAGACCTGATAAAACTAGCCAAAGAACAGTTGTTTGAGTTCAGCCCCCGGATCATCAGCCCGCATAAAGGCTTCACCAACGAGAAAGGCATTCACCTGATGTTCTCGCATGAGTTTAATGTGCTCGACTGAATGGATGCCGCTTTCAGTAACAACAATACGCTCATTCGGGATTTGCTCCAGTAAATCCAGAGTAGTCTGCAAAGAGGTTTCAAAGGTGCGTAAATTGCGGTTATTAATCCCCACCAGATCCGCTTCCAAAGGCAATGCGCGTTGCAATTCTTCCTCATCATGGACTTCGATCAGAACATCCATGCCAAGTTCACGAGCCAGCTTGTATAATGTTTGCATCTGTTCATCAGCAAGTATGGCAACAATCAGCAAGATGCAATCAGCGCCGATTGTGCGTGCTTCGTACACCTGATAAGGGTCAATAATAAAATCCTTGCGGATTACCGGCAAATCGCAGGCAGCTCTGGCTTGTTTGAGATAATCATCAGAGCCCTGGAAGAAATCAATGTCTGTTAAGACCGAAACACAGCTTGCTCCGCCCTGCTGATAGCTTTTGGCAATTTCTGCCGGTTTAAAATCCTCACGGATGATGCCTTTGCTGGGTGACGCTTTTTTTATTTCGGCAATCACGGCAGGCTCGCCTGCGTTAATACGTTTGCGCATTGCATCAACAAAACCGCGTGTAGGCGCATCATTTATTATCTGCTCCAGCTCTTTGAGCAAGGCAGGCTCGGCTTTACGCTGTTTGCGCTCAGTGATTTCCTGCTGTTTGCGCTGAACAATTTTTTTTAAAATATCGGGCGTATTGCTCATGCTTTATGATTTGAATGTGTTTGTGATATTGATAAGATCGAGCAGTTTTTGTTTGGCTTCACCTGAGGCAATTACTTCAAGTGCTCTGTCAATACCTGCCTGATGTGTATTGCTTAGCCCGGCAACGTAGATCGCAGCACCCGCATTCAGTGCAACGATGTCACGCGCGGGACTTGCTTCGTTACTTAATACAGAATTTACCATTTCCAGGCTTTCTTCGGCATTTTTAACGCGAATTTCACTTAGTGGATGGCTGAGAAAACCAAAATCTTCAGGCTTGATTGTATATTCACTGATAACACCCTGTTTGAGTTCGGCAACCGAGGTTGCGGATGAAATACTGATTTCATCCATGCCATCATCGGCGTGAACCACCATCACATGATTTCCGCCCAGTATCTTGAGCACTTCTGCAATTGGTTTTACCCAGTCTTTGCTAAACACACCCAGAACCTGGTTTGCCGTTCCTGCAGGATTGGTTAGTGGACCCAGCAGATTAAACAGGGTGCGTATACCCATTTCCTTGCGTGGACCAATGGCATATTTCATGGCGCTGTGATGCAGTGGCGCAAACATAAAACCGACGCCGACCTTTTCGACACACTGTTTGACCTGATCCGCCGTGATATTAAGATTCACACCAGCGGCTTCCAGAAGATCAGCTGCTCCGGAACTGCTGGAAATCGAGCGATTGCCGTGTTTTGCAACTCGTCCACCAGCGGCAGCTACCACAAAACAACTGGCTGTTGAGATGTTAAAAGTGCTAATGCCGTCACCACCTGTGCCAACAATTTCAACCAGATTGTCGCCGTGCAGATCAACTTTGGTCGATAAGGATCGCATCACACTTGCTGCTGCGCTTATTTCTTCAACCGTTTCACCCTTCATGCGCATGCCAACAAGGAATCCACCAATCTGTGCATCACTTGCCTGCCCGGTCATAATTTGCTGCATTACCCCGGTCATTTCATCCTGACTCAGGTTTTGATGTTCAACGACTTTTTGAATGGCTGTCTGTATATTCATGTTTTTTTAAGTGAGTCTGTTTAACGTAGGCAGAATAGTAGCAATATGCTTGAAAAAAATATATAAAAAACAGGGGGGGTGGGTAATAATATCCTGATGACAGAAAAATACAGACTTTAATTGATGATTGCTAAAATAGCCGCCATTCAGATGGCATCCGGTTCACGTATTAAAGCCAATTTAATGGTTGCCTGTCGTCTTGTCAGGGACGCCGCCAGACAGGGTGCCGATATGGTGGTGTTGCCCGAATGCTTTGCATTAATGGCAATGAACGATGCCGAGACCCTTGAGCGGGCAGAAATACTGGGGAAGGGGCAAATTCAGGATACAATCCGGCAGTGCGCGATTGAGAATGAAGTCTGGATTGCTGCTGGCTCAGTACCGATTCGATCAAGCGCTTCATCAGACAAAGTCTATAACACTTTGCTGGTTTATAATCATCGCGGTGAAAGGGTAGGGCGCTACGATAAAATCCATCTCTTTGATGTTGATATTGAAGGCGAAGAAGCCTACCGTGAAAGCGATGTTTTTCTTCCCGGAGACAGGGTCGTTGTGATTGATACACCCTTTGGTCGCATTGGGCTATCCATTTGTTATGATTTGCGTTTTCCGCTGCTGTATCGTGAAATGGTAAAGCAGGGCGCACAAATATTTCTGATACCTGCTGCCTTTACACATGCCACGGGTGAAGTACACTGGGAACCTTTAGTGCGAGCCAGGGCAATCGAGAACCAGTGTTATGTGATTGCGCCTGCGCAGGGTGGTTATCATGTAAACGGTCGCCACACTTATGGACACACCATGGTAGTTGATTATTTAGGCAAAATTCAGGGATCTCACATCAAAGATAACGGAATCGTGATGCTGGAAATCGACCTGAAAGCACAGCAGCAATTAAGAAACAGTTTTCCTGTTCTGGAGCATGACAAATTATTTTAATGCTTTTGTTGTAGCAGGCTAAAGCTGTTGATTTACCCAATGCCATAGCTTGGATTAGCGTAGCGTAATCCAACATAGTTCATAACATCGTGTCACGATTTTCTCGGATTACGCTTGGGCTAATCTAAAATAAACAAAATAAGATTTGAATATTTGTTTTTCCAGACTTAAACTGCAAGTTGAGTTTATAAATTCCAGAGAAAAATGTTTAAACGAGAGCTAAGCGATAAAATTCTTGCCCATTTTGATTCCCATGAAGTTATCTTTTTACTGGGCACAAGACAAACAGGTAAAACAACCCTGTCGCATCTATTGGCAGAACAAAGTCACTATCCTGAAAATCGTATCTGGTACTTTGATTTTGAAGACAAGCAATACCGGGATCAATTTAATAATATTAGCGTTTCTATACTCAAGCAAATATTGCGCCTTGAAGGTATTGATGAAAACCAGCCCAGTCTGATTATTTTTGATGAAATACAACTGCTGGATGATCCATCCAATTTACTCAAATTATTACATGACCATTTTGCAAAACTAAAAATCATTGCCACAGGCAGTTCCTCTTTGCAAATCAAGTCAAAATTTTCAGATTCACTGGCAGGGCGTAAACGTATCTATCAGGTAGAACCACTGAGCTTTAATGAGTTTTTGTTATTTCGTGGTGAAGAACGACTACGCAAATTAAGGCAGATGCAGAAAAAGGGAGAACTTGACCAGCAAGCACAGGCAGCGATGATTAGCCCCTTTCATCAGCAGTTTACTGGCTTGCTGGAAGAATACCTTATTTATGGTGGTTATCCAGAAGTTGTATTAACACCTGATCACAAAGAAAAAATAATAAAACTCGATTCCATAATCAGCTCCTATATTCAAAAAGACATACGGGATATTGCCAATATTGAAAACCTCAGTGCCTACAATCAGCTATTAGAATATCTGGCAATTAATGCAGGCGCACAGTTTAAACAGACATCAGCCCAACAGCTTATTGGTATCGCAACCGCGACACTCAACAAATACCTGAACCTGCTACAGGAAACCTTTATTGTTGAAGAGCTTAGACCTTTCTTTAGCAATAAAAATAAGGAGATTAGCAAAACCCGTAAAATCTTTTTTAAAGATACAGGGGTCAATAATTTATTACTGAAAAACTTCAACCCTTTGAATCTAAGGAGAGACGCAGGTGCGCTCTATGAAACCTATGTCTTTAATGCGCTCAGCAGAAACAAGGAAGTCAATAGCAGCCTTTATTTCTATCGTACCCAATCAAAAAGTGAAATTGATTTTATCCGTGTTAAAAATGCTGAATACTCACTCTATGAAGTCAAATCAGGGAAAAACCAGAAAATCCCCCGCGCAATGATCGAATTTGTAAAAAAATATGCAGATACATTAGCGATAAAACAACAATTTGTTATAAACCAAAGTAGCTATCTGGAAAAAAACGGCGTTAAATTTTTACCTGCCTATTTATTCTAATATTACTGTAGTGTAACTGAGTCGCAGAGTTTTTCGCTGAGAACCACGGAGTTATTATTATAAAAAGTAGCAAACGAAAGAAGTGTAATTGTTTTTCTTCCTTACAAGCTCTGCGGTTCTCTGCGAATATCTCTGTGTTCTTCTGTGTAACACTTGTCTTCGGAGTTCTTGTGAAATCTGCATGCTTGAACAGTTAATGCCGGAAATGTCTCATTCCTGTAAAGACCATTGCCATTCCGGCTTCGTTGGCGGCTTTTATGACTTCTTCATCACGCATTGAACCTCCTGGCTGGATTACCGCAACAATTCCGGCTTCTGCGGCAGCGTCAATGCCATCGCGGAAGGGGAAAAAAGCATCGGATGCCATTACCGAGCCTGTTACAGTCAGGTTGGCATGTTCTGCCTTGATACCTGCAATGCGCGCAGAGTTTATACGGCTCATTTGTCCTGCGCCGACACCGATGGTCATTTTATCCTTGCAGTAGACAATCGCATTTGATTTTACAAACTTTGCTATTTTCCAGGCAAACAGCAGATCGCTCATTTCTTTATCGTCTGGCTTTCGTGTGGTGACAACTTTTAGCTCTTTGTATAATTCGAGATCAGCATCCTGCACTAATAAACCGCCATTGACCCGTTTGAAATCAAGCCGTGCAACTGGCTCTCCAAATTCTCCACATTCCAGCAAGCGCACGTTTTTCTTTGCGCTTACCGCATTAATTGCGCCCTGGCTGATTGCGGGTGCAATAATCACTTCGACAAACTGTTTATCGACAATGGTTTGTGCTGTTTCAGTATCAAGCTCCTGATTAAAGGCAATAATACCACCAAAGGCAGATTCGGGATCAGTGCTAAAGGCGCGTTCATAGGCATTCAGTAAATTATCCCCAATCGCTACACCACAGGGGTTGGCGTGCTTTACAATAACGCAGGCGGCTTCATTTTTATCAAACTGTTTGACACATTCGAGTGCGGCATCTGTGTCAGCGATATTGTTATAGGATAGTTCCTTGCCTTGCAGTTGTTTTGCGGTGGCAATATTCGCGCCGCTGTCTTTTCCGGAAATATAAAAAGCGCCTTTCTGGTGTGAATTTTCACCATAGCGTGTTGTTTGCGCCAGTTTGAACTGAGTATTAAAGGTGCTTGGAAAGCCTTCTGCCTTGCCATTTTCAACAATTGAGCCAAGGTAGTTTGCAATCATGCCGTCATAGGCGGCAGTGTGCTCAAATGCCTTGCTTGCCAGTTTAAAACGTGTTTCTTTTGAAATGCTTCCGTTATTTTTTTCAAGTTCTGCTTCAACAAGCTCGTAATCAGCGGGATTGACGATGATGCTGACATGCGCGTAATTTTTTGCCGCAGCGCGTACCATGGTTGGTCCGCCAATATCAATATTTTCAATGGCATCTCCCAGAGTACAATCGTCTTTCGCAATAGTTTCTGCAAAGGGGTAAAGATTGACAACAACAAGATCAATGCCCGGAATATCATGTTTCTGCATGACTTCATCATCCGTTCCACGACGCGCCAGGATTCCGCCATGAATTTTGGGGTGGAGTGTTTTAACCCGACCATCCATCATTTCAGGAAAGCCGGTATAATCAGAGACTTCAGTAACCGGTATATGATTGTCTGCAAGTAATTTTGCGGTACCTCCCGTGGAAAGTAACTCTATGCCTCTGGCATGGAGCTGTTTGGCAAACTCGAGTAGGTTGGTTTTATCAGAAACACTGAGAAGAGCACGTTGTACAGGGCGATCTTGAGACATAAGTATTATTTCCAAATAATTTAACGGGTGAAGAGTATATATTAAAGATAAGCACTCGGGCTAATACAGAACACCCATCCCCCCCTTTTTTTATATATTTTCAGGTGTGGAGAAACAACAACAGAAAAATATATAAAAAACAGGGGGGATGGGTATTTATTCAGTTAATTCAGGTAATCACGCTGGGTTCATGGCGTCCGGTGTATCCTATGATATTTGCGACTAATTCGGCTGTTTCGATCAGGTCGTAAAGTGCTTCCTGGGTATCAAGATCATGCTCTTTGATGTCTTTGGCATAGCGTTCAATATAAACTCGCAGTGTTGCGCCCTCTGTGCCTGTTCCAGAGAGGCGGAAGATAATACGTGAGCCGTCGTCGAAGATAATGCGGATTCCCTGATTATCCGTTTGGGAGTGATCGACTGGATCATGGTAACTGAAGTTATCCGCAATAATCACTGTGCGGTTGTTAAATATTCGTCCAATCAAGGTGCCCAGATGTTCTTGCAAATTATCAAAAAGCTTATTCGCCGCTTCAGTGGGTATGTTTTCATAATCATGGCGGGTGTAATAATTGCGCCCGTATTCTGCCCAGTGTTGACGCACGATGTCTTCGACGCTCTGCTTTCTTTCCGCCATAATATTTAACCAGCAGAGTACCGCCCATATACCATCTTTTTCACGCACATGATCTGAACCGGTGCCAAAGCTTTCTTCGCCACATAAGGTAATACGCTTGTCGTCAAGCAGGTTGCCAAAGAACTTCCAGCCGGTCGGTGTTTCATAGCTGGGGATTCCCAGCTTTTCTGCAACACGATCAGCTGCCTGACTGGTCGGCATGGAGCGCGCAATGCCTTTTAGACCGTCTTTATAAGCGGGGATCAGGTGAGCGTTGGCAGCGATAATGGCAAGTGAATCACTGGGGGTTACAAAGAAATAATCACCCATAATCATATTGCGGTCACCATCCCCATCAGATGCGGCACCAAAATTGGGTGCGCTGCCAGTTTCTTCGGCATCAAACATAATATCCACCAGTTGTTTGGCATGAATCAGGTTAGGGTCGGGATGACCACCGCCAAAATTTGGCAAGCACTCGGCACGAATCACCGAACCTGGCGCTGCACCGAGTATTTCTTCAAAAATACGGGTCGCGTAAGGACCGGTAACAGCATGCATGGCATCAAAACACATACTAAAATCATCCGCAGAGATTAATGCCCTGATTTTGTCAAAATCAAAGAGTGATTGCATGAGTTCGACGTAGTCATTGACTGGATCAATCACTTCAATTTCTGTATTTTCAGAGGTGTAAGTGCCCGGAATATCGAGTGGTATGCCTTTGATTGGGGCAATTTTATAATAAGATATATCCTGCGATTCCTCATACACTGCATTGGTAAATTCTTCTGGCGCAGGTCCACCATTGCTGCTGTTATATTTTATGCCGAAGTCACCGTCCATACCTGCCGGATTGTGGCTGGCAGAAAGAATGATTCCTCCAAGTGCCCCGTTTTTGCGTATCAGATGAGAAACCGCAGGGGTTGAGAATATGCCACCTTGCCCCAGAATGATCTTTGCCACGCCATTCGCGGCAGCCATGCGAATAATAATCTGTATGGCTTCACGATTATAATAGCGTCCATCTCCGCCCAGAATAAGGGTTGAGCCTTGTATTTCCGGCAGACAGTTAAATATGGATTGTATAAAATTTTGCAAGTAATCCATCTGTTGAAATACTTTAACTTTTTTTCGTAGTCCTGATGTCCCTGGTTTTTGATCGGTGTAGGGCTGTGTTTTTACGGGCTGGATTTTGATCTGACTATTTTTAAACATTTAAGCGCAATCCTTGAATCATCATGTGTATGCCTGAATCTGTGAGATGATTACGACAAGAGAAATAAGCAATGTTTTAAAAAACAATGACTTATATCGCATGTTCATTTAGATTACAGGTTCAGGTAAGGGGCGGCGGAATATTATTGTGCCGTTCCCAAGGTGAATTTCCGCACATATTCTAAGATCTTATGGGAGAATAGCAACTATTATCATGCAACAATTGATGCAACGGCAACAGCTGAGTTAACAAATAACGCCTCACAAAAATATACTCTTGATGCTTGAATGAAAAATTATTTTTATCTCAAGATGATCTTTTAGATGCTAAAATACAGCGATGCTACTAAAAAGTAAAAAAACACAAATTTTTAGTCCCCGACCGCGTTCATTTATTGATTTAATGGATATGTATGAACACAATTACATTAGATTGCGATTATTTTGCGGGGATATTCGACGTCTTCCTGATGTATCCATTTCCAGGGTTGAGGGTGTTGTACCGGTGCAACTGCGTGTTCTTGAACGAGCCTCCCATACTACGACTTTAATGCTAACTTATTGTTTTGATGATGGTGATTTGCGCCCGGATCTGAAAGTACAAGTGTATCACGATTCACACCAGGCCGATGTAATCAGTCGCCATTGTCGCCTGAACGGACGGGATATTCGCTTGTGGGAAGAACAAATAGACAATGTATTGCTTTGTCGCTGGCGCTTAAACCGTTTTCTGTATAAATGGTTAAAGCATCTTGAATATCAGGGGCATGGATTTATCAAATGATTTGCGCACCGTCCCTGATTAATTTTTTCACTCAAGTCTCAAGTATTGTGCCGTGTGTATTCTCTGATTCGGGTATATGTCTTACTCTCTTCTTCTGCTATTATCAAGATATGTATTGATTTTTTTCAATGTTAGAGTATTTACCGTAAATAGTATCTTAAGTTTCGGAGTCCTGTTTGGCAACAGGAAATATAAGCGACAAAGGCTGGCTTAAAAGCCAGTTGTCATTCTGGCGTATGCCATGTTGGAAATGGATAGCGGCTTACGCCAGCATGACGGGATTTTCCACTTTTCCCGGATAGGATGGATAGAATAGACAGGCTCGAACTCCGAAACTTTAGTAGTATAATGTAAATTAATTTTGAGTTTAGGAGTAAAAAATGGGTGCTTTTGTATTAGGAATATTAGCAGGTTGGTTACTTGAATGGTTGTTCTTTACTTTCTGGATTAAAGGGCGTTCTACTGGCAGATTCGCTGATTGTAGTGGTTTGCAATCTGAGTTGAGTGCAAAGAACAGTGAAATTGCAGCGTTAAAAGCAGAGCTTGAATCAGCAAAATCGGTAAAAGAAGATGCTGCTTCAAATACAGAAGAGCCTGCACCGGAAGACACATCTTCTGAGCAAACAGAAGAAGACAGCAAAGAGGAAGACAGCAAAGAAGAAGTAAAAGCTGATGAATCTGACAAGGAAACTCAAAATAAAGAGGAAACCACAAATAAGGAAAGTACCTCTGACAGCAG
>Ga0256832_1000734_pt1 | contig 21567 bp, 23 predicted proteins | sample 134614metaG_FD_190534 | JGI IMG/M metagenome (GOLD analysis project Ga0256832, IMG submission 190534) | Hydrothermal vent microbial communities from Lau Basin, Pacific Ocean - 134-614 | ecosystem: Environmental > Aquatic > Marine > Hydrothermal vents | place: Pacific Ocean: Lau Basin | collected... | reverse complement strand
GTCCGTACCCAGAGACAGGATGTACGTCAGAGCATCCTTATCAACCTCCACATATCCGTCCTTATCTCTGTCAGCGAAATCGTCTATTCCATCTATATCGATGTCCTCGAATATATTATCCAGGAGGTATGTCTGATATGAGGAGAATCTGAATTCCACATATGTCTTGGGAGACCAGAGGAAGTTAGCTCCCGCAATCCATCCAAGGCGTCCGCCCTTAACATAATCACTATGGGTAATTGCCAGCCTGAGTCCGGGGCTCCAGTACATCCTGAAATAATTGTTTCCAAGAACATTCAGGAAAACCTTGAGGTTTCGCCCGGTTCGGGAGTCCATATAGGGGAACCCCGTGATTTTGAACTGGTAGCTGTAATAATAACCCCTATTGGGGACGGTGGCTCCCGTATGGGGGTCCGAGCGCCAGAAGCGACCATTATCCCTGCTCAAATCCACAGAACCGCTGAATCTCAATCTCTTCTTTATTATGGGTCCGGAAGCAGCAGCCTCGAACCTCACCTGATTGTTCTTCTGGTTATAGAATATGTCGCCAAATGGATAGCCATCGGTATAGAAGTACTTCATGTCGGAGAAGAGGGGGTCGTTACTCGTGAAGTTCATGGCATTGTATGCATCTTTTTTCTTCAATTCGAAGGCATAGATTTCATCGTAAAGTTTACCCATGTACTTCTTCCGGAGCCATTTGGCATATACATCCCCCTTATTGGCATCGAGAACATTATCTACCAGGCTGGCTCCGAAAGAATAATTGCCCATATAAAGATTCCTGAGGAAATTCCAGTTCCGGCTCCTCGCCCTTACCTGAAATTCGTACTTATCTGTACCTTCCTTAGTCACTATTTCGATAACACCGGAGGAAGCATCACCATATTCAGCACCAAATCCGCCCTTATTGACGGAAACTTCAGCGACAGCATTGAGCGGCAGGTCAGGTGTACCTGTATTATTGTATGGGTCTCTCATGTCAGCACCATCGACCACATAGGCAACCTCACCCGCACGACCTCCACGGATACGGATGGTTCCACCGACGCGCTGAACACCAGCCTGAAGCTGTATTGCCTGCTCAACGCTGACCACGGGAAGACTCTGCAGTTTCTGGGAACGTATCTTGGCAACGCTGGAGGTCAGGTCCTTCTTGATGACTTCTTCCTTGGCAACTACGACCTCCTCCTTCAGTTTAACAGCAGCTTCGGCGGGCTTCATCTTTATGATGACTTCTTTGGTGCGGTCAGCTTCCACTACCAGATTCTTAAGGACGTACGGAATGTATCCCACGTATTCAGCCTTAAGGGTATATGTTCCGGGAGGAACTCTCAGTATGACGAAATAACCGTTTTCATCGGTATAGGTTCCCATACCGTTTTCTTCGAGGTAAACCGCTGCCGCCACCAGCGGCTCCCCCGTGTTAGCATCTATTACTCTACCTGTTATCTTACCGTACTGGGCAAAGGCGAATGACACCCAGCCCAGAACGGCAAGCAGATATAATAACACTCTATTCATAGTCATCCCCCTTTTTATCCGGTGAGTTTAAAGACGAAAGGTCTGATTACCTTAACCTTAACCTTCCTGTCCTTCATCATGGCAGGCGTAAACTTGTGCTTGTACGCCGCCTTCAGGGCAGGCTCATTAAATACAGGATTTGTGGATTGTATAACTTTCGCCTGTATAACGTTCCCATTCGTATCCACTATCATAAGAACCACGACACGACCCTCTATACCTGCCTTTCTTGCTATCTCTGGATATTCAGGAGTTGCTGCCTGTATCAGCTTGGGTTTCACTTCCACCTTGAAGAAATCTATAGCTGTATCGGCAATCTGAGGAGGTGGAGGGGTTTCCAGTTCGTTGAATTCCGTGGATTCGAACTCTATTTCCTCCTCCTGCTGGTCGGCTTCCTCGTCGGTGGCTTCTTCTATCTGCGGTGGTAGCTTGGGTTTGGGCGGAGGAGGTGGCTCTTCTATTCGCTCGATTTCGGGAAGCTCTTCCACCTGAACTTCCACATTGGTTTCAGCCTGATAAGCCTCCACCTTTACATTCTTAACGAACAGGAAGATTAATATCATGAGTATGAGAGCAACCGTGGTAGCCCATTGTATGTTGAAGGAATAATCCTCTTCCAGTTCTTTGCCCTTGTATATGTACCTCTTGGCAAGATCCTTAACATCCTGCAATTTGGACATCCTCTTCACTCCTTCTTTGTGGCAAATACCACCCTGTAAGCCTGGGCTTCCTTCAGAGCATCCATAACATCTTCCACAACACCATACCGTGCATTCTTATCGGATTTGATTATAACGATGAGACCGGGCTCCTCACTGAGTTTTCTCCGGAATATGGGCACTATCTGTTTGGGTTTCACGAAGTTGTCATCCACCGTAATCCTGCCAGCCCGATTAATCCATATAGAGGTCAGACCCCTCTGCTTGACAAGCCTCTCTGTGGTGGTGGCTGTGGGCAGTTCTATTCTCAATCCCCTGTCCTTCTTGAAGACCGTGGTAACCATAAAGAAAATCAACAGAAGAAAGGCAATGTCCGCCATGGATGCGGTTGGTATCATTGCCTTCGTTTCACGCTTTCTCTTTATTTTCAGTGCCATTATTCCGTTCTCCTTTTGATAACACCAAGTGCCACTTTGGGGGGAAGTTTCATCTCCTGATACACCTGTTTTGCGATATCGAAAGCCTTGATCATGTACTGATAGGCTGCATCTTCGTGAGTCTTTACATAAACGATTCTCTTGCTGTTTTCCTGAAGGTATTTCTTTATCTCATCGTGAAGGGCATCGAAACTGGTGGGCTGGTCATTTATAAATACCTTGCCCTTGTCATTAATGGCAACGATTATCAGCTTATCCTTCTTCAGCTTGACTTCCTGCTGCTTCTGCTCCGGCAGGACGAACTTTATACCCTTTTCACGGGCAAAAGTGGTTGTAAGAATGAAGAATATGATTAGCAGGAAGGCAATATCCGCCATCGAGGAGGTCGGGATTTCCGCCTCCTCAGGCACGAACCGCTTGCCTTCGAATAGTGCCATTATGCCTCCCTCAGTATGCCTTTCTCTAACAGATATTCCATCAAAGCGTTGGATGCTTCTTCTATCTGCCTCTGATATGTGTTAATTCTATCAGCAAATATTGCATAGAAGATGGCAATTGGTGCTGCAATTATCAGTCCCGTCGCTGTGGTTATCAATGCCTCCGAAATACCTGCTGCGACCAGGGTGGGCTCAACCTCACCGGCGAGGGCTATGGCGTCGAATGCCCTTATCATACCCGTTACCGTTCCCAGGAATCCCAGGATGGGAGCCACAGCAGCAATAGCATTCAGGTAAATCATACCCCTGTCGAGGAAGGCAAGCTCCGAAGCTGCTTTTCTGGCCATACTCTCCTCGAACAGGGCTCTGCCACCGTGAATCTTCTCCAGGCCCGCTGCCAGAACCTTTGCAACAGGGCTCTTATGATTGTAGAGGAATTCCAGTGCTTCCTTCAGACCCTCTTCCTCGATAATGTTTATCACCTTTTCAACGAGTTTGAGAGGGTTGGTTCTCGCCACGATAAACAGGGAGTATATCCTCTCTATGATAATCACCAGTCCAATCAGGGCGAGTATGAGAAGACCCCACATTACCGAACCGCCCTTCTGGAAATATACTACCAGACTCTCCATTCTTTACCTCCTTTTGTCGTCGAAAAATTATAAAGCATTTTTCAGGAAATTCAATCTATCTGTAGCAAGCCCGATACAAGGGCTCTACGGAGTTTGTGAAATTCCTCCTGCATATAAATGTCTCTGGATGGAAGTTTTACCCTGTATCCCTTACCCTCTATCAGTTCATCGTAAATCCTCCTCAAAGGTGATGGTAGAAGAGAATACCTTCCGGATAGGTAAAGCGCCTGTAAAGCCATATAAAGTTCCCATGCCATTATATCCAGCAGACGATTTACCATCCTGTACGTCCTGAGGGCGCCATTGGAAGACATGGACACGAAATCCTCCTGTCCACCGGATGTTGGAATGTTATCCACAGAGGAGGGGAAGGAATGGGTTTTCATAAAAGAGAGAATGGATGCCTGTGATACATGGGCAATCATAAAACCCGAATTCAATCCCGGCTCCTGCGTCAGGAAATCGAACTCATTCAGGAGGAAATAGCTTCGCCTCTCGGAAATGGAAGCCATTTCGGTCATGCTCATCTGGAGTATGTCGGATGCAAAGGAGAGCGCCTCTCCATGGAACATCCCTGTGGAATAAGCCCTCCCATCGATGAATAAAGGATTATCGTTAACGGAATTTATCTCCCTTTCAATTAAGGCTTCTATGTAATCGAGATTATCCTTTATGGCACCATAAACCTGAGGGACCACACGCAGGGAATAGGGGTCCTGAACTCTCGTTCTGTATGGCTGAAACCCTTCAAGATGGGGAGCAATATAATCGATTACGTAGTGGAAACCGAGGGAATCCTTGAATTTCTTTAATTCAGGAGAATAGGCATCCGTCCTGGAACCAGAAGCCCAGAAGGAGAGCAGGAATACGGTTAAGGCTTCATCAAATAGGAGCTTTGCCCTCCTATACGAGAGTAATAGCAAAGCCTGCGTGTACTGGAGGCCATTGACCAGGGCAAGTCCCTCCTTTTCCTGAAGCTCCAGGGGCTCCATACCTACCATCCTGTGAGCGACGAGGGATGGGTATTGCCTGTGATTCAGAAAAACCTCCCCTTCACCTATTATCGGAAGGGCGAGATGGGCAAGGGGAACCAGGTCTCCCGATGCACCCACAGAACCATATTCGGGAACAACCGGAATCATATTCATATTTATAAAATCCAGAAGCCTCTCAACCAGTTCCACCCTTACACCAGAATATCCCTTAGAAAGGGAAAATGCGCGAAGAAAGAGCATTGCCCTCACCACTTCCTCGGGAAGAGGCGTGCCACTCCCGGTGGCATGGGAGCGGAGGATGTTCACCTGAAGCTCCCTAATCTTCTCCTTCGATATGGAAACGGATGCCAGTTTGCCGAAACCGGTATTTACACCATATATGACCTCACCCCTTTCCAGCAATCGCAGTAGTGTATCGCGGGAGGCTTTAATTCGGGAAATTGCAGATGAATCCAGTTCAACCCTCACGTCGTGCCCGGTAGCAACAGAATATACATCATCTATGGAAATCCTGTCCGAAATGACAATATTGCCCATAACGGACTAATTTTATAGTCGAGCCCCTTCAGGTGTCCGGCTCACAGAATACATATACTGCTGAACCCACCCCGCCCACTTTCCATATTTTCGTCGGAAGTATTCCCCTATCAACCTGTATATCCTGTCCGTCAGGGAGCGGGTTGAGGACAGGGGAAGCTCATCGGAAAAGTACCTCTGTACCATCCGGCTTATATGCACATCCACAGGGAAAGCCTCCCAGTGCTCCAGAGAAAAGAGCAGAACGCAGTCAGCAATCTTCCGTCCCACTCCCTTTATCCTGAGGAGTTCCCCGTGAGCAGAATAATAATCGAGATTAGATGAGTGAAGGCGGTAGATGTCTTCTTTCGAGAATCTCTGTGCAGCCTCTATTGCAGAATACACCCTGCTATCGAACCTTACGGGAAGATTCTTTCTGAGGAAATGGAAGGAGGATTCGGCAATCTTCTCCAGAGCAGGAAATGGGTATATCTTCATCCCCATGAAATTCATGGGCTTTGAAAGGAGAGCAGACAGCCTGTTGACGGTTCGGGCTATGTTCTTCACGGTATTCTGGGCAGAGAAAATGAAGGTAATGAGAGTCTCCTCCGCCTCCTGTCTGAGAATTCTAATTCCCCTGTAGGTATAATATGCCTGAAGAAGTTCGGGCTTGTCCCGGAGAAGGGGCTCTATTTCTTCGACGGGAGCATCAAGGGAGAAATAAAAGGGAATGAACTCCTCAATAGGCATATATCTCTTCCTGTGGGGAACGAATACCCTGTCGGATGACGACCTGTAGAAGATGTATCCATCCTCCTGCCTGATGCCAAGTACGATGCCGTACAGTGGAGCATACATGAAACCCTCATCATCCTTCCGGGCATAATGGAAATTACCCTCCGAATCGTAAAGTCCCCACCTGAACGATTGCCCGCTGGTAACGGATGTATAGAAATCGAAGGGAACATCCACCTGAAGTTTACCCTCGAACAATCGATACCTCCTTTTTCTTTATCCAAACAAGAGAACACCGAGAAGATAATCGAAGAATAGAATCATAAAGATACTGACCATAACTGCCATCGTGGTGGATTTACCCACCCCCACTGCTCCTCCCCTCGTATTGAATCCAAAATAAGCACTGACGATTCCCGTTGTTATCCCGAAAACAGTTGCTTTTATCAAAGCACCCATGAAATCCATCTGCGAGTAAAAGCTCTTCATACCCCCAATCAGGCTGGAAACATCCATTGAAAACAGAAACTGACTGATGGCAAGAGCAGAAAATATAGAAATCGCCATGGACATGACAGTGAGAAGGGGCATGGAAAGGGTCATGGCAAACAGACGGGGAAGAACCAGGAACCTGTATGGATTTATTGCCATTACCTCCAGAGCATCTATCTGTTCGGAAACACGCATCGTTCCAAGTTCAGCCGCTATACCCGCTCCCACACGCCCCGCAAGAACCACTGCAGTAAAAACGGGAGCGAATTCTATCGATATAGCCTTCCATATACCTGCACCTATCAAATCGGCAGGGACATACTCCTTCAACTGATACGCGGTTTGAACTGCAGCAACCATCCCAACGAAAGAAGAGGTAAGAGCAACTATGGGTATCGAGCCTATCCCTATCCTGTCCATCTGCTCGACGATATAAGGAAGAGCCTTTTTGAATTCCTTGAGGCTCATGGTGGTTTTTACGAGCATCTCCACCATTGCACCCAGGTGATAGAGAAATTCAAGGAGCCATTTCATGGTTCTATATCAATCATAACTTTAATGGCAGACCTGTCGGTGCGTGCCTTCTCGTAAGCAAGGGGAGTCTCTTCAAAGGGATATCTATGGGTTATCAATTCCGAAGGCTTTATTCTGCCAGAGGCGATATACTCCAGTGCAATGCGCGTATCATCAGGTCCCGCTGAATAACTGGGAATAAGTGATATTTCGTTAAAATACAAGTCAAAGAGCTGAAAAGACATACTCTCTCCCGGAGGAAGGGGCGCAAAGAGAATCACCCTGGAGCCTCTATCGGCTATCTTCAGAGCAAATTCTATTGCGGATTTAAATGGAGGACCTGTTATTACAACGGAAAATTTCCTGCGAATATCGAATTCATCGGGATGATACACCTCATCACACCCCCAGCCATCGACACAGATATTTCGCCTCTCTTCGACAAGGTCAAACCCCACAACAGAGCGTCCGTAAAGGGAGGACAGTTTTGCATTGAGTAAACCCATGAAACCCAGGCCTATGACAGCTACATCATCCACCGGTCCAATCTGAGCCTTCTTTATTGCCTTGACAGAGCATGCGAGGGGCTCTACCAGTGCAGCATCATCCCATGAAACCCCTTTCGGAATCCTGAGCACGTCTGCTCTGTAGATTTCCTGCGGAACTTCAATGAATTCGCTCAATCCCCCCGGAAATATACGGGTACTCCTCCAGACCGGACAGCTGGTAAACTCACCTCTCAGACAGTAATCGCATTCCATGCATGGAGCATGATGGTGAACGAAAACCCTGTCGCCGGGCTCGAATTGCAGGTCCGGAGAATAAACCACTTCCCCGGCGATTTCATGCCCGGGAGTATAAGGGGCTTTGGACGCAACATACCAGTCCATCAACTCACCGGTACAGACACCACACCTCTTCAACTTTACGATAAGGTTATCCCCCTTAGAATTCAGTAATGTTTCCCGGAGAAGGAACTCTCCGGGAGCCCGAAGAAGAAAGTATCTCGTTTTCAAAGCCTAATGGTTCACAAGGGCTTTCAGCCTTCTTCTGAACCAGGTCTCGGGTCTGGAGCCGATTATCCGCTCCACAACATGACCCTGTCTGTCTATGATAAAAGTCGTGGGAAGACCGGTGACTCCTCCGAATATGGATTCTATCTGGGGTGTGGAGAAACCAATGATATAATTAACACCTAAAGCCTGGATGAATGCTTTCACTTTGTCGGCGGTCTCATTGACATCCAGTCCAATGAACTGAACATCGTCCTTATACTCATCCTGAAGTTTCACGAAATAGGGCATCTCCTTTCGACATGGAGGACACCAGGTTGCCCAGAAATTCACAACCACTATCTTGCCACGAAAATCGCTGAGCTTATATGTCTTTCCATCGATGCTCTGAAATGTAAAATCGACAGTATCACCGGAAGGACGGGCTGCATCACTCTTCTGAGCACACCCCGCAAACAACACCAGCCCCATAAACAGATAAACAGCCTTCCGGAAAAAGTCCCTTCTGTTCATCGGTTATTCCTCCACTATTTGAACTTTATCTCCAGTTTCTCAATCTTTATTCCCCCACCCTTATAATATCCGGGTTTGAGAACGAGTTTCCCCTCCTCAACAGGCAAACGGCTCTTAATGAAGTGGCGAAGAGTACTCATCCTGGCTTCCATAGCCATCATATCTCTGGGATTTGGATAATATGTAATCTCGATTGGAGCACTCCATGGAAAGTGTTCCTTCAGTATGTTCAGAGCCTCTATGATAACATCCTCGCGCCCCTCACGAAAGACTGCAAACCCTTTCTCGAAGACATCGTTTATATCCACCACCACATAGTAATATCCACCATCCTCGTAGAAGAACCCCTTAACCGTAAACGGTTTGCTCAGTTCCACCCGTCTGCCCTTCTTATAATCCACAGCAATTCGATAGTGATAGAGGTTTCCGGGTTGAACAACTACCCTTCCGGTTTCGTCTCTGCCATCCCAGTAAATGTAATCGGGCAGCTTACCCTTACCACTGAAGGTTCTGACTTTCTTTCCCCAGGAATCGTATATTTCTATGGTCCAGGCCTTTATTCCGGGATACTTCTTGTTATACTGTCCCACTGCCACGGGGATCTTATCGTAAATATTCCTGGGAAACACGGGCTGCCGCAGGAACATATCCTCCAGCTTTATAACCTTTCTGATCTCGCTCTCTATGGTCTTGGGCAATCGAAGCTCCAGACTCTTTTCTTTTCTATATAATAAGGAGTCCACAGGCTCGAATGGAGCGAGTGTTACATCCGTAATGGGTTTCACAGCATCATCAATAGTAAGCTCAGCCTTAGCAGTTATTTCCACCTCCTCCTGACTTACCTGAGACATGAGAATGCCCACAAATCCTGCCAGCAATCCAAGCTTCAAAATAGTATTTAACTTCATAAGCTAACCTCCATTATATTCCACATCATCAGGTTAAGGTAAATCTTACAGTAAGGCGACCTTTTTCCTCAGGTTTTCCCGGTTTTGGTGCAAATTTCCACTGCCTGAGGGCAGCTATTGCCGCCTGATCCAGGTCCGGATATCCCGAAGAGCGTATCACCTGTATATCGTAAACATTACCATTTTCATCGACAGAGAAAGCAAGAACAACAGTGCCCTCCCAGCCCATGCGACGGGCTCTCTTGGGGTACTTGGGAAGGACCTTCCTGACTATAGGCCTGTTAGCTACCTCTCCCTCAAGCTGGAGCGGGTTAACCGGCGCTTTCGATGCAACCGGTGGAGGAGCAACAACAGGTTTGGTGGGTTGAACATTGATTTCGGGCTGGACCTCTATCTGGGACTCAGACAATTCTATAGAAGGTCCCCCTCCCCCACCACCAATGCCTCCTCCCACGTCAGCACCTATACCGAGACCACCGCCACCCCCTCCTTCTATTCCACCACCTCCGAGGGAAATGGCTGGAACCGCTTCCTGAGAGAGAATCTGCTCTATACTGGAGCCCCCGCTGGGACCCACAGATACAACCACATCTGCAACACCCACGTCGGAAAGACCTTCATCGGAAAGGTCTATCTCTGCCTGAGTTTCGGCAATCTGGGATAAATCCGTGCTGGAGAGATCCACAGCCACATCCAGCTGCTCAGTCTGCACGCTCGGCTGGGAGAGAAGCTGGGGATTTATATTGACATCCACATCTAACTTCGGACCTGCACCGAGGTTGACGCTCGGCTGGGGAAGATTGGTGGACTGGGTCTTGGTCAGAAGGCTGGGTTTGTTGAGGTTTATCTTACCGGGACCCTTTCCCGGTCCTTCACCTTTGCCCTCTCCCTTGGCTGTCTGTGTTTGCTTCTGGGACTCTTTCTGCTGTATCTTCTGCTGGAGCTTCTGTAGTTTCCGCTTGAGCTTGGGGTTCAGATATTTGGATTTGGTCTTCATCTTCTCTTCCAGAAGCTTCACCTCCCTGTACTGCTCGACGATGATAGCCTCCCTGATTCTGTCCTGCATTAGGAAAAGCACTATACCGGTCAAAAGGAAAGACAGGAGAAAAGCGATTATTAGCCTTCTTTTCGATGCCCGGTCCTCCTCCCATTCGGGAAGATAAAGCCTGCCGTATTGCATAACTTAATTTTACTCCCTTTTAATCTTTTTTAACAACAGCAAGGGTTATTCTCTTGCTCTTGGCTCTCTTTGCCTGGTCTATAGCTGCCAGAACAGAACCCCAGTCAACACCCTTGTCTGCACGAATAACGACCAGCTGCTCTCCATAGAGGGTGCTATCATTCTCGTTTCGGGCCACGTATTCCCAGTGCTTCTGCTTTACCAGCTCCGCCATCTGTTCCAGAGTAACTTCTTTATCACCAACATAATACTTATGGTCTTTGGTGACGGATATGGAAATGCTCTGCTCCAGGTCCGCCTCTATTACGTGAGCCTTTGGAAGCTCCACATCCACGCTGGTACCCTGAAACAGCTCTTTTGTAGAAAGGATAAGGAAGATTAAGATAAAGATCATAACAGATGCCAGATTGAAGATCGCCTGTGCTATTTCGCCTTCTCCACCACCGGCTCTTGCCATTTTTATCCTCCCTTCTTTACCTTACTCTTCCTCTTCAGAATCAATACATCTCCAGCTCCTTTCTGCTTGAGGAAATCTATCATTGCGACAACATCCTCATAGACAACTTCCGGGTCAGCTGAGAGGAGAGCATTCTTCTCTATACTCCTTGCAAGAAGCTTGGGAACCAGATCTTCCAGTTGCTCCTGTGTAACGGGTTTTTTGTTGAGTTCAATAACACCGTCAGCTCTCAGATGAATGCTGACCTTAACATCCTTCTTTACCTGCTTCTGAACGATTGGTCTCTTTATTCTGGTAGCCACAGAACGGCTTATAAACAAACCGGACTCCAGCGCCAGCGGTATGGTCAGGACGAATATCTTCACCAGAGAAGCGTTGACATCTGTCAGCGATATAAGACCAGCCGCTGGCAGTTCAGCCTCTACTTCTCCACCCTCTCCCTTTCTCCTTCTCTTAAAGATGCTCATGTTTACCCCTCTTCTGCATGCTGGAGTTCCTTCAGAACAACAACCAGCTCGTGTATGGCAGCCTCTATCCTGGATGTTATGGTGTCCACTGTCCTGTTAAATGCGTTGAATGCTATCACCGCTATCACAGCCACTATCAGTCCAGACCATGTCGCTACCAGTGAAGAAGATATCCCCTCTCCCACTACCTCAGCCCCCCCAGAACCAGTCACCGCTATCTCATGAAATGCGTGTATAAGTCCGTCAACTGTCCCAAAGAGTCCAAGCAGAGGCGCCAGTACGCTTATTACGCTTATGGCTGTAAGCCTCGCTGTCAGTCTGTCCTTCTCGTTCAGGAGCCTCGAATACATCAGTCTCTCCACGTCCTCAGGCTCTATGTGCGCATTCTGCACCCCAACCCTCAGTACGTTGTGTATGGGACTGTCTATGCTCCCAAGATAGCTCAATGCCCCGTCTATGTCCCCCTGCTGCAGGTATGATATCACTCCCCTCACCACCGCGTTGATGTCAACACGCGTCCTCCTCCAGTAAAAAATCATCCTCTCTATAACCAGCGCTATCAATACTATCGCCGTTAGCAGCAGGATGAACATCGGCAAGCTGGAAAAGTATGTCTTCCAGCTCACCACCCCGTCCCATACAGCATACAGCTTGAATATGTTTATCATGCCTTTTTACCTCCCCTTTTATTTGGGTAAGCTCTGCAAAATTGCATCAATCTGAGCCACCATCTGGCTGTTTCCTTCCTGCTCATAAAGGGTTCTTGCCTGCTGCAGATACTTGATTGCCTCTCTGGAATTACCCATCTGCGTATAAGCCCATCCTATGTTGAACAGAACCCTTGGCTTATATTTGGTATCCGGGAATTTCTTGAGCATTTCCTTTCCGGTTTCAATTGCATTACCATAATCGTTTATAGCCAGATAGGCAGTAACGAGGTAATTATAGACTTCCTGAATCTTCGGTCCATCCGGGAAGAAGTCCTTATACTTCTTCAGAGCCTGTATTGCTGATTCGTACTTCTTATTCTTTATATAGAGGGCACCGGCAGTATAGAGAGCCTCGGGAGCTTTCTTGCTATTCGGAAACTCATTGGCCATCTTGAAGAAGAGCTCAGCAGCCTTCAATTCCTCTCCATTCTGGTACGCCTTTGCAGCCTGATAGAAGAGAGCCTCAGCAGCTTTTGGACTGGAGGAGTATTTCTCCACGAATTGCTGGAGTTTAGCAGTATCCCCTTCGGATGTTATCGCCAGCAGGTAGTAGTCCTGAACCCTGTCCTTAACAGCAGAAGCAAGCTCATGGTCCGGATAAAGGAAGAGGAATTTCTCATAAATCTGTATCGCCTTATCGAAATCCTTCTTCATGGCATAAGCCCTACCAAGGGCATACATGGCTTGAGGAGTTATTGGACTGCCGGGGAAGTGTTCTATGACCCATTCGAGAAGGGCTATGGCTTTATCAACCTGACCTGCTTTTATGTATATGTCGGCAGCCCTGTATGCAGCCTCAGCTGCCCTGGGATGCTCGGGAAACTCATTTACCACCCTCTCCCAGAGCTTCACAGCATCACCGTAGGACTTCAGAGCAAGTGCAGCAAGACCCTGGAAGTAAATGGCTTCGGCAGCTTCAGGTCTTGGCACAAATACAGCAGCGACAGCAAAATCCCTGAATGCATCCATGTAAAGGCCCTTGTTGAACTTAACAACACCCCTTCCCAGGTAAAGGGCTATTAACAGGGATGTATCTCCCTTGAAACGAACTGCCTGCTCTATGGAGTTGAAATGGGCAAGGGCATCGTCATACCTCTTCTGATGATACGCCACCCATCCGAGCCCCAGTCTCGAGAGTATTACCAGGTCTCTGGTAAGCTGCATCTGAACATTTATGTTGTACCTGACTTCAGCTTCCGGATACGCACCTGCATAATAATGGGCTTCAGCGAGTCCGTACACATACCATCCCTTCCAGAGGTCGAATGTTGTGTCCTTCGTGGTCATGGATACCTGGTCTTCACGCATTTCGGAATAGTAGATATTACCCTTCAGGAGTGCCTCTTCGAACTTCCTGTCCCGCACCAGAGAGAGCATCTCCATTGCCATAGAAGGCCTTCTCAGGAAGGTTTCAGGATAGTTTTCTATGACCAGTTCGAAGTTCTTTGCAGCGGAATAGTACTTTCCAAGAGCATAATCTATGGCACCTCTCGAATACTCACCGATTCCCGCCTCCTGAGGAGGAAATTCCATGTTCAGAAGCTGATCAGCCATCGTATAGGACTTCACCGTATCTCCCACGAAGAAGTGGGATTCCATCAACCTTATGAAGGATGTGTTGTAAATATCCCTGTCGCTTGCTTTCGAAAGGGCAGTCTCATAATACTTTATAGCCTCATTGTACTTGGCAATTGCTTCCTTCTTCTTTCCTTCCTTCTCATACTTATGACCCCACTCTATCTCTGCATTTCCTGCAAAATAGGCAGCGAGGTTGGCAAATTCGAAATCCTTCTTCCTCGAAACGAGGGTAAGTTTCTCTATAGCGGATTCGAACTGCCTCATTCTGTAGAGGGATACTCCCCAGTAATACTGGACCCAGTCGGAAAACTTGGAGCCATGGTACCTCTCTATGAAATCCTTCGCCATCGTCGCTGTTCCCTTATAGTCTCCGTAAATAAAGTTGGCTTCTATCATGGCGTAGGCTATAAAAGGTTCCCTGGGAGTATTCTTATACCTTTCGAGGAGTTGCTTGTAAACGGTTATAGCCTCAAGGGGTCTCCTGAGGAGAGCCAGACTCCGTGCATAGTAGAATTGAGCTTCAGGTATATCCTTTATGTCCTTCAACTTCTCCACAGCCTCATCGTAGCGATGCTCCCTGTAGTCCAGCACACCGAGCAACATACGGGTTCTGTTCGAATTCTTATAATAGGGATACTTCTGAAGTTCCACGAGGACCTGTTTTGCTTCCTTGGGGTCTCTGAAGTTGGTAAAGTAAACGGAAATGGCATACATCGCCTCCCCTTTGAGATACTTCAGCTTCCGGTTTACATCTTTATCCTCGTACAGTTTCCTGAAGTCCTTGTAAGCATCGTCGTACTTTTCCGAATTGAATTTGCATTCGGCTATCCTGTAACGAATTTCCTTATCGAATCCGTACTTCTTGCCATCCCTGAGCAGTCTTTTGTAAATCTTCTCCGCTTTATCGTATTTTCCGGCAAAGAATAAAGCCTCAGCCTCCTTATACGTCTTATAAAAGTCCTCATAGGACATATTTAATAACAAAGGTACCAGAATCCCGATCATTGTCCAACCCCCTTCTTTATATTAACGAGACTTCCTTTCCTGCTGTAGACCCTCCCGTCCACAGTTTTCACATAAAAATCATAGTAATAAACCCCCTTACCAACGTATTCCCCATATTCATCCGTCCCCTGCCAGTAAATGCATCCCTCTGGAATCGAATTCTCACCATAATAAACCTTATAGACCTTCCCGAACCTGCCTGTTATCTTCAGAACCCATCTGTCAACTTCAGCCGGGAGGTTATAGCGGGGGCAGATTTTTACCACATTATACTCCGCTCCCGGCACCAGAGAAATAACTTTGGGGCTCGATTCAACCCATACATTATATCCAAGGAATTTGAACGTTATACCGACAGCATAACGCCTGCTACTGGAGAAGAGGCTATCCACACCGAGGTCGAAGAGGATGTCCGTGGTGTTATATACGTACATATAACCGAGACCCCCCTTCCATCCGCTGGAGCCATCGTACCCCAGCCGTAGGAATAGATAGGGAAGAGGCCGAAGTTCGGCACCAACATTAAAAAGTTCCCTGGACCTCGAATTGAAGAATACATTCATATCGCTATACAGACTTAGATTTCTGCCGAAGAATGGAAATGGTATATTCGAAACGTACATACCAATCCTGGTATAAAGAGCTGATGGTGTATCGATATTGAAAACGGAAAACCCGAACATGAAATAGTCGAGAGGAGAAAAGGAAACCCCGGCATAAATTCCGGGTTTTGCAGTACTGTCCTGGGGCACGTACATGTATCGGATGCCGGCGCCCATATTCAGCGTCCCGAATGACCTGGCAAGAACGAATCGGGTATCGAAATAACTATAGTCATCCGGGGCAGAAGCATAAACGCCGAACGAAAGAATCCTGTTGGGAAACACAAATCCACCGGATATGTAGTCGCTGAAATACCTATTGATAGAAACCATTAATCTTGGCGCTATTGCAGCCGATGCGGGATTGAATACTATAGCCTCAGCCCGGTCAAAATAAGCTCCATATGCATTTCCAAGCGAAAGAGAATGGGGACCCAAATACCCCACAACCGATAAGAATACCATTTGGTGAAAAGTATAAAGCATCGGGAAAATTATGATACCAAACATGTTTGGAATTCACTCTACATCGCCGAGAGCAAATCTCCTGATTGCACGATAGCGAGCCCCCTCCCTCCTCAATATACTCTGGAACAGGGTAACCTCTTTCACAACGAACCTGACAGGCTCTATTCGAATACTTTCTCTTATGGAGACCTTCGGCTTCCCATTGCGGGCAACCGTAATGTGGGGTTTATAGGGTTTTCTGTCGAATACACCGGTAATTCGGGCAAGTTCCCTCTGGAACTGGATAAGACTATCATCATGTTCCACTCCAACCCAGAGCACATTGAACAGATTCCTCCCGGGAGGAAATGTACCCCATCCATCAAGGGCAAGCGTAAATGGACGGTATTTTCCCGACACCCTTTCGAGTGGCTTTTCTATGGATTCTATAAATTGAGGCAGAACCTCACCGAGGAACACCAGGGTTATGTGGTAATTCTCCTCGGGAACCCACTTTATCGACGGATATTTTTTTATCAGAGGCATAAATGCTCTGCTGATTTCCTTCCTCGGCTCATCGGGGAGATCCAGTGCGAGAAAAACCCTTATCCTGTCCATGTTTCGTGAATTTTAAAGCAAATTTCGAAAACATACTGTAAACTTGCAGTCGAACGCTCATTAACATGGAGGTTGAGTAAGATGAAAGGTAAAGTAAAATGGTTCGATAAGAAGAAGGGATACGGTTTCATAGAGGGGGAAGACGGCAGGGACTACTTCGTCCACTTCTCCGATGTGGAAAAAGATGGATTCAGAGCCCTCGAGGAGGGTGAAGAAGTGGAATTCGAACCACAGGAGACCGATAGGGGAACTAAAGCCATCAAGGTAAGATCCCTTTAATTGGCGGGGCGTTTCGCCCCCTGATAATCAATCCCTCAATTTTCTTGCAAACGTAAGATAACCTATATGACCTATCATGGTCTCCTTTGGACGGGTTTTTCCGCGCCTTACAAGTATCTCCCTCTCCAGAAGTTCCACCGTCCTGACGGCAACGAAACCGTGTTCCTTTAAGACATCCACAGTTTCCACCACCTGTTCCACCGTTGGAACCAGGGAAGCCCAGAAACCCCCTCCCCTGAGTGCTTCCTTAACAGCTGGAACCAGCGTCCAGGGCTCGGGAACATCGATAACAGCCACATCCATATCCCTTACAGGGTATCCTTCGATAGCAGGATCCAGTAGTTGAAAATGCACTCTGTCCAGCAGGCCTGCTCTCTTTACATTCTCCATCGCCCTCTGTAGATGTTCCTCTCTCCTTTCGAAAGAATACACCTTTCCCTCAGTACCAACGACTCTGGCAAGGGCAATAGTCAGGGCTCCCGAACCGGAGCCCGTCTCCAGAACTTTAGAACCTGCCTGTATGTTCGTATGGGTGATTATATAACCGGCTTCCCGGGGGTATATGATGTTCGTTCTTCGTCTGACTTTAATCATGAGTTCTGCTGTGGAGGGCTCCAGCACATAAACCTTTCTGCCCTGTGTGGTCTCGAGAACATCACCATAGTGAAGCTCTTCGGGAAACTCCACACCCCCATGGTGAAAGACGAATCTGCCACCGGGCCTGTATTGAACAAGGTATGTCTTATCGTCTTCAGATACCAGCAGTACCAGCTGCCCTTCACTTACTCTCATAAGTCCAGTCCGCTATGAATACGTTGAAATTCCTTCTATCTTCACCATTTCTGTTGGACGTCCAGATGATCTTCCTTCCATCTCTGGAAAACATGGGGAATGCGTTGAAACCGCCCGAATGGGTCACCCTTCTGAGATTGTTTCCATCGATTCCGATAATGTACAGTTCGAAGGAAAAGCCACCCGGCTCGTGCATATTGGATGCGAAGATGATTTCCCTTTCACCGGGGAGGAAGTAGGGGGCGAAATTAGCCACGCTGGTATCCGTATGGGTCACCTGCCACAGACTGTCCTTTTCAACATCGTAAACGTATATCTCCACATGGGTGGGTTTCACAAGCCCCTTCTTGAGAAGGGACCTGAATTCCTTAATCTCCTCTTCACTCTTCAGGTGATTCGCTCGAAACACTATATACCTGCCCGAGGGACTGAACATGGCTCCTCCATCGTATCCAGGGAAACTGGTTATTCTTTCGGGAATCAGACGACCGGAAAAGGGATTAATGGTGTAGAGCTCCAGATCCCTGTCCATGGACGACGTAAATACAACTGTCCCATCGGGAGCATTTCCCTCTGCCTCAGCATCGTATCCATCTGTAGCTACCAGAACTGTCTCCCTTTCCGTCCTCAGATCCTGCATGAAAAGATCATAGTCGAAAAGGGGCCATACGTATATCCCCTTTCTCATGTATTCGGCAACGAGGGGGTTATTCGGACATTTTCCATCATAATGTCTATACGTACTGGAATAAATCACGGTATCCTCAGTAAGAAACCATCCACACGTGGTGCGCCCCATTCCATTGGAAACCATCCTTTCAATCCAGCCGGAGGTATCCATTATGAACATCTGGTCGCACTGGAAAGAGCCTTTGATAAATAAATCCCTCACACTTATCCCATCGAGAATACGATTTATTTCGAGAGAATCCACCAGGCCCGGAACGATAATCATTCTAACATCCTCAGAAACCTCCTTCACGACGAAACGGGTGTATCCACCTTCTCTCAGACGCTTTTCGAGAGCTGGAAGATTTCCAGAGGCTACCTTCAGATAAAGGGCGCCGGGACCCTTGTACTGGAATATGATTCTCTCTCCTGAAGGGGAAAAGTATGCCTCCGCATTCTCCCCCTCGAAAGTCAGCTGCTTAACATTTCTGAAGAACTTCTCCTCGCCCGGAAAAATTAATTGTGATAATATAAAAAGGAGCATGCCCAAATTTTAAGCGAAATCATCTCCACCGATTTCCATATCAACTGGAATCGGACTGTCTCCTCATCCCACCACGCAATACATCATCCAACGCAGTTCTATGAAACAGGCAAAAACTTATACAAAGCAACGGTTGAAGGGATTTTCCCCGTCCAGATTTCAGACATACTCGAAGTGTAATCCTGCTATAAAATTTTAGACGTGCGGGCGTAGCTCAGGGGTAGAGCGCCAGCTTCCCAAGCTGGGGGTCGCGGGTTCGAATCCCGTCGCCCGCTTTCCCTATAAACTTTCCCCCGATGAATTTCAACATCCTCTATGGTCTCGGGCTCATACTGATAGATGTAATCGTCCGGATGGCTGTTTATAAACTGGGAATGGAAATACAGGTTGATTTCGGATTTCTATACACGGGCTTGCTCAATGTAATTGCCGGACTCCTGATATACAGAACTCCCTCCATAATTTTCAGGATTATAGTGGGCAGTACGATGGCACTGGGAATCCTTTACCCCATATCCAGATTCCTTCAGCACATAAACTACGGGGGAAAAATCATCGACCTGACAGGTTACCTCGGGCTGTGGTTCATGGCAACAGGCGTCATATTTCTGATTTTTACTCCGGTGAGAGATGAATAGAAGAGAACATTTAATCAAAGTCATAAAATTCAGAATTAGAACGTCTGGAATGAAGGAGGTTTCCTATCTACTGAAGGAAAAAATCCTGAGCAAAATCGAGAAGATGGATGAAGAGGAGCTGGAAAGGGTTCTGGAGCTTCTGGATAAGGATGACTTAACTCTAAGGAAAGAACTACTGAAGGAAGACTAAAGAACGCATCTTCCGGCAGAAGCTGTTATCTTAATATAGAGCATGGATATGATGAAAAATGCCCACATGGGGAAGAAGGTCATCATACCGGAGGGGCTGATGGAGGCAGGAACGAATCCAACAAGGGCAATAGCCAGCCCCCTGGAAAGGGAACATCGTTGCATAAGCAGGAAATTGTACATCAAATAGATGAGAAATAGCACGTATGTCAGGAAGATAAAGATGCCATATTTGGCAAGTATCTCCAGCCACCAGTTGTGGGGATCCTTCAGATAATACGTATATGCAACCGGGAACTTATCCATGTAATACTCCAGCTGCCCCGGACCTGTTCCCAGACCGGAAGTCTTCTCGAAATAATAGATGCTGTTTTTAATCAAACCCAGCCTCACTCTGGTGGATAGCTCCCTCTTTCCCATACCGCCTTTGAAGAAATTCACAATCTTATCCCTTACAGTCATGTAGAACCTCTCCAGATGCGGGTCCTTTATCTGAAGAGATTCCGTTGCAACAGAATAAACGAACAATCCTGCAAGAACGATGGATGTGAGATAGGCGGGGATATAAAACATATTCTGCCTTCTATTGAGGAAGAATGGGAGGATGGATGCTTCGAGGAACAGAGCAATCAGGTTGGCTCGCGAAAGGGTGGCTATAAGGAGTACTATACCGGAAATCGTAAGAGCGTATCGAAAGAAGGTGTTCCTTACATAAAAGAACGCGACGGGAATAGACAGGCTCAGGTATGTGGCAAAATTGTTTTGATTGGAAAAGAACGTTGTTGGCATAAAGCTCTTATAGAAGAAAAGAGAGGTTTCAGCTTTATATTTGGCAAAACTGGCTATATTGTATTTGGACACAGGCAGGTGATGACCTGTAAAAACCTCCCAGAATCCCACAATTATGGTAAGTATATAAAAACCAAGCCACACATTCATCAACCTGCGAAAATCCCTTTCATCTTCGATTAGATAAATGGAAAGAAGAATAAAGGATATGAAAATCAGTAGATTGAATAGCTCGTTCTTGGCAAAATCGAGATTCACGATGAAGAAGATGCTGAATATTATATAAACCGACCATATCAGAAAGAACCATCCATACTTCAGGGAAAGCCGTATGGATTTAACCATCTCATCCAGATCCAATATCCAGAAAATAATGAGAGCAAATAGAAGCAAGAGATAGATTACACGGAAAGGGTACATGGAGAAAGGTCCCACATCTATCACAAAACCAAACGGACCAATATAACCCAGAAAAAAAGTGATGTAATAAAAGAGTTTAAGCAAGTCTCGAATACGCATAGACAAATGCAAGAAATGTTAAAGCATAGGCTACAAGGGAACTATATGCTCCCCCAACCATTCCATGGGTTATTACCAGCAGGTAAGCAATAATTCCTTTGACGAGCAACCCCATTATGGCAATGATAAACGGTATATAGGTCTTCCCCAGTTTGACATTGATGTATATGGCGATCATGGAGCCCATCGTATAGAAGATAATAGCTATTGACAGGATTAGAGCCGGAACAAAGGCGTCAAGAAATTCCCCTCCGAAAACATAAGGAATCAGGAACCTCCCTGTAAGTGCCAGAAATATAACGAAAGGGACCTCCATAAGGAGAATATACAGAATTCCATACCTGAGGTATTTTCTTGATTCCCTTCCAACGAGCTTTCCCATAAAGGCTGTCGTTATCATATTAAACAGAAGAAAATTTATATCAGCGACCGTCATGGCCACAGAGTATATACCTGCCATTGCATCACCAATAAATCTGGATATGTAGAAGAAATCCACCCTGTAAAAGATACGGGATATGAACGTGGAAAGTGCCACGAATATACCATGTACCATAAGCTCTCTCAGAGCATTTCCAGCGGGTAAAGCCAGTACGAAAGGGAAGGACCTCATGAGAAGCAGAACCAGGAGAAAAGAAATGGACCATCCCCATATTACAGGGCTTACATCGAGAATCCTCAGCACAACAAGGACAACGAATATTATCGAA
>Ga0256832_1000733_pt1 | contig 21569 bp, 23 predicted proteins | sample 134614metaG_FD_190534 | JGI IMG/M metagenome (GOLD analysis project Ga0256832, IMG submission 190534) | Hydrothermal vent microbial communities from Lau Basin, Pacific Ocean - 134-614 | ecosystem: Environmental > Aquatic > Marine > Hydrothermal vents | place: Pacific Ocean: Lau Basin | collected... | reverse complement strand
CACACTGGATGGCTCAGCCTCCCACGATATAGATGGCGATCCCTTGACCTATCTGTGGTCACTAAGCAGTATCCCGACAGGCAGTCAGGCAGCTCTTGATAATCCCGCAGTAGTCAATCCCGGCTTTATTATTGATCTGCCGGGAACTTATATTGCACAGTTAATCGTAAATGACGGCAAGACTGACTCGGTAGCGGATACAGTAACAATCACTACCCTCAATACCAAACCGGTGGCTGATGCAGGTGCTGATCAGACGGGACACATAGGAGACAAGATCACACTGGATGGCTCAGCTTCCCACGATATAGATGGCGATCCCTTGACCTATCTGTGGTCACTGACCAGTATCCCGACAGGCAGTCAGGCAGCTCTTGATAATCCCGCAGTAGTCAATCCCGGCTTTATTATTGATCTGCCGGGAACCTATATCGTACAGCTCATTGTAAATGACGGCAAAACTGACTCGGTAGCGGATACAGTAACAATCACTACCCTCAATACCAAACCGGTGGCTGATGCAGGTGCTGATCAGACGGGACACATAGGAGATAAAATCACACTGGATGGCTCAGCCTCCCACGATATAGATGGCGATCCCTTGACCTATCTGTGGTCACTAAGCAGTATCCCGACAGGCAGTCAGGCAGCTCTTGATAATCCCGCAGTAGTCAATCCCGGCTTTCTTATTGATCTGCCAGGAACTTACATAGCCCAGCTCATCGTAAATGACGGCAAGACTGACTCGGTAGCAGATACAGTAACAATCAGTACCTTGAATACCAAACCGATAGCCGATGCAGGTGTCGACCAGACAGTTATTTTTTATGATACTGTAACTTTAGATGGATCCAATTCTTATGACCCTGATGGGGATAATATAAGCTATTCCTGGACCTTGACAGATCCTGGTGGAAATAGTGTTCCTCTAACTGGCTCTGACACGGTATCTCCTTCCTTTGTTCCTGATCAGTTTGGTACTTATATTGCCAAACTGATCGTAAACGATGGTCAGGTAGATTCAATTCCAGATAGTGTTTCAATAGAAGTAGTTTATTAAGAATTGATCGGAGATAAGTAGCTTGGCTAATTTTTTATATCAACCCAAAAGGGAATTATGCTTATAAAACACAAACTCTTTTTTTTGTTTTTTGGTTTCTTGTCTTCAATCACAGTGTATGCCCGGAGCTACCCTGTGATTGAATACCATATTCAACAAAAACAGTATGGCAAAGCATATAAACAAGCCTTAAAACAGCGCTCTCAAAATGAAGGAGATCCCCGTTTTGATTATTTATACGGCTTGTCTGCACTTGAAACAGGTCACTATAATGAAGCGGTGTTTGCACTTGATCGTGTAACTGTGGCAAATCCAAATGTTATTCGCCCAAGGCTGGATCTTGCTCGTGCCTATTTAAAACTTAATAACAAAAAAGCTGCTATCAAGGAATTTCAGGATGTTCTGTCTTTATCACCTCCGCCAAATGTTAAAAATAATGTAGGTATCTATATTGCTGAATTGCAAAGAAAGGATGAATCCTCAAAAAAGGCAGTCATAAAAAAGCTGACAGCTTTCTCTATTGGCTATGATAGCAATATTAATTTTGGTACTGAAAATTCTGAAATCAAATTACCCGGATTTGGTTTGGTGACTTTAAATGATTCTGTCGTAAAACAACAAAGTGGTTTTGCAGAAGCGAAGTTTCAGTTAATGCGAGAAGCTGGCAAGCGACAAAAAAGTACATTTTTTTAGCCAATATAAATCATAGAAAATATTTCAAAAAAACTGACTTTGATTTTACTGAGCTGGATTTACGCACCGGTTTTTCGATTAATCACAAAAACAGACAATATCAGTTAAATGCAAGGAGCAGACCTGTTTTTCTTGATGGTAATTTATATAGCAATACCTTGGGTATTGATGCAATTCTAAAAAAGCAGCTAAATCAACAAACTCTTTTAAATACATCTATTAGTCTTGAAAATTATCATAACAATAAAAAGCCTTTGACAGATCGTAACAGGGGACTACTGGGGATTACATTAGGTAAAACAAACGGAAGAAACCAATATTTACTTGGTTTCCATTTAGGCAAAGAATTTCCTGAGCATAAAGCAGGAAAACAATTTAGCCGAAACATACTTGGGCTTGCCTTCAAGACAAGTCACGAATGGAACGCAAAGAATACGTCTTTTTTAAATCTGAATTACAATATTTACAAACATCAGGCAGCTTACCCTGTTTTTCCTGACAAGAGAAAAGATAATCGTTATTCCATTCGGCTGACGCATGAATTTCAGACCTCAGATAAGGCAATTCTTGTATTTTCTGCAAGTCATATTGCAAATGAAAGCAATCTTAATCTTTATGATGTCAACAGAAATGAAATCAAGATGGGAATTCGTTATGAATGGGATTAATAAAAAATTTTTACAAAACATACTGTTATTTATGTCCCTGTGTTTATTGGCACATCCTGTCATTGCAAGAGAAAAACAGGCAGGAAAAACACTTTTAACAAGAGGAAGCGTAATTGCAAAACGAAGCAGTGGAAATATCGGATTAAAAAGGCGTTCTCCAATTTTTGAAAAAGACGAGATTCATGTCGGTCGGAGTGCTCGCGCACAATTCAGAATGATTGATCAGGCAATAATTTCACTCCAGGAAAATTCTGTACTACAAATAAAAAAATATAAATTCACTCGGGGAGCAACATCAAATTCAGCCCTGCTTGAGTTGCTAAAGGGTGGATTACGAACCATTACCGGTGCGATAGGCAAAGGTAATAAAAAAGCCTATGAACTTCGTACACCATTAGCCACCATTGGTATTCGTGGCACAGACTATGAAGTCGAGATCGTTTCAAATGGCATGTATGTTGCGACCTGGGAAGGAATTATTCATTTAAGGTCTCGCCTGAAAAATGGATGTAATATGCTACTTGGTCGCTCACAACCTTATATGTTTGTGTTTATAGATCGTCAGGGAAAATGCAAAGGCTTGCAACAGGTACCCAATGTTTTTAGAGCAGGGCATAGTTCTAATATAAATCTCAAGCGTAACAGTGGTGTAGCTAAAGCATCCAGAAAAACTGTTATTGAACCATTATTACAATCATTGCCGCTTCCAGCAGGGAAAGTATTTAATCACAATGGTCTAAATATAGATAGAACCCGCCCATCAACCGAAATAATTTCAAAGGCTGACAGCATAGATTCAAATAATCCTGTATTTAAAGTAGGTCTGGAACAATATCAGTTGGCAAGCACTGGACAGCTTTCCAATTTTCAGCAGGCGGTCGGTGGATATAAACTAAGCTGGGGCTTCTGGAATAAATTTTCCATAATAAATATAACAAGGGATATTGATTCTACTTCTCCCTCAGAAGGAATGATCTGGGCAGCATACGATAAATCAGATCCATCAGTTGTAGCAGCCCGAACGGGTACTGTTCGCTATGATAATGTTAGTGAAAGCCTGTTAAGTGCATCATCAGGACAAGTTAGCAACCTTCAGGTACAAATGGATGTGAACTTTGAGTCAGGTAATGTCACTAATGGAGCATTATCGGCGAATACGCCTAAAGATACATGGATAGCGGTGTTTGATGGGAAAATAGAAGCAGGTGATATGGATTTACAGTTAAATGGTGTCAATGTCATTGATTCAAATCCAGATAATTCAGGAGCTGTCCGTGGTGCCAGTGGGTTTATTAACGGTGACTTTATTGGAAATAAGGCTGAAGCAGTATTAGGCAGTTTTGGATTTTCAGAAAATAACAGGGAAACCAATCATATTGAGGGTGTTTTCATTGTTGAGTAGTATGACTCTAAAGCTACCATGCATGTATTATAAGCCCTTATCTCACTTTAAAATCAATAGCTTATGATTCAAAACTGTATTGACTTCAAGGATTCAGTCATAAGGGCTTTCTTAGTATGCAAATTAAATTCTATGGTGTGCGTGGCTCGATTGCTTCACCAGGGAAAGAGACCGTCCGATACGGCGGAAATACATCCTGTGTTTTTGTTGAAGCTGATGATGGTACCTTATTTATATTTGATGCGGGTACAGGAATAAGAAAACTTGGCGAAGATTTGATCGCGCAAGAACTGTCAAAAGAGATCAACTTATTGTTTAGTCATTACCACTGGGATCATATACAGGGCTTTCCTTTTTTTCTTCCAGCATATAAAAAAAATCAGGTCATTAATTTACTCACTGCGCATTTAAAAGACGTTAATGCACATGCGGTTTTAACCCAAATGACCAACCCGCATTTTCCTGTGCCTGGTGACAAGCTTGAAGCCAGGGTTATTTTACTTTCAATAGATAATAACAAACTGGAAATAGGCGAGAATAAAATCTACTCCAGATCGTTAAACCATCCAGGAGGTGGCTCTGCCTATCGTCTGGAAACACCTCGGGGTAGTATGGCGTATGTAACGGACAATGAGCTTGATCCGCCAAAGCCACCCGTAACAGCTTATCAGGAATGGGTTGATTTTTTGAAGAATGTTGATTGTCTTATACATGATGCAATGTATCTTGATGAAGACCTCGAAAAAATTCATGGCTGGGGACATTCATTAATATCACAGGTATTACAACTGGCAGTTGATGCCAAGATAAAAAAGCTTATCCTGTTTCACCATGATCCAGCACGAACAGATGCGCAGTTAGACCAAATAGGAAAAGATTCCCGGAAATGGATGAAACATCACTATCCTGCCTGTAAGGTCTATATTGCAAAAGAAGGCGATATACACACCATTATCGATCTTTAAACAAACGCTTGAAAATACAGGCTCCCGCCCAGAGTCTGAGAATTATTAAAAGATGTCCATCTAGAAGCCTGCCAAGAATCAAGAAATCAGCAATTCCCCAAAAAAATCATTTTTTAAGTCATTGAAAACAAGGAACTTAATTTTCACTAAATTGTTGAAAATCGTATTTTTAGTTATTCTCGAACAGACATCCTGGATGTCGAAGTATTATTCAATACTTGACTAATTCACTTGGTTGATTATAATTCCCACTAATTTAGTCAAGAAATACATTCGTCCCGGAAACGGATGTGGAGGTCAAAATGAAGTTATCTACAAAAGGTCGATATGCAGTCACTGCAATGATGGATCTTGCAATTCACGACAGGGAAGGTCCTGTTACATTATCTGATATATCGAGCTGTCAGGGTATTTCTCTGTCCTACCTTGAGCAACTTTTTGCCAAATTGCGTCAAACGGGTCTGGTGGAAGGTGTGCGTGGTCCAGGCGGAGGTTATCGCCTGGGGAAACCATCTCACCAGATAAGTGTTGCCGATATTATTCTGGCTGTTGATGAAAATATTGATAATACCCGATGCAAGGGTAGCAAGGACTGCAACAAAGGCGAAAAATGCCTGACACATCATCTTTGGAATGATCTAAGTGAGCGGCTTTATGAATTTCTGAACGGCATAACGCTTTCTGAATTTATAAAAGATCCCGAAGTTCGCAAGATTTCCCGAAGACAGGATACAACGGCTAGTCGCATCGCCAATATGTTCCCGCCCCGTCAGGAGCTAGTTAGCTAAAAATCGCAACTACTAGCGTAAATTTATAGCGAAAATCAATCGTTATTATTTGGGGTAGTGGGTCAAACCTGTGTTTTGTCGGGTTAGCCTCAGCGTAACCCGACAAAAGCGCGGCACTATGTGGATTGCGGCTGGATTACGTTGGATTAGGCTACGCATTGAGTAAATCAACAGGTTTAACCCAGCACCAATTACCCGGATTATAATCCAGATCAGCCATTGGAAATTTTTCGCACCATCGGGTAAAGATTTTCTGTTTCATCCTGGATTCTGTTGAGGATCGTTTCAAACATTTCATCAGTGTCTTTAATAAACTCATCGTATTTTGCACCAATAGACAAACCCTGGTGTTTTTTATCACACCATTTTTTTATGTAGCTTGTCATGATCTGCTTGATACCCTGCGAGCTTCCCATAAAATTACTTGCCGTTTTCTTTGCGTCTGGAAGCGAGTTGTTTAGCAGGGTAGGGTACATATTGGATTCAACCAGCTGCATATGCTCATTGACGTGATCCATATAGTTATAAAAAATCTTGCAACAGGTTTCAGAATCACAAATTGTTCTATCCTTTAACAAAACGGAAAGGACATTGGATAATTCAGTTATTTTATCGGTTTGTGCATTTAGTTCTTGATATGAAATCATGGTTTTATTCCTAGCTATAGTTAAATTAGATATAAAATTATTATTTATTTATAGATACAGGATATATCCTATAAGGAATAGAGTAAAGGAATAATGTGTAAAAATTGGCATCCTTATATGCCGATTGTGGATCAGCGCAAACACTTTCTCAGCATATCTTGCATGGTTTTTAAGCCCAGCTTGCGCGTATATTCAATATTTCTTTCTGGTATTTTTTCAGGGTCAGGGTAGCTTTTAAGTGCCTTTTCAAGACTGGCTTCACGAATCAGGTGCAAAGTGGGGTAAGGTGAACGGTTGGTGTAATTACTGGCATCATCTTTTGCAACGCCCTCAAACTGATATTGCGGATGAAAACTGGCAAGCTGATAAATGCCTTCATAGCCCTGCTTTTCGAGAAGTGCATTTGCCAGTGCCAAAAAATTCAGGTAATCATCGAATTGATTCAATCCATTAGGATAGATAATTAAACTGGTTTCTATGCTATCGTCAAGATCAAGTAATTTGCAGATTGAAATCATAAGCAGCAGTTGATCTTCTCGATTTGAGCTTTCTGCTACTTCATAATGGATGCTGTCGCGCTCAAACTCTTTTTTGGCAAAGGGGCAAATATTGTGTTCAATAATAACAGATTGCAGCCACTTCCTGGTGTGCTGTATGATGTGTTGCTTCTTCATATTCATAGTCCATCAAAGTATACTGGCAGATTTATGGCACTGTCATCTTGTTATTTGTTTAAATCAGATAGCCATCTCCAAAATATATAAAATATAGGGGGGATGGGTTTACAGAAGACAGAGGACTGAGGACTGAGGACTGAGGACTGAGGACTGAGGACAGAAGACAGAAGACAGAAGACAGAAGACAGAAGACAGAAGACAGAGAGCTGCGTGGGTCGGGTTAGCCTGAGCGTAACCCGACAGGATCGTGGCACTTGTTGGATTATGCTATCGGCAATCCAACAAGTGGCTACCTTTTGAAAATATGTAAAAAACAGGGGGGATGGGTATAAAATGAAAAACACAATCACGGTGACAATACCATTTTCGTTCAAGGGCAAGGATTATCAACCCTCAAGCGTTATTGATCTGGATGACTATATCCAGAAACATAATGATTTTTCTTCTGTTTTTCATCAAATAGCTGCTGAAAATAACATAGATCCTTATTCTTATGAATATGAAGTTCTGGAATCATCCCCGGTTTTCTTTAGTCAGGCAACCGGACTGGCAAGCGAATGCTATTCTGATGGGCAGTTTGACTTGCAGTGTTTTATTCAAAAAAAGCAGCAAAACAATACGCAAAAAGCTCAGGATGTGATACAAAAAATTGCCTCCGAGATACTTCATATTGAGCAACTTGAAGAAAATCAAGCCATGAGCAAGGCTCTTCTAAAGGCATATCAAATGGGACAGCAAAGCATACTGGAGCAGCATGACAATTAATCCGGAAATACTCACCGCACTGGCAATATTTTCTGTTGTCACCTTTATTGGTTCGTTGATTGTTATTCCAATGATAATTGCACGTTTACCAGAGGACTATTTTTTGGCGGAAAAACATCAGGTATTCTCAACAGAAAACAGAAATACCTTACTGATACAGATTGCAAAAAATATACTTGGTCTTCTTTTTATACTTGCAGGCATAGCCATGCTGGTGCTACCCGGGCAGGGGATACTCACTATTTTGATTGGTCTGGGAGTCAGTAATTTTCCTGGAAAATACTGGCTGGAACGCAAACTCGTTAGCCATCCGAAAGTATTTAAGAGCCTCAACTGGATACGCAAAAAGGCAGGTGTAAAACCCCTGCTTTACCCTCTGGACGTGGATTCAGGAAAAAAGGATTAAGGAAGGGGCGGCGCACTAATAAACCCACCGTTCTTGCTTGTCTTTTATTCTCCTGCTCAAATAATCAGGCAATTAAATTACCCCAGTTTGTCATCTGCAATATGATAATGCGGGTCTTCAACCACATTCACCTCAACCAGCGGACCTGCCTTTTTCAGCAACAAACGACATTCTTCACTTAAATGTTTTAGATGCAGACGTTTTCCGGCGCGGTCGTAGCGTTCGGCAAGTTTATCTATGGCTTCAATCGCGGAGTGATCAGCCACGCGTGAATTTTTAAAATCCACAACCACATCATCCGTATCTTCCCTGGGGGTAAAAATATCCTGAAAATTTTGGGCAGAGGCAAAAAATAGCGGTCCTTCAAGTTCGTAAACCTTGTCACCCATGCGATTGTAGCGAATTTTTGCATTGATATGGCTGGCATGTTCCCAGGCAAACACCAGCGCGGATAAAATCACACCAGTAACTACCGCAAGCGCCAGATTATCCGTAATCACGGTAATTGCCGTAACAGCAACGATTATCACCCAGTCAGCCAGAGGTATCTTGCCCAGCATACGCAAGCTACCCCATTCAAAAGTACCGATAACGACCATAAACATAACCCCGACCAGTACCGCAATCGGAATAATATCAATCAGTTTAGAGGCAAACATAATAAAAAACAGCAGAAAAATAGCCGCCGAAATGCCAGAAAGCCGTTGCCTTCCGCCAGATTTTATATTGATAATGCTTTGCCCCACCATGGCACAGCCACCCATGCCACTAAACATGCCAGTAACCACATTGGCAGCACCCTGACCAATACATTCACGATTAGGTTGCCCCGTTGTTTCTGTAAGCTCATCAATAAGATTAAGAGTCAGCAGGCTTTCAATCAGACCAACCAGCGCCATCACTAATGCGTAGGGAAAAACAATTTTAAAAGCTTCCCAGGAAAGTTCTACTTCGGGTAAATGAAATGGAGGAAAAGAACCTTTGACCGAAGACAGGTCTGCAACGGTGCGGGTATCCAGCCCCAGCACCAACACAATCACTGTACCCACAATTATTGCAACCAGGGTAGAAGGCACTGCTTTGGTAAGGCGAGGAAGAAACTGGATAATAATCATCGTAAGAGCGATTAACGCCAGCATAATATAAAGCTTGCTGCCAGTAATCCAGGCATGACTTCCGTCAGGCAGGTCGATTTTAAAATGTTGCAGCTGCGCCAAAAAAATCACCAGAGCCAGCCCGTTAACAAACCCCAGAAAGACAGGATGTGGCACAAGGCGAATAAACTTTCCGAGGCGCAAAATACCAAAAATAATCTGGATCAAACCCATCATCATCACCGCAGCAAACAGGTATTCAATGCCATGCTGCGCCACCAGAGTTCCGATAACCACGGCAATTGCGCCAGTCGCACCCGAAATCATTCCCGGGCGACCCCCTGCGATTGAAGCCACCAGACCAATAGTAAATGCAGCATACAAACCATGTATGGGCGGAATGCCAGCCAGAAGCGCGAAAGCAACTGCCTCCGGTACTAATGCCAGAGCAACGGTTAAACCTGACAACAGGTCGTTTTTAATACATTCTTTACGGGATGAGACAATGCTAAACATGGCGATATTTTATACAGACGCATATTGGAAAGCGCGCAAGTATACCGTTTTCTGCTAATTATTAAATGCTTATTTTTAATTTGGAAAATGTATAAAAAACAGGGGGGATGGGTGTGTCAGAGGACAGAGGACAGGTAGGTCGGGTTAGCCCAAGCGTAACCCGACAAGACGTGGCACTATATTGGATTACGCTTGGACTAAGCTACTCTAATCCAAATTATGCATTGAGTAAACCAACAGCTTGACCCAGCTCCCTGCAAAAAATATGTAAAAAACAGGGGGGATGGGTTAAGATTAAAAACCGAGAAACAGTTGTTCAACCTGGAAATTATAATGGATAGTAAATTGCTTGATATACTTGTTTGCCCTGTTACCAAGGGTCCATTGATTTATGATAAAAAAAATCAGGAACTGATTTCCCGTTCCGCGCGACTGGCGTACCCGATCAAGGATGGTATTCCGGTTATGCTGGAGGAAGAAGCACGCCAGTTAACCGCAGAAGAAGTTAAACGATGACACAAACGGTTGTGGTGATTCCGGCGAGGTACGCATCGACCCGTTTGCCAGGCAAGCCCCTGCGTCTTATTGCAGGTAAACCCATGATCCAGCACGTTTTTGAGCGTGCCAGAGAAGCCGCAACCAAATTAAAGTTTGCTGAAATCATCGTTGCTACGGATGATCAGCGTATAAAAGAACAATGTGAAGCGTTTGCTGCCAGGGTTTGCATGACTTCCAGCGAGCACCAAAGCGGCAGCGACCGTTTGGCAGAAGTCGTAGCAACACAGGGCTGGGCTGATGACACCATTGTTGTCAATTTGCAAGGTGATGAACCATTAACGCCCGTATCAATCCTGGAGCAGGTTGCCGATAATCTGGCAAACAACACCACTGCTTCAATCGCTACCCTGGCGACCCCGCTTCATACTGAAAATGAATATAATGACCCCAATATTGTAAAAGTGGTAACCGATAAAAACGGCATGGCACTTTATTTTAGTCGTGCTCCAATTCCTTTTCAAAGAGAGCATTCTGGCACTGTAAAAGACTTTGCCTTACGACATATTGGCATATACGCCTACCGTGCAGCTTACCTGAAGAAATTTGCTCAAATGAGCGCCTGTGAAATTGAAAAGATTGAGCTGCTTGAGCAATTACGTGCCATCTGGCATGGTGCCAAAATCCATGTGGATATTGCAGCAGAACTTCCCGGGCATGGTGTGGATACTGAAGCTGATTTAAAAGTTGTGGAAGAAATAATCAATCAAACATAACAGCCGTCTTAATGTGCTCTCGTTTTCCGCATAGACCAATTCACAGAAGGGCTTTCGATAGACTCCTGAGTCTTTATATACCTCAACCTCCAATAACTGATTTTTCATAAAAAATCTGAAACTGAAGTGTCAAGAGTTTATCAAGGGCTGCTTTGTGGGTCGTATACTGCAGCCTTCAATCACTAATTGAAGGTCGCAGTATAAAAATGATGCATTTAGTAAAACAAGTAGAGGTATTCTTAATCTCAAAGAGTATAATTTAAGTCAGTATAGTGCTATTTTTAGTTTTACAGTTTTACTTGTTCGGGCTATGTTAGAACTAGCACTAAAGCAAAACCTGTTTTTGCAGGTCAGGTTAGCGCCAGCTAACCCGACAGACTCCGAAATGCACAATACCTTGCGCGCGGGAATAATCTGCGCTGAGTAGCTTGAATTAGAATGTGAGCTAATCCACAGGTCGCAGCATGTGGTTTCGCTACGCTAATTTTGCATTAGAATAATTGTTTATTTAAAAAGGAAACTCCCATGGACTTAAAAAGTGTAGATAAAATCGAACAATCAACGGGCTTTAGCAAAAGTGAAACACTTCGTCTCAGCATTGTTTTGGTATTTATGATTGGTATCGTTATGTACACCAATTATATTGTGCCGCATGATATTCCAGGTCGATTACTCTTGATTGTTGCAGCCATGATAGGTGGATACATGGCGCTAAACATTGGTGCAAACGATGTTGCCAATAATGTCGGTCCAGCTGTGGGTTCCAGAGCATTAACCCTGATTGGTGCAATTGTCATTGCGGGTATATTTGAAGCCGCAGGGGCTTTAATTGCGGGTGGTGATGTGGTCAGCACCATTAAAAAGGGGATTATCAATCCGGGACTAATAAAGGATAGTGCCGTCTTTATTTGGCTGATGATGGCTGCCCTTCTTGCAGGTGCTATCTGGTTGAATATTGCAACGGCAGTGGGCGCACCTGTTTCCACCACGCATTCGATTGTGGGCGGTGTTATGGGGGCAGGAATCGCCGCAGGTGGATGGAGTATTGTAAATTGGGACAAAATGATTGCTATCGCATCAAGCTGGGTAATATCCCCTGTACTGGGCGGAATTATTGCTGCAGGTTTTTTATATTTGATAAAACACACCATTACCTACAGGGCTGACAAGATAGCAGCAGCAAAACGGGTTGTACCTGTATTGATAGCCGTAATGGCGTGGGCCTTTTCAACCTATTTGATTATGAAAGGTTTAAAAAAAATATGGAAAGTTGAGTTTATTACCGCTGTTGGAATTGGCTTGCTGATTGCGGCACTGATCTATGTTATTGTGAAACCCTTAATTAACAAAGCAGCCAACAAGCTGGAAAATAACAAGCGGACTATCAATAACCTGTTTACTATTCCGCTAATCTTTGCCGCAGCACTGCTCAGTTTTGCACATGGAGCGAATGATGTAGCCAATGCCGTAGGTCCTCTGGCAGCAATCAATGATGCCATTACATCAGGCGGTATTGCCACAAAAGCAGCAATTCCATTATGGGTAATGCTGGTTGGTGCAATAGGAATTGTCGTCGGTCTGACACTATTTGGTCCAAAACTGATTCGCACGGTTGGCTCAGAGATCACCGAACTGAATAAAATGCGTGCTTTCAGTATTGCGATGGCAGCATCTATTACAGTCATAATTGCCTCCCAGCTTGGTTTACCGGTCAGTTCAACGCATATTGCCGTTGGCGGTATTTTTGGGGTGGGCTTTCTGCGTGAATATTTAAAGAAATCGTATGATCGTATGGTGAATGAAATTGTGGAGCACCATGATGGTGCCGATCATGATACGATTGAAGCCTTTCTGGAGGAGTTTCAGAAAGCATCTGTGAAACGCAAAAAAGTCATGTTGCAAGAATTAAAGGCAAAACGCAGTGAAGCTCATTTTTCAAAACGCGAAAGAAAAAGCTTGAAGAAAGTTTATCGTAAAGAACTGGTTAAAAGATCTGCCTTATTAAAAATTGCAGCAGCCTGGTTAATCACTGTGCCTGCATCAGCGGTACTTGCTGCAATTATTTTTTACACTATTCGGGGTATGTTACTGCCCCAGGTATAGTTAAGCTGATTCAGTGCTTAAACCTGTGTTTTGCAGTCGGGCTGGGCTATGCTAATCCGACTGCGCATTGATTAAATCAACAGGTTTAACCCGGCAAGCACCAAAAAACGGACTGCTAAAATGTTCAGAAAAGGAATTTTAATCAGTATTTTTCTGCTGCTTTCCTATGGCTTTTGGTTGAGTCCAAACTTGAAGCAGATTACTGCTGGAGTGGCAATTTTCCTGTTTGGAATGCTTGCCCTGGAAGATGGTTTCAAGATTTTTTCTGGCGGTATACTTGAAAAAATTCTAAATAAAAGCACTGACAAACTCTGGAAAAGCATGAGTTTTGGTGTTGTGACCACAACACTAATGCAGTCCAGTTCCCTGGTCTCGGTAATTACCATCTCTTTTCTGTCAGCGGGTCTAATCACGCTGGCATCCGGAATAGGTATTATTTTTGGCGCTAACCTGGGTACGACGACAGGTGCCTGGCTGGTTGCCGGATTTGGTCTGAAGGTAAAAATATCTGCCTATGCCATGCCCATGCTGGCTTTTGGTATCATTCTGGTACTGCAAAAACAGAAAGAACTAAAAGGGATTGGCTATGTTCTGGCGGGTATGGGCTTCCTGTTTTTAGGCATCTCCTTTATGAAAGAAGGCTTCGAGACCTTCCGCGAACATATTGACCTCACCGCTTATGCGCTCTCGGGCATGAAGGGCATGCTTCTGTATACCCTGATTGGCGTTATTGCAACCGTCATTATGCAGTCCAGCCATGCCACCCTGGTATTGATTATCACCGCCCTGGCAAGTCAGCAAATCACCTATGAAAATGCACTGGCACTAGCCATCGGCAGCAATATCGGCACCACAATCACAGCAATACTGGGCTCAATCAGTGCCAATATTAACGGCAAAAGGCTGGCGGGAGCTCACCTTATCTTTAATCTGGTAACCGCCGTTATAGCGATTGCGTTTATCCCCCAACTGATACAGATAGTTAGCTGGATTGCGGATCATCTGGGAATTTCAAAAGACGACTACACGCTAAAATTAGCCGTTTTTCATACACTCTTTAATCTGATTGGAATCCTTGTCATGTTGCCTTTTATAGGCAAACTCGTCAGCTTTTTAACGCGCCTGTTACCTGAGAAAGAACGCCCAATCGCTGAACCTGAATTTCTTAATTCTGCCAGTATCGAATTACCTGAAGCTGCCGTCGAAGCAGTACGCAAGGAAACCTTTAACCTGTATCGGCACTTCTTCGGCATTATCGCGCATGGAATCAGCATTCGGGTACGGGATATTCAATCTGATATTCCCGTCAAGGATATTATAGAGTCAGAACGCAAACCCATACCGGTCAATATCAAGGAGGAATATACCAACAAGATCAAGATACTCTATGCCAGGATCGTTGATTTTATCAGTCAGGCGCATAAAAACATGACGCAGGAACAGAACAATGAAATCTTTGGCTATCGTTCGGCTGGCAGAAAAATGCTGGAAAGTATAAAAAACGTGCAGCAACTACACATCAATCTGGCACATCACCTGAATGACAAAAATCCCTATGTTCGTGAAGAATACAACAAGATACGCTACCGTCTGGCTTCCATCCTGCGTACTTTGGCAGAACTTGAAAAACAGCCGGAAAATGAACGCCTCGCGTTGACCACACTGGAGGCGATGAGAATGCAGATAAAAGAAGCTGACAAGCAGATGTTAAAGGACATAGACACACATATCCGCAAACATCACATTACCGCAGAGATGGCAACTTCTTTAATGAATGACAATTATTATGCGAATAATATTGCTAAAAACCTGCTGAAAATCGGAAAAACACTGTTTAAATCCAGAGACACCGCCCTGCATGAAGCAGAACAAAGTTTAATGCTCAATAAAGAAGAGGCGACCCAGGCGATAAAAGCACGAAAGTCAAAAGAAGAAGATGATTGTGATAATGCCAATACCAATGCCTGAATTGGTATGATCCGCTACAACAAGTCTCGCTGATTCAGGCAATACCAGGGCAATAGAAAAGGAGTACTGCTAATGAAGATTCACGACTTAATGACAATGGCTGATGAATATCTCAATGCAGAAAACCGCAAACGCAAGGAGAAAATCAAATGCTTAAAGCATGTACTTAAAAAACTTCGCAAACGCGAAGCCAAACTTGAGTCAAAATTTGCAGAGGGAAAAGGCAACAAGGAAAAAATTTCCAAAGAACTGGCTCTGATACACGCACACCGAAAAAAAGGTATTGAACTTTTGCAGGAACATAAAAAAGCACTGAAAAAAGCAAAAAAAGCCAAACAGTTAAAAAAGCAGGAAAATAAATAATTTTGTCGGATTACACTTTGAGCCAATCCGACCTGCAAAATTATTGCGTTATGTCGCCTTATGCCTTTATTTGGGGCAGCTAAAGTTTGTCTTTGTTGGAAAATTCAGCTTTAAAATCCTCATTGTGTCATTTGCCAAATCATTTTTTCCAAGTTTTCTGGCAGCGCAGATTTTTATCTGCAATGCTTCGATTATTGCTGGAGTCCCCTGATGATGTTTAATGGCATAATCAGCACGATTATAGGCAGCAAGATAGGCGCCACGCTTCATATAATATTTGGCGACATCAACTTCAGTTTCAGCCAGTGTATTTTTTAAAAAATGCATGCGCTGTCTGGCATCAGCCGCATAGGGACTGTTTGGGTGACGTGTCAACAGGGTTGAAAAATCGTGAAATGCCTCCTTCTGTCTCACCCCGTCAAGATCAGAAAAATTTCTTGGGAAAATTTTATCAATAATACTTCCGCCCCTGCCGAAGTTAATCAAACCACGCAGATAAAGAGCATAATCCATGCGGGGACTGCGGGGATACAGGCGCATATAGCGGTCAATTGTATCAAGTGCAGTATCTGGTTCATCATATTTATAGTAGGCATAAGCCTGCTCCAGGAGCGCCTGTTGCGCGTATCGACCCAATGGATACTTTGCCTCAAGCGTTTCATATTGCTTGATTGCGGTTTCGTAGTTACCTGACTTGAGCGATGCGCGGGCATCCTGAAACAACTTGTTGGCAGAATAACCAGAGGTTAAATCCGGCTGTTCTTTTTCCTTGAAAATTGAACAGGAAGAAAGCCCAAACAGAATGCCGGCAAGCAGAAACAAGCCCAGGTAGTTTTTTATCATGGTCATTTTTTGCAATTGATTTTTATTTAGCAGAAACATGAGATAGCCGTTTTATTATAATATCCGGTCTATTATACAGTAAATTAAGGTTTTCAACATAGCTGCTCATTAATCTCTTATAATTGCGCCTGTTTTTTACAGACAGGTTCTCAGAAGAAGGGTAGACAAGATAGCAATGAACACAGAAAACAAGGCAAAAGAGCAATCAGTCTTAATCGTACCTGAGGGAACACTGGGCGAACGTCTGGACGTGGTTGTAGCTCAATTATGCCCACAGTATTCACGCAGTCAGCTACAAAAATGGATCAAGTCCGGGAATATCCTGCTTAACCAGAAAAAAGCTAAAACACGTGATAAAGTTTTTGGAGGCGAACAAATCAGCGTGACACCCGTGCAATCCGAACAAACACATGACCTGCCCGAAGCAATAGAGCTTGACATTATTTTTGAAGATGAACACATGCTGGTTATTAATAAACCAGCCGGTCTGGTGGTGCATCCTGGTGCTGGAAACCTCACTGGCACACTTGTCAACGCCCTGCTGGCACATAATGAAAAGCAAAAAAACCTGCCCAGAGCAGGCATTGTGCATCGTCTTGACAAAGACACCACAGGATTGATGATGGTTGCAAAAACACTCGAGGCATACACTGCACTGGTTAAGCAGTTACAGGCAAGGCAGGTAAAAAGAGAATATCTCGCACTGGTCTCTGGCGATGTCATCGCAGGTGGCACCATAGAAGGCAATATTGGCAGACACCCCCGTGACAGAAAACGCATGACAGTTTTAACCATGGGAGGCGGAAAAACAGCTATCACTCACTATACCGTGGAACAGCGTTTATTCCAGCATACCTTGCTGCGCGTCAATCTGGAAACAGGACGCACTCACCAGATCCGCGTACATCTGGCATGGAAACACATGCCGATAGTAGGAGACAGGGTATACGGCGGCAGACCCAGAGTACCCGCAAAACTGGATCAGGAAGTGCGCAATAAAATACAAAGAATGAACCGCCAGGCACTACATGCCACCCGTTTAAGCTTACAGCATCCGGAAACAGGAAAAGAGGTATCGTGGCAAGTCGCCATGCCAGAAGCAATGCAAAAACTGGTTAACAGCCTCGAAATTCAGACCTGAATCCTTTAAGCCAGCGCGGATTCAGGCTTATGACTATCCAGCTTATAGCTATCCAGAGCTTCAAACTTTAATATTTCTTCCCTGCTTACTGTTACTAATTTTTCCATTTTCAAAGCTTTTAATAATGCTTTGCCCTTTTCATTTTCATGCATCTGTGTCAAGCATTGCCGGATTTTTTCAGCAGAATCAGCAAGTTCTTCAGAAATTAAAAAATTATGATGAATGCTGCCGTCATAAGTTTCAGCAATTTTTTGCAAGCCGCTTTTGCTCAACCGGTTTAAGCCTTCATAAAAATCCTTATAAACCATGGCATAATCAGCCTCATTACGAAATATACTTTTAACAACCGCCATCCAGCTTGCTTTTGAATCAATACCGGAAGGTCTAATATCAAGATCAGATAAGGATTTTAGCCCGACATTAGTCACCATCATTGACTCAACACTGCTTATTTGTTCACCGCTTAAATCATCAATCTTCGCTGCCTCAAGGCTATTTGTCGCAATAAAAACAATTTCATCTGACAGATTTGAGGGGCGCGCTACCGGTATATAGGCATGTTCCCTGATGAGTTTTAGCGAATCTTGCGGATTAGCATAAATCAATCCTCCGCTCATCAAATTATCGTGAAAATCAGGAAAGTCGATACTTTTTTGAAACAGAAAGCTGGAAGAGACAGTCTGTGACAGATACTGTGAAAAATTAAACCAGTTTTCAGGGTTTTTCGCCGTATCATGGGGACACACCATTAACTTAAAATGATTCATAAATAATCTCTTTTTATTGTTTTTTTGATTTGATTTTTATCAAGAGTAATAGAAACCTTGCATTATAGTTATATTTAATTATTCTGACTTATAAAACCGACAAGCTGTAATTGGGTTATTTCTTCTATGAACAGTCTAAGCACCATAATCAACAATATCGACTTATTGGGATATATCATTCTGGGCATCAATGTCTTATTGCTGATCTTTGCCTCACAGCTTGTCAAATGGCTCTATCAAAATCCGCAAGAGAGCGATAACAAATCAGATATCAAGCGCAAGGTGATGATATTCAGAGCCTTAAACCTGTTATTTATGATCACTTATGGCTACTACCGCTTCTTTCAGAACAAAGACAATAAAAATCTGCTGTTTCATCTGCTGGCTGCACTCGCCATAATTTACTTTGCTTACCTGGCAATGCACCTTGCACATCTTTTTCTGGTTCGGCAATACGGCAAAGAACGGGAAATCAACGGCAAAAAACGTCATATTGCCAGCTATCAAACCCGTATGCTTAGTTTTTTTAGCAGCATCGCCATCGGTATTCTGGCATTAATCAGCATTATCCGTCTGCTTGGCTTTGACTCGATGCTTGAAGCAGGAGGCGTGATTGGTCTGATCGGCGTTTTTCTTGCCTTGACATCAAGCATCTGGGCACCAGATATTTTTCACGGACTCATTATCTTGAATAGCGACATGCTGTCAGAGGGCGACGTAATCCAGTTTAATGACGGAGAAGAAATTTACGGGCTGGTTTACAAAACCAAAATATTTCATACTGTAATTTTAAATATTGTTAATAATCATAGAGTAATGATCAGAAACTCGAAACTCCGTAACTTTACCGTGCATAACCTTTCCAAATTTGCATCCGCCAGGGGGTTACGCGAAAGCCTTACATTTAAAATATCCTATGACGTCAGCTCCGCGCAGCTAAAAGACCTGTTTGAAAGCGTCTATGAACTTGCCAAAGAAGACCCTGGGATTGCCCTCGAAGATCAATATGAACTCGAGTATGGAGTCAAAGACACCGGCGATCATGCAGTCGAATGGCTGTTTTATTACTATACTAAAGACGTGGAAAAACTAATGCAAACGAGGCAGCGTTTACTGGAACTCATGCTGGAGACATCAATTAAAAAAGGTATATCACTGGCAACACCAATAACCACCTCATCAGAAATATTGCCACACAAGCACAAAACAAAATTGCTAAAAGGTAGACAAAATGTACAGTAAAATACTGATTCCAATAGATTTCGCGCATGAAGAACAGGCGCTTGCATCAATTAACAAAGCCAATAAACTGGGAGGAGAAAAAGGCATCATACTATTGCATGTCGTTGAAGAAGTCCCTGAATATGTGCAAAACTTTCTACCCGAAGAATTTAAAACAGACAAGGTCGAAAGCGCCAGAAAAGACTTGCAGACATTACTCGAAAAATCCGAAATAGATAACACCGACAAGGTGCAAATCGAAGTTCGCAAAGGTCGCTCATACAGCAGTATTCTTGAATCAGCAGACAAAAACGAAGTGAATTTAATTATCATAAACTCACATAAACCAGGCTTCGAAGATTATCTGCTAGGCTCAACAGCAGCAAAAGTAGTACGCCACGCAGAATGTGCCGTGCTGGTAGAACGCTAAAGAGACACCTACTGACAAAAAGTGCATTTTTTACTTTAAAATCAATGCTCTGCGCGTCTTACCCGTGTTTTCGGTGTATTTTAAATAATATCAGCTACTTACAAGGTTTTCTTAATCTTGCGACTGAAATTTTAAAAGTCGCGCCGACAAGAATGATTCTCGTTTGTGACTCTATTATCTAAGTTCATGATTATAATCAATTTTTAAGCGTAAGACCAGCAAAAAATATAAAAATATAGGGGGGGTGGGTTTATTATTGCGTCACTCCAGAACCATTATTTCCGAAAGCGTTTAAAAACCTTGGTAAAGCTAATGCCAAACGGGCAACTAGCTGCTTTAAAATCAAAGCGTTCTGTATCACACTCGGCGACTTTTTTAAATTTGTCACCATTATGTTGATATACCTTGGCAATTAGCTCGTCAGGATAAACGAGAATATAATATTTTACGCCCTGTTCTTCATAATGATTGAATTTAATCCCTTCATCACGCCGTGCGGTTGCGGGGCTGAGTATTTCAAAAATAACGTCGGGGGTTTTGCTAATAAAGTTAGGGTTATCATCATTGCAAACAATGGCAACATCTGGTTTAAGCACTGTGTTGGAGTCAAGTTTCCAGTCTTCATCAATCAAGACTTCGCAATGTGAGCATTGATCGGCTATTGATAGTACCTCGCTGCCAATGGCTAATACTAACATTTGATGACGCTTTACAGGAGCAGGTGCCATTGCGTAAGGAATACCCTCAATCAACTCCCAATCACCTTCCCATTGTTGGTAGTCTTCATAAGTGTAGGCGGGCAAGTCTGCTTTTGTAAATACACTCATACGCTGTATTTCCTTTTTATGGTTCGCAACGATTGTTACAGGAGTTTACCATATTTATTTCACTACGAGTTGAACTCACATTAAATGATAATCTGCTTCTTGATGTATTGAGCCTTTCCCATCACTTAAAATGGCATTTGACATAAGTCTTATCCGTTAAAAAACTGTAAAAATAGGGGGGGGTGGGTATTATAACATGATTATGAGATATGACTAAAAGTTGGGCTACATTGAATTTAATAAATAGATAGACCCAAGCTGTTTTGCTTTTTCGTAGTGTCGTCTATCTGCTGTAATAAAAATGGCATCATTGCAGAGAGCCATTGCATGGAAGATTGCATCATAAATTGAAGGATAACCGCTACTGGGATGCCCTTGCGACATGATTTCTAATGCCACTTTCTTTTCTTCTTCATTAAACGTCCGTATCTGCATTAAATATTTCTGCGCGTCTAACAGTTCAACAATTTTTTCCACCGGTACGCCACATCGCTGGGCTGTATTAATGACTTCCAGAAATAATAGATCAGGCGCAAAAAGTTTGGCTTTATTTTCTGCTGCCTGAACAAACAGATTTTGTGCTTTATCCCTGTCAACCTCATCAAGATATAGCTTATTGAAAACAGAACTGTCTATTACATAGCATTGAATCACTTTTTACACATTCCTTAGCTTTTGCTTGCTTCAATAACTTGTGTACTACGGCTATCTCTAACTTCTCGTAAAACATCAATGGAGTCTTGATCAATTTTATACGGCTTGAAAGCGAGTATTTTTTTTAAAGCCTGTTGCTTGTGGTAATCATCAATGGCTTTTTTTATTGCTTTTGATACAAAAGCAGCTCTTTCACCTTTTGCGGTGATCTTATCTAGTTCTTGTTTAATAGTATCATCAATCGTAATACTTAACCTTTGCATTTTATAATACCTATATGCTTGTATTGGTATTATTGTA
>Ga0256832_1000732_pt1 | contig 21574 bp, 14 predicted proteins | sample 134614metaG_FD_190534 | JGI IMG/M metagenome (GOLD analysis project Ga0256832, IMG submission 190534) | Hydrothermal vent microbial communities from Lau Basin, Pacific Ocean - 134-614 | ecosystem: Environmental > Aquatic > Marine > Hydrothermal vents | place: Pacific Ocean: Lau Basin | collected... | reverse complement strand
CGAATTGGGGCAATCGGGGCCGCCTGAGCACTCTACATTGAAGTAGCGGGGCATGTAGTAAACGCCATTGTTGGCCTGGGGCACAGTGGCAAAGTCATTGACCTGGAAGGTGAGTTCACCCAGGTTGTTGCCATTGGGCTGGAGGGTGGCTACGATTTCGCCGGCAGGGGAGAGCAGATGATAGGATTGATTGCCCGAAACGCCGTACAATTTGAGCGTTTCGCATCCATTGAAATAGCTGATGTTGTTGTTGTCCACATCAAAAATGCAGATGTTGTCTATGGCGACGCCCTCCGAGACATTGGCATTGTCGGAGGCAAAGATGAAGCGGTAGAGCACATTGGCTGTGCCGAGGGGACTGATGTAGGCCTCGACATGTTGCCATTGCCCCGAGCTTCCCGCCCAGCCATCCCGGGTATCCAGGCCGGAGAAAGAGGCGATGTTGTTGTCGTTGTACGGCGTAGTCTGCGTGTATTCCGTCACCCAGGTTTCGCCTCCTGTTACGGAATACTGCAGTTTGAGGCCGTCTTTGGTGGCTTCTGTCTCGTACCAGAGGTCAAAGGAGATGATTCCAAAATTCATGTTAGACAGGTCTAAGCAGGGGCTCAGCAGGTAGGAATTTTCATTGAGGTTGTAATTTCCGCTGAGGTTGGTGGCGCAGACGTTTGTGCCACCGGCCGGGCTGTTGATGATGCTGCCGGCGGGGGCGCCTGTTTGCCAGGAGGGAGAGCTGCCCTGAAAACTCCAGCCGTTGAGTCCCGTTTCAAAGTCTTCGCAATAGGGGAAGAAACTTATAGCGGAGGTGATGTTCTCGAGTTCTTTGGAATGGCTGTCGTTGGCGCTGTTGGCATCCGAGGGCAGTTGAGTGCGCACTTCGAGCACATAGGAGCCGGCTGCCGAGAAGTCGGCTGTGAACGAAAAGACATCGGTATTCCCCGCGGCAATGGTGCCTGAGTAAGTACCCGCCGAGGCCCAGGCCGTAAAGCCCGCGCCCTCATAGTTTATGCGATACTCCAGCGGAATGTTGGAAATGGGAACAAAGCCGTAGTTCTTGATGGTTACCTGTACGATTTCGGAATTGCTCATGCTGCAGCCAAAGGGCGTGGGGCTGTTGATGGATAAGACCCCTGCATCGGAAGCTGAGCTTTCCCCTATGCCGACATTGTCGAAGGCAAAGCCGTCTAAGTTGGCATTAGGGCTGTTCAGGGGGCTTTCGCCAAAATAAATCCTGAATATGACCTCCGGCTGGCCGGCAAGCGCAGACAGTGCGTGCTTGGCAGTGAGCCAGCCTCCGGCGCTGCCGCTCCAGCCGTCTCCGTTGTTGAGGCCGTCTATGTACTGGGTGTTATACCAGTTGTCGGGATCGTTGTAAGTGCCGATGAGGTTCCATGTTTGGCCGTGATCTGTGGAGGCTTCGAGCCGGGCACCGTCGCTGCCGGCAGTGTTGTCCCACCAGATGTCGAGATTAATTTGGGGATTGCTCAGAGAGCTGAAATCAAAGCAGAGGCTTTCCACATAAGATTGCTCCCCGTCAAAAACCGGGCCGGTAAGGTTGGTTACCCAGGCTTCCGTACCGTCTGAGGCAGAGGAGATGTGGTTGCCGGAGGGGTTGCCCAAATCCCAGGAATAGTTGACGCCCCCTTCCAACCACAGGCCTTTGCCCGATTCAAAACTTTCTGAATAGGGATAGCTGTTGACGGCATCGTAGTGTTGAAAGGTCTTGCTCGCTGCATCATTGGTCGCATCGCCATCGTTGGGCAATTGGGTGCGCACTTCCAGCTCATAATTTCCTTTGGCGGACAAGTTGGCCGTAAAAGTGTAGTCTGCTTCCTGGCCGGGAGCGATGACGGTGTTGAAAGTGCCGGCTGAGAGCCAGCCGGTAAATCCGCCTCCGTTTATTTGATAGCGATATTCCACAGGGCAGGAAGTGATGTCGTTGGCACCTCTGTTGGTGATTTTCACCTGTACGGTTTGCGCATTGCCGAGCTTGCAATCGTCGGAGGGGCTTTCGATAATCCTTACGGAAGCATCGTGGAGGGCCGGCTCCCGGATTTCCACCTTGTCGAAGCCGAAGCCGTCTTCTATGGGGTCGTCGGAGTCGGAATAAAAGGAGAAGCGCAGTTGTACGCTGGAGAAGCCTGCGCTGCCGGTGAGTTCATGAATGGCTTCCAACCATTGTCCGGGCCCGCCGGCCGAAGATTCCGTCCAGCCATTGGCCGAAGTAAACCAGTTTGTACCACTGGATTGACTGCCCACCTTGCTCCAGTTGGTGCCGCCATCCGTGCTCATTTCTAAGGAGACATAGTCGTCGCCCGAAAGTTCTAATTGGTGAATGAGAAGAAAGGAAATCAGCGGGTCCTGGCTCATGCCGGAAAAATCCAGGCAGGGAGAGTAGAGGTAGGTTTTTGTCTGAAAAGGGAAATAACCGGCTGTGCTCGAGGGGTCCGTAGTCAGCCAGGCCTGGTTGCCGCTGCCTATGGTCTTAATGAAGTTATTTCCGCTCAAAGCAGGGGACAAGAGGAAGGGGTTGTTGGCCTCGGAGGGATACCAGCCGCCATCACTGTTTTCAAAATCTTCGAGATAGGGAAAAGTGCTGATGGTCTTGCGGTGTACAAAGCTGTAAGAGGCCAAGTCGTTAGCCGGTTGGCTGTCTCCGCTGAGTTGAGTGCGTACTTCAACGGTGTAGCTTCCCTCGTTGTAGGCATTGATGGAGAAGGTAAAAACGGCTTCCTCCAGCATATTCAGCGGCCCTGCCAGGCTGCCTGCCGAAGTCCAGCTGCCAAAGCCGCCGTTGTTGAAGTCAATGCGGTACTCAATGGGGATGTTGGAGAGCGCATTGGCGCCGTAGTTTTTCACTTTGACGGTAACGGGCTCGCTGCTGCCAAGCCCGCAGTCGCTGAGGGGTGTTTCCACATAGGCAATGCCGGCATCGTTGTTGGGCGGAGCCGGTACTGCTGCAAGCGCCAGGTTGGCATTGACGCGTCCATAGCCGAGGTCGGTGGACCAGGTGCCGTTGGGCTGGCCGTTCACATTGCTGTTGTAGGTGTAGCCGCCCACTTTTTCGCAATTGCTTTCTAAATAGAAGCGTACATCGGAGGCTGTCAGTGTGGGGTTTTTGCTGAGGATGAGGGCTGCAATGCCTGCGGCAATGGGTGTGGCGGCAGAGGTGCCTTCAAAGCTGCCTGAGGAAGTCGTTATCAGGTTGCCGGGAGCGGCGACGTCCAATCCCGTGCCGTAATTAGAACCCCAGGTGGGGCTGCCATCGCAAGAGGGAGCATTGACAGGGCGCCTGCGCAGGTCGCAGGAATTTGTGGCCCCCACAGCTACCACTTCACTGAGGCTGGAGGGATATTCTATGCTGCTGCTGTTGTTGTTGCCGGTGGCGAAGAAGCTCAGGGTACCCAGGCCGTTGCGGCCGGAATTGAGGGCCCGGGAAATGGCGTCGGTGATGAGATAGCTCGGGGCGCCTCCACCCCAGGAGTTGTTCAGGATGTCTGCATGGCCGTTTTCCCAGGCCCAGTCAATGGCGTCGCCCAGCCAGGAATCGCGCGTTACGTTGCCTCCTCCGTAGCCCGGAATGTTTTCAAAGACTTTGACCGGTATGACGCGACAGTCATAAGCCACGCCCACTCCGCCGAGGTTGTTGTTGGCTTTGGCTGCAATGAGTTCGGCAACCTGGTTGCCATGACCGAGCTCGGAAGTCATAGTCGTAGTGGAGCCACCGGCGGTAGCATCATAGCCCGGCGCCAGTTGGCCGGCCAAATCGGGATTCGTAGTGTTGACGCCATCGTCAATGACCGCTACGCGGATGTTGGCGTTGCCCGTCGTGATCGTCCAGGCAGCTTCGGCATCAATGTCGGCATCCACCGTGTTGTAGGGAGGACTTTGCGGATAGCTGCCGTCATTTTCCAAATGCCATTGCTCGACGTACAGGGGGTCATTGGGCACCGGCGGCGCAGCAGACAGCAGCCCGAACTGCCAAAAATCCAATTCGGCATAAGCAAACAGACCGCTTTCTGCCAGCAGGTTCACTAAATCCAGGACATCCATAGGCGTTTGCGGACTGCTCCGCAAGAAGTACAGGGATGGGTCTGAGCGATGCCTTTTTACGACTTCCAATTCGTACAAGTCAGCTATCTCTTGTAAAAGCGGAAGGTCAGATGCGGCCTTGAGCCTGACTACAAAATTTTCGTCATAGCTCATCAGGCGGCTGCTCGAAGGGAGATTCCCGTAAGAGCAGGTGAAAAACGGATGGGCATAGAGCACCCCCGGACTTTGGCTCAACTGCTCCAACCAAAGGGCGACTGCCTCGCGGGTCGCGTTTTGCGGAAGCTCTAAAAAAATTAACCCCCTAAATGGGAAGAGGTCCTTGCGTTCGCAAGCCGACAATCCGGGTATGGAGCGTAGCAAAGCAACTTCTTTCTCCACAGTCAGCGTCGGGTCAAATTTGAGCAGAAGATAATCGGCAGAAGTTTCCAGATAGAGTTTTTCGCCTCCGGCGTAGGTGTATCTGACTTGGGAGAATAACTGTTGGGCAAAGCATAAGATGCCCAGTATGAGAAGATGTTTGTTCATGGGAGTGTGTGGTTGTGAGCTTTGTCAAGCCCGGTTTTTCTGATGCGCCAAAAGTAAGTGCAGAAGCTTTTTCACCCCTTGTTCATATCCGACATGCTTTTGCTTTTTCCCGCTTTGCCACCGGCAAATCCCCCAAAATGGCTATCTTTAAGCCATGTTGACGAAGTATTTGTACATCCCTTTTGTGATTACCGGCATCGCCCTGCTCTACCTGACCTGGGAGGTGAGCGAGCGCTTTGCCGTGTATCTCATTCCCGTTGTGCTGATTTTGGCGATGATTTACATCCTTTCGCCCCAAATAGACTGGTGGGCTGCCAATCGGAAGCCGCCCATGTTGGACGAGCCGCTGCTCAAGCTCTTGGCTCGCATGCCCTTTTTTCACAGCCTTTCGGCAAATGATAAAAAACGCTTCGCAGAGCGGGTGGCGCTTTTCATGATGGCCAAAGACTGGCAGATCAGGGGGGCGGAGACCATACCGGAGGATGCGAAATTTGCCGTGGCCGCTTCGGCTCTGCACCTCAGCTTCCGCGATGAAAACTACCTTTTGGAACCTTTTGAGCACATCGTGTTTTACCCGACACCTTTCCCCTCACCGCTCTATCCCGACAAGTGGCACAGCTCTGAAATTGAAGTGGAAGACGGCGTGGCCATCTTCTCCATAGAGCATCTGCTCAAGGGCTTTTTGCAGCCCCGTTCGTATTTTTCCAACGGCTGGTACGAAGCTGCCCGCATGAGAATCCACCTCAAAGGCCGCCCCGAGATCGAGCTTGGAGACGACTTCTGGAGCCGCATCCAAAAAGCAGGCCCCTTCTACCGCGCCTACATCGAGCAATGGATGGGCCTGCCCGAATCAGAGCTGGACAAACACGCCATCATGCTGGTCTTCTACTTTTCCTTTATCAGCGCCTTTCGGCAAATGGAGCCCGAGTGGGCGGAGGGGATTGATGAGTGGCTGGCTTCGTGATAATTTGCTAACAATGGTGAAAAGTACTAAAATTAGTGTTGCAAATAGCGAAAATGGATTTAGTAAACAATAATAGCTCATTAAGTTTTTGGCGACCTGTTTCCATCAGAAACCAAGCTGTCAAGTTGCACCGGCTTAAATCTTTTAGATTGAGCCTGCCGAAATCCGAGAAAATCCGCCGCACCCGCGGATTTCGGCAGGCAGGCTCAATCTGACAGGTTTTAAGGAAGGTTCAATTGTCAGATGGTGTCATTTATTTTATGCTACTTTGCAATTAAGCCTGGGTTGAGAGAAAATAAAAGATGCATTGGATATTCGCTGAACTCCGGGCGTATTGCCATCTCAAAACTTAATGAACCATTGTAATCCCATAATCTGTGTAATCTGTGATTCTGACGATGAACGTAACGAACGTGATGAACGTGATGAACGTAACGAACGTGACGCGTGACGGGCTTAGCCGGTAAAGTATTGTCTTTTGCGTGTTTGTCGGGTTTACACTCTTTTTATAGCGGCTCCCAATTGTCGGAGTCTTCCGTCTATGTCTTCGTAGCCGCGGTCTATTTGGTGGATGTTTTTGATGGTGCTGGTGCCTTTGGCGGAGAGGGCTGCGATGAGGAGGGCTACGCCGGCGCGAATATCGGGGGAGCTCATTTCGATGGCGCGCAGAGGGGTTTTGCGTTCCAGGCCTATGACGGTAGCGCGGTGGGGGTCGCAGAGGATGATTTTGGCGCCCATATCTATGAGTTTATCCACGAAGAAGAGACGGCTTTCGAACATCTTTTGGTGGACGAGCAGGCTGCCTCGCGCCTGGGTAGCCATGACGAGGATGATGCTGAGCAGGTCGGGGGAAAATCCGGGCCAGGGGGCGTCGTAGATGGTGGGGATGGAGCCATCCATGAAACTTTGTATTTCGCAGACTTCGGTGGCATCTACGAGCAAGTCGCCCTGTTCTTTTTGGAAGGGGAGGCCCATGCGCTCGAAGATGAGGGGCATGGTGCCGAAATCCATGTCTTCTATGTTCGTGATGCGAATCTTTGAGCCGGTGGTTGCTGCCAGGCCGATGAAGCTGCCGACTTCGATGAAGTCGGGCTGGATGCGGTGTTCGGCGCCGTGCAGGCTGCTGACGCCTTCAATATGCAGCAGGTTGGAGCCTATGCCGGAGATGCGGGCGCCCATGCGATTGAGGAGGCGGGCGAGTTGCTGGACGTAGGGTTCGCAGGCGGCGTTGTAGATGGTGGTTTGGCCTTCTGCGAGTACGGCAGCCATGAGTACATTGGCCGTGCCTGTAACGGAGATTTCCTCCATCAGCACGTATTTGCCTTTGAGTTTATCTGCCCGGATGTAGTAGCGGTTGTTTTCTTTGTCGTACTCAATCTTTCCTCCCAGTTGTTTCAGGCCGGTGAAGTGGGTGTCTAACCTTCTCCGGCCGATTTTATCTCCGCCGGGCTTAGGTATTTGCACCTGGCCAAAGCGCGCGAGCAGGGGGCCCATGAGCATGACGGAGCCGCGTATTTTGCTGCCGTGCTGTTGAAATTCAGGGGAGTGGAAGAAGTTCAGATCGAGTCGCTCAGCTTGAAGGGTGTAGGTGTCGTGGGCGGGGCGCTCGATTTTGACTCCGAGGCCCCTGAGCAGTTGGATGAGTCTTTGCACATCGAGGATGTCGGGTACGTTGGAAATGGTAATTGGCTCATCGGTGAGCAGGCAGGCGCAGAGTACCTGCAGGGCTTCGTTCTTGGCGCCTTTGGGGGTGATGGAACCGCTTAAGGGATGTCCGCCCTCTACGATAAAAGTGTTTGTCATTTGGGTCTGTGGCGTTTTCTCTGAGTGGGTAAAGCATTTGCCCCCTGCCTGGCTTACAGGCAGGGGGCAAATTTTTTATTTGTTGCCGAAGGGGTCTCCTTCGGAGTATCGTACTTCGACGGGGGCGCCGAGGTGGGTGATGCGCACTTCGGTGCGGCGGTTATATTGGTGTTCTTTTTCGGAGCATTTGACTCCATCGGTGCAATGGTTTCTAATTTGGCTTTCGCCCATGCCTTTGGCGCTGATGCGATCGGGCGAGATGCCTTTGCTGACGAGGTATTGTTTGGCGGAAGCCGCCCTTTTATCGGACAATTCCTGGTTGTATTTGGTACTGCCGCGGGAATCGGTGTGTGAAGTCAGCTCTATGCGCATTTCCGGATATTGCTTCATGAGAGCGGCGAGGGCATCCAGTTCGCGGGCTGCTCCGGAGCGTATGGCGGATTTGTCGAAATCGTAGTAGATGTTTTCGAGTACGATGAGGCTGCCGGTGTGCAGGGGTCCTGAGAAGGGGTTTTCTTCGACGGCGCCCAGGCTGATTTTCATGTGGACGGGTTTATTGAGGTCTATTTCTCCTTCCGTGCTCATCTGAGAAGCACTTGCCTGAAAGCCTTCTTTTTCGGCGGTGATCTTAAACTGGCAACGGGTGGGCAGGCAGAGTTCGAATTCGCCGTCAATGTTGGTGCGGATGTACTGTTCTTCACCGGAGGACTCGTTGGCGATGTGTACTTTGGCGTAGGAGACGGGCTCGCCCTTGTCGGAGGTTATTTGCCCGAGTACAGTTACGCATTGGCTTTCTTCGAGGGGTACGCGTATGTTTTGGGGCCCTTTTTCTCCGATGGTGGAGTATTGCAATTCACGGGTTTTGTAGCCCGGGCAAACGGCGATGATGAGGTAGTCTTTTTCGGCTTGGAGATAGGTGACGGCTTCGCCATTGGGGTCGGTGCGCAGGCTGGGTTCGCCGAGGCGGGCAGCGCTTTTGCGGCTGAGGGTGAGTTCGAGCTGATCGGGATTGTCAATGGAGGGTTTGACTTCTACCTCGTATGCTTCATTGCCGCGTATAAAGCCGTCTTTGTCGCGCTCGAAGACGTATATGGCGGCATTGGGGATGCGTTCGTTGGTAACTTCATTGTAAGAAACAATTTTGGCAGGCAACTCCAAATTGAGGTTGAAATAGCTCAAGCCACGCGTGAGACGCACCTGATAGATGTCGTCTTTGCCATAGCCTCCTGCGCGATCGGAGGAGAGGAAGCCGAGCGTGCCTTCGGGATTCAGGATGAAGCCGAAGTCATCGCGTGGAGAGTTGAGAGGTTGCCCCAGATTGCTGACTTTGCTCCACTTACTGCCGCTGATGTTGACCATGAAGAGGTCTAAGCCCCCCATGCCTTTGCGGCCATCGGAGGAGAAAAAGAGGATGCCGCTTTCGTGCATAAACGGGAAAACCTCGTTGCCCGCCGTATTGATATCCGGGCCAAGGTTGATGGGCAGGGACCAGGCATCGCCTACTTTTTCGGACATGTAGAGGTCGAACTTGCCGTAGCCTCCGGGCATATCGGAGGAGAAGTAGAGGCGGTTGCCATCGGGAGAGAGGGTGGGGTGCATGCAGGAGTATTCGTCGCTGTTGAAAGGCAGTTCGCGCACATTTTCCCAGTCAAATTTGCCTTTGGTGGCTTCGTATATTTTCAAATGCGAGATGCCCTTTTTGTCGGATTGACGCACGCCTTTGCTCATGTTGTTGCGGGTGAAGTAGAGTTTGTCCCATGAGCGGTTGAAGGAGACAGGGCCTTCGTGTACCTGGGAGTTGAGGTTGATGGAGAATTCCTGGGGCTTCATGGGCATGCCTTCGACGTCAAATTCAGCATAGTAGAGCTCGAAGAAAGTTTCCCCCGTTTTGGGGTCCACGGCTCCGCTGCTGCGGCGGGAGGTTACATAGACGATGCCGTTTTGATAAAAGGCCGGCGAGAACTCCAGGTGTTCGGTATTGATGAGCGCGGCATTTTTGATGATGATTTGGTTGGGCTCCTCGCCTTTTTCGTAAAGTTTTTCCTTAGATTTGGACTTAGAGCTTTTTTGTTGGGCATATATGCCTTGCGGCAAATGCAGTAGTGCGAAGAGGAGTGTGAGCAAAAAGAACAGCTTGTGATGATTTTTCATAGGGGAATGGTTGTAGCGTAATTCAGTTTTGTGCGTTACAAAGATAGGAGGTATCCTTAAAACTTTAGGGCAGGTGCTTTTTGCAGGTGTTCTAAGTACAGGAACAACGCCGGATATGCGTTTAAAAGTGTATTTATGCAATGCTTTTGGATACATACAGGTCATGCGGGGCGTCCTTACAGGGTTGATTTGTATCACGGGACGAGCAGCGGGCATCTCAGCATTTTTGTCAATCAGCAGGTTATGTTGATTGACTTTGGCGTATTTGACTCCAAGAGTTTTTCCTTTTTCATCGAAGACGACCTGTGTCATATTCGATTGGTGAGGAAGAAGGATCGCATGTATTATTATTTTGAGATTGACAAAGAAGCGCCTACAGGGGCCAATCAAAGGCGAAGGGAGGCTTTAAAAAAGGCCTGGAAGGGTACGCTTCTCTTTTTGGCTACTTTGTTGGTGGTCGTTTTTCTTTTTGCCTTGTATGCGCACATTTATAAAAAGCGCCAGAAGGAGGCTGCTCTGATGTTTATGCAAATGGACACGACAACGGGCATCATTCTTTCACTGCCGGAGCACTTGCCCGGTTCTGTTACTTATGAGTTTGTGCCTCGCGGGCAGGATGTTTATTACAGAGGGCGGTACTATCTTCTGCAGGAGGCGGAGGATGGCGAATATTTCCTCAGCACGCACCAGGCCGGTGACAGTTGCAGGGTGCGTTACAGGATTTTAAGGCCGCAGTTTAACTCTCTGATTGTTGAGTGATTTTATTTTAGAAGGGTTACCTGTCCTATTTGCTGCTTTTCTTCTGTTCCGCAGCGATAATTTACTTTGTACAGATAGACGCCCGGATTGACTTCCACGCCCCGGAAGGTGCCATCCCATCTAAGGAAGGGATCGGAGGTAAAAAAGAGGCGATTGCCCCAGCGGTCAAAGATTTCGAGGGAGATGAAGTCGGGCAGGGCATAGGGATTATCGATGCCGAAGAAGTCATTGAGCCCGTCGTAATTGGGCGTGAAGGCATTGGGCAGGAAGGCCGTACACTCCAGAGAAGAGGGGTCCACCACATTGATGCGTATAGAGTCTGTGGCTGTGCAACCAAAGAGGTCGGTAATTTCCAGATAGTAGGTGGTGCTTTGAGTGGGTTCGAGAACGGGCTCGGGGATTTGGGTGTTGTTGACGCCTTCGGCGGGGGTCCAGGTGAAGAGGTTGGCGCAGGTTTGTGTGAGAAAGATGTTGACGTTGTTGCCGAGATAGATGGTGGTGTCTTTGGGGACTTCCACGCTGACGAAGCCGTTGCTTATTTGGTCGGGGCGGTAGTACAGTTCTTCGAGTTCTTTGCTGCTCAGGGCGCGTTGGTAGATGCGTACTTCGTCGAGCAGGCCTTCAAAGGGGCCATCCGTGATGGAGCAGGAGCTGGCGCCTATGCGCAGAGGCTGGCTGTCATTGGTGATGTCCACGCGGCTTTGAGTCTGCACGGAGCCAATGAGAAAGCCATCTGCATAGAGAAAGACCTCTTTGTTTTTGCGCATGACGATGATGTGGTGCCAGCAATGGTCATCGCTAAGCTCTCTGGAGATGGAGGCCGAGAGGGTGTTGTCTTCGGTGAAGATGAGATTGAGAAAGCCCGTAGAAGGCGTATAGCGTATGGCGAAGGCATTTTGATTGCTGCAATCGGCGCGTTTGCTGAAGATGGTTTGGGTTTGGGCTTGCTGGGAGTTGAATGATTTGAAGTAAAAGCTCAGGGTGAAGTCTTCGGTGCCAAAGGTTTCGATGACCTGCGAGCCCTCTATGCGTATGGTGTCGTCCACGCCATCGAAGCGTATGGCCTGGCCTCGCACGCCACAGTCGTAGGTGGTGATGTTGGTGAAGCCGTTGTTGGCATTGTTTCCTGTTTCATCTATGATGATGCTCTGGTCGTTGTCAAAGGAGTAGTAAGCGATCAGGTCTGCGGTGGTTTGGGCAAAAAGGAGAGAGGGTGTCAAAACCAAAACTAATAACAGTACGATGGCCCTGGGCATGATGTGGATATGATTCATGGCGTGTATGAAATTTGCGAAGCGGGAGCAAAGATAATACAGGCCACAGAAAACAGGGCCTGCTTTTAGTACACGTCAGAAATTTGATTTTATTTTAGGTGTATCAGGACAAAGCTCGTTTAAAATCTTCCCGGGCACTTTACAGCGGGTTCTATTTTTACAGCCAGCCCTACTCCGGCGAAGATGTACCAGTCGTTGTATGCGGGTTGGCCATTGATGCTGAGTCCATCCAGATAGTCGGAAAAGACGTAGCGCATTCCAAATTGCCCGCTGAGGCTGGTTCTGTCGCTGATGCGGTAAGCCAGAGAGACGCTGCCTCCCAGCGTACTAAAGAAAGCTTTGTCGTCGGGTTCGGGAATGGAAGTCGGAAAGGCATCCAAAGGAGCCTTTTCCGTATTCAGGCGGGCATCGGCAAGGGTAAAGCCGCCTCCGAGAGACAAGTACAGGGCCATGCGTGGTTCGGAGGTACGCCCGTAGTGATGTTTGGCTTTAGGGTGAAAGAGGTTGTAGTCTAAAAAGAGCAGGGCTTCAAAGAGGGGGGCTTCAAAAGAAAGATGCCTTCTGAAGTTTCGTGAGGAGTGCCGATCATCGCCGGAGATTTTCCCTATGAGTACCTGAGGCCTCAATGCAAAGGCCTTATTCAGGTGGTAGCGCAGGCCGATGCCGCCGGCGATGTGTGTTTCGGAAGGCGTAACGAGGAACTCTGCCATATCGCCTTCGTAGTTCATCAGGCCGATGAAGGGTGTGATTTCAATGGATTGAGCAGTGAGAAAGAGAGGGCTTAGCCAGGCCAGGAGAAGTAGCTGTGTGCGGTTCATTGGGGTGTGTTTTTTTGGGGTGTGTGAATGTTGCATCAAAGATACGGCATTAAGAACGAGTTGGCAAAATTAAATTGTATATGGCGTTTTTTTGAGTAATGATACCCATACACTAATCTTTTGATTGGGTGCGTTTAGTGGACGCGGGGGTGACAAAATCTTTTGTTCACGTCTTAAAACCAGGTGTTTTGGAGCAAAATCCGCTGAGAATGCGTATTTTGCTTCAAAGTACGAACCAAACTCGTTTTGTTATGAAGAAGCTCGTTTTCATCCTCCTGTTGGCACCTTTTGCTGCTTATGCGCAGCCGTCTGCTTCGGCTATTTTTAAAGCGCTTGGCAGCGGTGATGCAACGGCGCTGTCTGCTTACATGGACAGCAGCGTGGAAATCACCCTCTTGGACATGGAGGACTATCTCGATAAAGCAGAAGCGGTACAGGTCTTGAAAAAGTTTTTTGCCAAGTACAAGCCCACGGGCTTTGACGCCATGCACGAGGGGCAGTCTAAGGCCGGGGGGTTGCACTACACCATAGGCGAGCTGAAGACTGCTCAAGGCATCTATCGCGTTTATTTGTTGCTGGGGACTGCCGGCAGCCGCTATGTCGTCCAGCAGATTCGAATTACGCGAGAGTGAAAAGCCCTATGGCTTGATCTCGATCGTTTCCGCACAGCGAAAATGCCCTTTGGGGCAGCTCGATTTGCCGTGCAGGCCACAGGGTCTGCACGGCAATTTTTCTTTAGTCTGGGCGATCAAAGACTTGTCCGATAGCGGCCCAAAGCCAAAGGCAGGCACGGTCGAACAAAAAACAGCAGTTACCGGGGCATTCATGGCAGAGCAAAGATGCAAGGGGGCAGAGTCATTGACGTAGTTCATTTCAGCTCCTGCCATAAGCGCTGCTGACTCGAGGAGAGAGAGTTTTCCCGCTATGTTATAGACTTTGGGGTGTTGGCAGGCCGTGGCTATTTCTTCACAAAGGGGAGCGTCGGCAGAGCTGCCAAGCAGGAAAATCGCATCGGGCCTTGCCGCATTTGCCGAAAGGCGATTAATAAGCTCTATCCACTTGTGCCCGGGCCATTGCTTGGTAAACCACACGCTGGCCGGGGCTATGCAGGCGTAGCTTTTTCCCGCGGCCAATTCCCGGGCTTTGTGAAAATCAGCCGCAGAAGGGTAAAGACAGGGCTTTTTTAAAGGGAATTGCCCCAGAGGAGCCAGCAGGCTGTGGTTGCGCTCGATTTCGTGTGGAGGGGCTTCGGCCTGTGGGTCTATTTTATGGGGCAGGCGGTGTTTAAAGAAAAGGGAAAAGGGATTTTTTGCATATCCAATCGTCTTTCGGGCCCCTATGCTGACCGATAACCAACCGGTGGCGCCAAAGCGTTGCAGGTTGATGACGACCTCATAGGCTTCGCGCCGCAGTTGCCTGCGAAGATGGAAAAGCCGGCGGTACTTGTGTCGCTTTTTGTCCCAGACCCATACCTTTTGGATGTGGGGATGGCCCGCCAAGAGGCTTTCGTTGCCCTTTCTGACGAGGAAATCAATTCGTGCATCGGGCCATACCGCTGCTATGGATTCGGGCAAGGCCGTGGCCAGAATGACGTCGCCTATGAAGGCCGTTTGTATGATGAGTATGTTCATGAAATGCGGCTTGGGAGGTCAAAATGCCTCCATTTACTCCCCAAAATTGGGGATTTTAAGTGATATTTTATTTTTTTTCTTTGTTTTTTTGTCGGGCACTTTGCAAACTGAAAATAAACGCTTATATTTGGCCCGCAGGAATTTAAAAGCCTCTTCACAGGTAGGACTTTAAGAGGTTACTTGTTCACGCACAAAGTTCACGGTTATGCTCATTCTTTACATCACTGCCGGGGCATTTGTCTTGGGAGGTGCGGTGATTTCCGCGCTGAACATGATGGCCCAGAAGTCTCGCAGGTCTTATTGAGCGTTTATTTTTTGACTCAACTGTGGCAACAGGCTACAGTGGCCGATACAGGTCAACTCGCATTTCCCCCCCGGTGTGAGGAGTTGAAAACAACGCGATTTGCGATTGACTCGAAAAAGGTTATGGGTTTTGCTCATAGCCTTTTTTGTTTCTAACGGGATAGTTTTTTGTTACCGACCGGCGCCACAGGGCGTTAGGCATAAAAAAAGCCGACTTCCTTCGGGAAGCCGGCCTATTTGGTGAAGAAAAACTCGTAAAAACCTGTTTCAGGTGTATCTAATAGCTCTCAATTAAATAGATACCCTAAGTTGGCGATTCGCTGCCTTTCGGCAAAAAAAAGAGGTGAAGCCGGCCGAAGCCGGCTTCAGACCTCGAAAAAGCTGCTTTACCAACTTATGATTCTTGAATGCCCGTTGATGGTCAAGACGGCCGTTTGGTCGCCGAGGAAGATGATGTTGCCCTCAAAGGTGCGGCTGTCTCCGTTGCTGTTGGCGGCTTCGAGGACGAAGGTCGCTTCGCCTGCCAGAATTTGGGGATCGGGAGCGCGCTTCACTTTGATGTCAATGAAGTTCATGCTCATGGTGGTGCTGAGCCACATATCGGGATTTTCCACGGAAGTGCGCGTATGTGCAGCATCGCGGGTGCCATTGACGATGACGAAATTGGGAGACAGCAGATGTGTTACATCCATGAGGGTGAGGCTGTTGCCTTCTGTGGTGGCCTGGGGCGTTTCGCTTTGGCCTTCTACTGAGCGTTCGAGATGCAGGGTTACGGGCATGCCGTTTTCACAGATCAGTTCCCAGGATTTTTGGATGTTGTAGGTGGCGGTTACGTAATCGTTTTGGTAAGAGTGGACGAAGGAGGTGTCTCCGGAGTCGCCACAGTTGAGCGATTTGGCATAGGCGTCGGTGGAAGTGATGGCTTCATTGGCTTCGGCCGACATGCCTTCGTCTTCTGTAGCGATGGACTTGGTGATGGCTTCGACGGCTTCGTCTTCGCTCATGGCTTCTTGCTGCTGTGCCTGGTTTTCGGGTTCATCGGGCGTAATTTGCTCTTGCTCGCAAGCGCTGAAGGTGAAGAGGAAGAGGCCCAGACTGAGGGTGATTAAAATGCGAAAAGTTTTCATGGTGTTTTGGTTTTGATGAGGTGCAGATCTGGCCTGCAGACTCGGTTAAAGAATGTGGGTGTTACCTCACAAGTTGGGCGCAGCATTTATTTTGACTTTATTTATCAGATGCCTTCTCTATCGAGACAATGTTTGGATGTCTTTTTGAGTGGCAGGTTTATTCGTTGTTCATTTTTTGCCTGTTTTCCCCTTGTTACGCTTTCATATACCTCGCGATAGCAGGGGTCGTTGGTGCCCATGATGTGGTCCCAAAAATTGAAGTAAAGGCCAAAGTTGTAGTTAGCCCGCTGGTGGTGCAGATTGTGGTGTGTGGAGGTGTTGAGCCACTTTAGTATGGGGTGATCGAGCTGGTTTTTGGGGAAAATTTCATAGCCGAGATGTCCTACAATGTTCCAGACGAGCAACCAGAAGCTGAGAAAGAAAAGGCTTGCCGGGTGCAAGGGGATGAAAAATACCAAGACAGGCACAAAGGCGATTTCCAGGATGGCCTCTACGGGATGAAAGTCAAAAGAGGTCCAGGGCGTAGGGTTGCGGGAGCGGTGATGTTCTTTGTGAATGGCAAAGAATTTGGGATGATGCATGAGCCTGTGCGCCCAGTAAAAATACGTATCGTGTATAAAAATCAGAGCTATACAGGTCAAAATGAAATAAGCGGTGCTGTGCTCGCTCAAATCCATGTAAAGACGGGTATAACCCAGTTTTTGCAGATAGATGAGTCCGAGGAAGATGGCTGTAAAGATAAAAGCTGTGTAGAGAGAGTGTTTTATTTCTTCAAAGATTCTTTTTCCTTTGGGCAAGCGTTGCTGGATTTTGCGATGCATGAATTTTCCGGGGAGAAACTGGTAGAAAACCAGGAACGTCAATCCGGCAGCCAGCAGGTAGCGCAGGTAAAAGAGTGTGCCGGTGAGGAGCCATGCCTGAAAGAAACCGTAGTGATCTAAGAGGTATTTCATGGGTCTTGGGATTTTATTGTTGAGTATTTGTGCGGTTTAGAGACGAGGCGGAGCCTCGTCTCTATGGAGTGCATTTTACCATTCTATGGGGTAGGTCGTGCCATTGATGATGACATCTGCGGCCTGGTTTCCAAGGAAGACGATGGTGCCTTCGAAAGTACGGCTTTCGCCACCTTCGACTTCTGCGGTGATGGTGAAAGTAGCCATGCCGCTGTCTATCTGGTAGTTGCCCTTGTTGATGTTGAGGTTTTCCAGCTCAAAATCCAGGGTGGAGTTGAAGGTGTATTGGTTGCCCACTTGCGATTCCTGGGTTCCGGAGCGTTGATAGGTGCCATTGACGATATAGTCTGTACCGTTGAGGAGGTTGTCCACATTCCAGGCGGAGGAGCCGCTGTCTGAGGAGACTATGCGGGGGGTTGTGTAGGTGCCGGTGGTGGAAGTGGTAAAGTCCATAGCGACGGGGAAGTCCACATCATTGCAGTGGAGGATGAAAGTGCTGTTGGTGGCATAGCTGGCAGAGACGAGGTTGCCTTGATAGTCATAGGTGAAGCTGGTGTCGCGTTCTTCTTCGCAGGGGGTGTCGAGCAGGCCTTTATAGACGTAGTCGTCGGCAATGGTAGCCATTTCGGCAACTTCCTGCTCGAGGCCGCCGGTTTCGTCGCTTACGGAGCCTTCGATCATGTCAACGACATCCTCTTCTGAGGCGACTTTGGCTTCGGGTTCGGGCGTGGTGTCTTCGGGCCGGCAGGCGGTGAAGGCCAGGACTGTGGCACCAAAGAACAGGGCGATGATTTTCCAATTTGCTTTCATGGTCGTTCAGGTTTTAAAGTTTAAAAGGGTGTGTGTGAATCATTTGGTTTTTTGTTTCACCGAAGATTCGAAAAGGGCTTCTTCGGTGATTGCAGGGGCAAAGGAAGGGCGGTGTGCCACTGTGTGCAAATTCTTTCAACCTATGGAGCGGCTTTTTCAACATTTGGCGAAAGCCGGATCGAAAAAGGCTATATGTGGTATATTGTGCCATTGGTAGGCAAGGAGCAGCGGTTTGTTGAATGGAAGTTTCTGTTCCCTGATTGAGCTGCTATATTTAGGGCCTCTAAAACGAATAGACATGCTTTCTGGAGAAAATCAGATACCTCTTTTAAATCGTCGGGGAGTGCGTTTGCTTTTGCACGTAGCGATATGGCTGGTGGCATTGGGCTTGCATACCATGGCTTTTCTCGGGCAACTGCCCTGGGATTTGTTGCTGTTGCGCTCTGTTTTAAATATCGGTTTGTTGGCGGTGGTTTTCTATGTCAATTTGTTTTTGCTGAGGAGGTTCTTTTTCAAACAGCGTTATTGGGCTTATGCGGTCTATTTGGCGGGCTTGTTTTTGGCAACGGCTTTTTTGCGTGCCCATTTCAATATGCAGTTGACGTTGTTGCCTGCCCGCCTTCCCCGGCTTTCCATGAATACGGCCTTGTTGATTGCGGCCTTTGTTACGAATGTGTCTATTTTGATGGTCAGCATTTTTTATGCTTTGCTGCAGTATTACTATCGCAAGGAGGCTGTCAAACAGCGTTTGGAGCAGGAGCGCAGCGAAGCTGAATTGCAATTCCTCAAAGCGCAGATCAACCCCCATTTTCTTTTTAACACGCTGAATAATATTTATGCTTTGGCTGTTACCGGTTCGCCGAAGACGGCTGATATGGTCTTGCGCTTGTCTGAGTTGTTGCGCTATGTGATTTACGATGGCGCCAAAGACAGTGTGTCTTTGGAAAAAGAGGTCAGGCATCTCGAGGAGTTTATCAATTTATTTAAAATGCGCATGGAGCAGGAGGTGAATCTGACTTTCACCTATTCCGGTGAACTGGCGGGCAAAAAAGTGGAGCCTCTCATGCTCATGCCTTTGGTGGAGAATTGCTTTAAGCATTGCGATTTTGACATGAATGAAGATGCTTATGCGCATATTAAACTGCGCGTAGAAGACGATCACCTTTGGTTTGAGGCTCGCAACAGTGTGGACAGGCAGCATGAGCAAAAAGACAAGGTTGGCGGAGTCGGTCTTAGCAATATGCGTAAGCGCCTCCGCTTGAGATATCCCGATGCACATGTGTTTGAGGTGGTGGAAGAGGAAGCGATGTTTGAAGTGAAATTGAAGTTGCCGCTGGCCGGGTGAGTGTTGAGTGTCCTTTTTTATGATAAAAATTAAAATACGATGAGAGTTCTATGTGTTGACGACGAGTATTTGGCCTTGCAGTTGCTGAAGGAATTTATTTCTCAGGTGCCGGATTTGGAGCCGGTGGGTTTTTTGAAGTCGCCTATAGAGGCTCTGAAGGTTTTGCAGGAGCAGACGGTTGATCTGTTGTTTTTGGATATACAGATGCCGACGCTTGCGGGAAATAACCTGTTAAAGGCTTTGCCGCATCCGCCTCAGACGGTATTCACAACAGCTTATGCGGATTATGCGACGGAGGCTTTTGATCTGGATGCAGTGGATTATCTGCTCAAGCCCTTTTCTTTTGAGCGGTTTTTGAAAGCCGTGAATAAGGCGCGGAATGCCATGGCCAGTAAAGCTCCCTCAGGCATTGGAGCACAGCAGCTTTTGGAAGGAACCAAAGATTATATGGCTGTCAAGGCAGACGGGAAAATGCGGAAGATATGGTTTCGGGAGATACGTTATGTGGAGGGCTTGAAGGAGTATGTGCGCATTCACTGCGAAGAGGGAAAATACGTCGTGCTTGAGCGGATGAAAACGCTGGAGGAGATTTTGCCGAAAGGCCATTTTATGCGTGTTCATAAATCCTACATCATTGCCTGCAATCGGGTTACGGGCTTAGAAGGAAATATGTTGGAGTTGGGTGCTGATCGCATTCCCGTAAGCCGGGCAAAGCGGGAAGAGGTGGTGAAGTTGTTGTTTTAATTTTTGCTTGTTGATTTGTTCATAAAAAAAGTGCGTCACAGAGTGACGCACTTTTTTTATGAACACTAAAAAGCCGATCAGGTTCTTACTCTTTTACAAAGCGCCTGATGAGGGGCGCTTGTCCTTCGCGTGTAAGTTGCAGGATGTAGATGCCTGCGGGCCATTTGTCGAGGCTGATTTCCAGCTCATTTTGCGTGCTGTAAGAAGCGTAGAGCAATTTGCCTGACAGATTGCGAATGCTGATGCTGACTTCCGCATTGGCGTTTTGACAGGGCCATTGGATGGTAAGTTGATCCGTTGCAGGATTGGGGAAGAGCCTCAGGTTTTCGGTTGCGTGGCTTTGGGTACGATCTGTTTGGGCGGTAACACTGCTTATGCTTACGGAATTTTGTTCTTGATTGAGCAGAACGCCGGCAGTGGTGAAGAAATAGGTATCAGACCAGGGCGTCCAGCCAAAGACGCAAAGCGTTTTGACGATGTACTCGTATTCCGTTTGCGGGCTGAGGTTGCCGATGAAGGCTATGGTGTCGGGGCTGTTGATGCGCTTCCAGGGGTCATCTGTTCCTGCTACGCGATAGGCGATGCGATAGAACAGTGCGTCGGGGACTGCCTGCCAGGTGATTAGGGCTGTATTGGGTGTCGTTTGCACCGGTTCATTAGGTATGAGGTTGGTGCATTCGGTTTCATCCATGCCTTCCTGGGTTGTGAAAAAGAAGAGTTCGGACCAATCTGTCAGGCCGGTTTCGCAGCGCACGCGTATTTGATATTCGTACTCCGTTGCGGGCATAAGGTTGACGAGCGTGATGAAGTTGGCCGGGGTGTTGCGTCTTTTCCAGGTAGTCGTGCCTGCGGGGCGATAGCGGATGACGTATTTTTCTGCGGCGAACATAGCCGGCCAGGTGATATAGGCTGTATTGGCCGTGGTCGTGGCCGTGGTGTTGATGGGGGGCAGGCATTCGCCGGGTTCTATAGGTCCAACAGTGAAAGAGAAGGCCGTTTGGAAGTCTGATACACCACAGTTGTTTTGTGCAGCCACATGCCAGTAGTAGGTAGAGTCGGGCATGAGCGGGCCTGCGTTGTAGGTGGTGTCGGCGGTGTTTGCACTTTCTACTACATTGGAGAACAGGCTGTCGGTGGCGAGTTCTACATAGTACATGCTCGCATTCGGGACTGCAGCCCAACTGAGGCTTGGTGCGGGAGGAACATTGGTCGTTTCGTTTGCGGGTGCGATAAGCGCTACCTGTGCCGGCGCTCCGGGCAGGATGATGAGCGTGCCATTGGCGATATGGGTGTTGGTGCCATCGGTGCCGCTGACTTCAAAGGGATAGGAACCCGGGCTTACCGAGGCGGTATTGTCAATGACCATCTCACTTATTCCCGGGGCTGCAACGGGATTGGGCGTAAAGCTGACGCTCAGGCTTGCAGGCAAGCCGTTGGCGGACAGAGAGACGTCGCCGGAATAGGCTCCGACAATGCCGATGTTGACTACGGTGCCGGCGGGGAGTCCCTGGCAAACTTCTATTTGTGGGTTGGCAATAGAGACGGTGAAGTCGTTGTCATTGCCTCCGGTGATGGAGAAGTTTGCATCGGAGATGTCGTAGAAGATGTTGCCGGAGCCTCTGACTTGCACGCGGGCCGAGTCGGTGGGCATGTTGGGTACCAGTACCATTTCGGAGCCGTCGTTGGGTACGGCTGTTGCGAGGATAACGGGGTAGGTATAACCTCCATCGAGGGAGAGGAGGATGTCCACATTGGGGGTGTTGACGGCGCCGCCATTGGTGCCGGCTACATCCCAGGTAACGGCTTCCATGGTGCCGGCGGTCCAGTTGACGGCCGTGCTGTTGGGCGTTGTGACGAGGAAGGGGCCGCTGCTGCCATCTACCGTAACGATCATTTCATCGTCGTCGGTACAGCCGGCTCCGGCGAAGTTGTCGCGAACGGTAAGGCGGAAGGTATAGGTGCGCCCTGTATTGGCGAGCACTTCCCAGGTGGGGGAGGTGTTGTTGACTACGGCGTCTAATTCGGGCAGGTAGCGCATGTTGGAGCTGGTCGGTCCGAAAGAGCGGAATGCGGGGCCTGTGGTACTGCCGGCCTGTGGGGGCATGGGGGCTACCTGTTTGTCGTATTGTTCCCAGCAGTAGGTCAGGGCATCTCCGTCGGGGTCTGAGCCTGTACCCTGGAGCACAAAGGGTGTGGATTTGGGGATGGTGTAATCGGCTCCGGCATTGGCTACGGGCGGGTTGTTGCCGGTATTGGTAACCGTAGGGCAGGCGTTGCCTGCGCCCGTGACGAAATTGCCCATGAGGATGATGCTGTT
>Ga0256832_1000731_pt1 | contig 21577 bp, 21 predicted proteins | sample 134614metaG_FD_190534 | JGI IMG/M metagenome (GOLD analysis project Ga0256832, IMG submission 190534) | Hydrothermal vent microbial communities from Lau Basin, Pacific Ocean - 134-614 | ecosystem: Environmental > Aquatic > Marine > Hydrothermal vents | place: Pacific Ocean: Lau Basin | collected... | reverse complement strand
TTTCATAAGAGACGCTTTAGGATATCTTGTTGACGAAGAGGGAAACTATCTTTTGGGAACATTAGCAGATAATATAAAAAACGGCGTAGCCACACCGATAGAGGAGATAAAAAGAGAAGATGTCGGCTTACAAAAAAAGATCCATCTTCCAACTAATTTAAAAATAGCTCCAAAACCGACAACATTCGTTCAAATAAAGGGAAATTTAGACCCATCTGTTTATAAAAGATTCGATCCAAAACTTCAAAAAGATGTAGAGATTCCAAATATAGAGAAATTTTCAACCGATATAATCTCTCCAAATGGAGAGAAGAGAAAACTTATAATAACTTTTGAAAAGGTGGTTCCCCAAAAACAAAAGGGAGTCGATTGGAAAGCCGTTTTTCAAATAACAAACCAAGAAGGGAAAATCTTGGAATCAAAAGAGGGAACTTTATCTTTTAATGAAGAGGGAGCGTTAATCAAAGCAGAAATTCCAAAATTAACCAATGAAGGAGTCCCTCTTACAATAGATTTGGGAACAGTTGCAAACGAAGCTGTAAAAAACGGAGGGTTTGATGGAATAGTCTCTTTTAATGGAGCTTCAAAACAAAAATCTATCTCTAAAGACGGATATCCAGAGGGAGAGCTTATAAATTACGATATAAGAGAAAACGGAGATATAGTAGCGGCATTTAGTAACGGCAAAAGCACTCCCGTAGCAAAGGTGGCAATTTACCATTTTCAAAACGATCAAGGGCTTCATAAAGTAACCCCCACTATCTATGAACCGACTCCAAACAGCGGAGAGCCCAAATTTTATAAAGACAAAAACGGAAATGTTATAGAAGAGTCCAAAATTTTATCCAAAACCTTAGAGACTTCAAACGTTCAATTAAGCGAATCCCTAACAAGGCTTATAGTAATGCAAAAAGCCTTTGATGCAAACGCAAAAAGCATAACTACAAGCGATCAGATGATTCAAAAAGCCATAAATATGAAAAAGTAGGCACACATTTTGCTTGATTTAAAAGAGGAGTTTTTATAAAGGCAAAATAAAGGATTAAAAGATGATGAGATCCCTTTGGGCCGGAGTTACAGGCCTTCAAGCCCATCAAGTAGCTATGGATGTGGAAGGAAACAATATAGCCAACGTAAATACGGTAGGATATAAATACTCAAGAGTAAATTTTGCAGACCTTCTTTCTCAAACGAGCAAAATAGCCACCGCTCCTCAAGGAGAGATGGGAGGTAAAAATCCCATTCAGGTGGGACTTGGAACGAAAGTTAATGCAATTACCAAAATCTTCTCGCAAGGCTCTATCAAAACAACCGATAAAAATACCGATCTTGCCATTCAAGGAGATGGATTCTTTGTTCTAAGCGGCGATGGAGGAAGAACTTTTAAATATTCAAGAAGCGGAGATTTTACTTTTGACGCGAAGGGAAATCTCGTAGATAATAATGGATATGTAGTCCAAGGATGGGTTAGAGATTCTCAAACAGGTAAAATAGATCCGACCACTTCGGTTAGAAATATAGAAATCTCCCCAGGATTAACAGCTCCCGCTAATCCAAGCTCTTTTATAGCTTTAAAAGCAAATCTAAATTCGGGAGATAAAATAGTCAGCAAATCTCCAATAAGAGAATTAGACGATATAAATGGAATAGCCGGAGCAGATAACCAAATAAATACAAAAGATGATGAAAAAATAGATGATTTTGAAGTTTTATTTAATGAAAAGGGAGAAGCTTTTAATCTTCAAGAGGGACAGGGAATAAATGTAAGTTTTGACGGCGGACAAACTACAAAGGAGTTTAGATATACAAACGATTCTGCAAAAGTAGATACCACAGGTGCAAGCGGTGTTTACAGATTTAAAACTACAGAAGATTTAAGAGCCGCTCTTCAAAATCTTGCAAGACAAACAGAAAATACAGTAAAAGTTGTAGTAAACGACAGAGGAAAATATGAAATACAAAACTCAGATCCAAATTCAGCAAACGATTTAAATATTGTAATCTCCTCAATAGAAGATAACAACACAGTAGAAAATATCAGATTTACAGAAGCCTTTAAATCGCTATCGGGAGAGCTTCCGGCAAAAAGCACCGTAAGCCGCGTATCTCAAATAATAAATGCCGCAACTTACGCGTCAAGTATAGATATTTACGACTCTTTGGGAACAAAACATACAGTTAGATTCGAATTTAGAAAAGCTGGCTACAAAAGAGATCAAAACGGCACGAAAGTTGGAACTGTATGGGATATGAAAATTTCAGTTCCAGAGCCGGGAGATATAAACGGAAAAATAGTGCCAAACGAAATAGATGGACAAATAACCTTCAATAAAGACGGCTCTTTATCCTCCTACACGCCTTCAAGCATAACATACACGGCAAACAACGGTTCTGCTCCAAATCAGATAATAGATCTAAAATTTGGCTCGGCAAACGATTTTGACGGGCTTACAAGTTTTGATGCAAGAAGCAATACCGCAAGCATAACTCAAGACGGATATCAAAGCGGAGATTTAATAGGAATCAGCATAGATGAAAGCGGGACAGTAATAGGCAATTTCTCAAACGGAAGAAATATGTCTTTAGCCAAAGTAGCAATGGCAAGATTTACCAACAATTCAGGACTTCAAAGCGAAGGAAACAGCCTCTTTTCAGAAACGGCAAATTCGGGAGCGGCTTTGATAGGGGAAGCGGCTATAGGAGGAAGAGGTTTTATCCAATCAAGCGCTCTTGAGATGAGCAATGTGGATTTAAGCAGAAGCTTAACTCAGCTTATCGTGGTTCAAAGAGGTTTTCAGGCAAATTCAAAAACTATTACAACTTCTGATCAGATGTTAAACACTCTTTTGCAACTTAAACAGTAAAAGGGGAAATCCCCCTTTTTTATTAATGTTTTACCTTCTCTTTTGAAGATTTGCTTTTTGACTCTTTTTTAGAAGAATGTTTTTTAGCTCTCTTTTTTACACTCTCTTTTGTTTTGGAAGAGGCCTTTTTTGTTTTCGATTTTGTTGAAGTTTTTGATTTTTTAGTTTTTTTAGAAGCTTTTTTAGGAGATTTATTTTTAATACCTTTTTTTACATTATTTACGATATTATCCCCAATTCCTTTAATATTTTTCAAATCTTCAGCACTCTTTATTTTGTGCGTCTTTCTGTATTTTATAATAGCCTCAGCCTTCTTCGCCCCTATTCCTTTAATGCTCATAAGCTCCTCTTTGGAAGCTGTGTTTAAATTAATGGCAAAAAGCATAGAAGCGGTAAAAAGCATTGCAATTAACAACTTTCTAAACATTTTAACTCCTTTAAAAAAATTTATGTCAAATTATATCATCTAATTGTGGAAAAATTGTTAAATAGATAGAAATATTTATATGGCAATAAATATTTTGCCTATTTTTTAATCAGTAAAATAGCGTTTTTTTGTATTTTTTAATGATATTATTTTTATCGAAATAAATTATTAAGGAGAACAGATGAATAGGTTGTCTAAATTGACTCTACTCTCTTTGTTGCCTCTTTCGCTTTTTGCGGGGGAAGCTAATAAATTGGATACGGGAGATACGGCATGGATGCTTGTAGCCACAGCTTTTGTTATGTTAATGACACCGGCTGGTTTGGCTCTTTTTTATGGAGGTTTGACAAGAAGCAAAAATGTCTTAAACACGATAGGCATGAGCCTTATGGCATACGCCATAGGAACTTTGGTATGGGTAATAGCAGGCTATAGCATAGCTTTTGGAGATGGAGATTTTATAGGAACAGGAAAGCTCTTTTTAAGCGGAATAGATTCAAATACTATAAACGGAACGATTCCAGAGCTTCTTTTTGTAGCATTTCAGGGAACTTTTGCGGCAATTACCGTAGCAATAGCAAGCGGTTCGGTTATAGAGAGAATTAAATTTTCCACATTCGCAATTTTCAGCGCGCTTTGGATTTTGGTTGTTTACGCTCCAGTAACCCACTGGGCATGGGGAGGCGGAGAGACTCTAAATTTTGGCGAAATAGATTTTGCGGGCGGAACTGTTGTTCATATTAACGCCGGTGTGGCAGGATTTGTTTTGGCTATGCTTGTTGGAAAGAGAAAAGATTATCAAAAAACGGCTATTAAACCATTCTCTCCAATTCTATCTGTTCTTGGAGCGGCTCTTCTTTGGTTTGGATGGTTCGGATTTAACGCCGGAAGTGAAGTTGCAGCAGACGGCACAGCGGCATCTGCGTTTTTGGTAACAAATGTGGCAGCCTCTTTGGGAGTTATAGGATGGCTGTTAGCTGAGTGGATAGTTTATAAAAAACCGACATTAGTGGGCGGAGCTTCAGGAGCAGTTGCAGGACTTGTAGCGATTACGCCAGCTTCCGGAACGGCAGGAGTAGTAGGAGCCATCATTATAGGTTTTGTTGGAGGAGTTTTGGGATTTTTGGGAGTTTCCAAAATCAAAAAATTATTTAAAGTAGACGATTCTTTAGATGCGTTTTGGGTTCACGGATTGGTAGGAATTTGGGGCTCAATAGCTACGGCTTTGTTTATAGCCTCTTATGCAATGCCTGAGAATTTCAATTTAGGATCTCAACTTTTAGCTCAGATAAAAGCTGTTTTACTAACTGTAGTATATAGCGCTATAATGACTGCGGTAGTATATTTTGTATCAAGCTTACTCACCGGAGGCGGAAGAGTAAATGAAGAGGATGAGCAAATAGGACTTGACGAAACAACTCATGGCGAAAAAGCCTTAAATCTATAAGGAGTCGTAAATGTATAAAATAGAAGCAATTATAAAGCCTTTTAAACTTGAAGATGTAAAAGAGGAGCTTGTAGCCGAAGGTATAGAGGGAATGACCGTTATAGAGGTAAAAGGCTACGGAAGGCAGCAAGGACACAGCGAACTTTACAGAGGAGCGGAATATATAGTAGATTTCTTGCCAAAAGTTAAAATAGAGATAGTGGTTTCAGAACCTTTCTTGGAAAAAGCTGTAGAGATTATAAAAACAAAAGCAAAAACCGGCAAAATAGGAGACGGAAAAATCTTCGTAAGCAAGGTAGAGAGAGTTATTAGAATAAGAACAGGCGAAGAAAACGAGGAAGCTTTATAATTTTCGCTCCCTTTTGGGAGCGAAAATTTAACAAGCACACTTTATCTCTTTTACGGTTGTGTAATTGTTTATAAAATAGGAATCTTTAAATTTAAGAAGTGTTTTAACCAAAACTACCGTAACCAAAGGCTCTATAACCAAATTTATCGCATATGAGGACATAAATTTAAGCCAGCCTTCTGCAGGATGCTCTAAAACTCCTCCCCAGCTTAGCCAAAATAGAACCATTAAACTCATCAAGACATAATAAGTTGTATCAATTTTCACAAGATCAAAATAGTTTATTCCATCTTTTATATCTCTTGTCATACTTTTTGATAGATCGCCTGTTGTAATTTTCCAAACCTTATTTTTGTAAATATTATGAACTATTATTAAAGGAACAGCCAAAGAGAGGAAATTTATTCCCAAATGAACCATATCTTGTGGCTCAAAAATAGGCGTAGCCTGAATTGCCAAACTAATTGCAAAACCATAAAGAGTTGGAGTGAAACCGAAAATAAGATACATAATCAAAAAACTTACCATATGCCATTCGCTTGGACCTACCGGAAAATGTGGCAAAAACTGCATCATCAGTAAAAACCATAAAGCCGCCAATGCGGTTCTCCCAAGATTTAGAATACTTTTTTTAATATCTTTAAAAGATACCCAATCTCTCAAATAGTAACCTATAACTCCTACCGCTGCCATATTTGCCATAGCAACTTTCGGAGGTATAACCATACCGGGTTCTATATGCATGCACTCTCCTTTTTTTTGATTTATAAATTTAATTCTACCCAAATAAAACAAAAAATCGATAAAAAAAAATCTCAAAAAGCCGAATTTAATATTAAACATTGTGAACCCTATATAAATAGAATTTAGACAAAAAGTAATCTTTTTAAAGATTATTATTAATATATTTAATTCTTATATTTAAAATATTTATCGACAGTTAAATATTTTATAAATATAAAATATTTCTGACTAAAATATTTTAATTAAAAATTTAAGATATTATGATATAATTTTAAAAAAAAGGATAGAAAATGGAATATATTAAAAATATAAGCAAAATAGAAAAAGAAAATTTCAAACAAGAAGAAAAAGATTTTGGAGATTTTCCGTCTCCTGAAGATCTGCCGCTAAAAGAGTTATGGGAGAGTTCTAAAGATAAAAAAAATGACGCTTTTTACGAGAAACTTTTTCAAAAAATACTAAAAAAGTTTTCAGATTAAAAGAGAAAATTAGCTTTTCTCTTTTTTAATCATCTCTCTTAAAACTCTTTTTAAAACTTTTCCCGTAGCATTTTTTGGAAGCTCTTCTACTACATAAATACTTTTTGGAATTTTAAAATTGGCGAGATTTTCCTTTAAATATTTTCTAACTTTCAACTCATCTATGCTCTCACCCTCCTCTAATTCCAAATAGGCTACCGGAACTTCCACTCCCTTTTCATCTTTTACTCCAATTACTGCAGCATTTTTTATGGAAGGATAATTTATTAAAACCTCCTCTATCTCTCTTGGATAGATATTAATTCCTTTTGAGATAATCAAATCTTTCTTTCTATCAACTATATAAATAAACCCTTCTTCATCCATCTTTCCTAAATCCCCAGTTTTAAGCCATCCGTTTATAATAGTCTCACTCGTAGCCTCCGGTCTGTTTAGATACCCCATCATAACGTTATCGCCCTTTACGATAATCTCTCCAACTTCTCCTCTTGGAAGTTCAACCATATCTTCATCAACTATTTTAACTTCAACTCCGGGAATTGCGGGGCCAACTGAGAGAGGCTTTTGTTTATGGGGAAGATTTACAGAAACTACAGGAGACGCTTCGCTAAGACCATACCCTTCAAGAAGTTTGCCTTTTTTAAATCTTTTTTTAAATCTCTTTAAAGTATCTTCTGATAAAGCAGCAGCTCCGCTAACATAGAATTTCACTTTATTGAAAAAATGAAAATACCAAGGAAGCTTGGCTTTGCTAAGAGCGTTATAGACATCGGGAACTCCGGTAAAAATGGTAACTCTTTTTAAGAGAGTCTGTTTTATAATGTTGGAAAAAGGCATAATGGATCTTATTATCACAACTCCGCTTCCAAAAAAAAGCGGCATCAAAACAGTAACCGTTAAAGTAAAAGAGTGAAACATTGGCAAATATACAATGAATCTATCTTTTGGAGTAATCTTCATAAGTTTGCTTATTCCATAAATATTTGCAAAAATATTTTTATAGCTAATCATAGCCCCTTTTGGTTTTCCGGTAGTTCCGGATGTATAGATAATTAAAGCCAAATCATCTATTTTTGGTTTATGGTGGATTATTTCGTGAGATTCCAAATTGGATAAAATCTCTTTAAAAGAGATATTATTCTCATCAAGAGAGATTCTCTCCCCTTCCCATATAATCTTTTCAATCTTACTCTTTTCTATTAGATTTTGCGTATTTTTAGCAAATTTTGAGGAAGAGACTAAAATTTTAGCCTCACAATCATTTAAAATATAAGCTATCTCATCCTCTTTTAAAAAAGTATTTATAGGAACCGCCACAGCTCCGAGCTTTGTGGAAGCAAGCAGGGCTATTACAAACTCCAAAGAGTTAGCCACTACCAAAGCTACTTTGTCCCCTTTTTTTACTCCAACAAACTCCAAAAATCTTGCAAAAGTATCGACTTTCATTTTAAGTCTGTAAAAGTCGATTTTTTTATTGTCTATAAAATAGGCCGTTTGGCTTGGAGACTCTATAGCATGTTTTGTTAAAACTTCATAGAAATTATTATATTTATAATCAAACATAGGCCGCCTCTCTCCATTTTTCTTAATTCTATTGAAAATCAACTTAACGATTTTTGAGAGGAGGCCTAAAATTTAAATTGTATCTCTTTGAGGATTGATTTTACTCATTCCCTCTTTCATTGAGAGATAACTGTTTAAAGCGGCTATATAAGCCCTCGCGCTTGCAAGCATAGTATCTATGCTAAGTCCATGGCCGATTACGGCCGGTTTTTCCTCTTCAAAAACTACTTTTACAACAACTTTCGCAAGAGCGTCTTTACCTTGAGTTACAGCGTTTACTCTATAATCTTTCAAAAGCCCTTTTATCTTACTTATTCTGTCTATCGTTTTAAAAATAGCATCAATTGTTCCATCGCCTATGGCCGCATCTGTTATCTCCTCTCCTTCATATCTTATGGTTACAGCAGCGCTTGGAACTCCTCCCGTGCAGTCGCTAAGCTGAAGCCTAACCAATTCGTAAACTTGAGGAATTTTTACTATCTCATCCGCAATCAATGCTCTTATATCATCGTCAAATATCTCTTTTTTCTTATCGGCAAGCTCTTTGAATCTAACAAACGCCTCATCTATCTCCTCATCGCTTAAAGTATATCCCAAATCCTCTATCTTCTTTTTAAAAGCATGCCTTCCGGAATGTTTTCCTAAAACTATGGCGTTTTGATCAAGACCTATATCTTCGGCTCTCATTATCTCGTAAGTTTCCTGATGTTTTAAAACGCCGTCTTGATGAATTCCGCTCTCGTGAGCAAAAGCGTTTTTGCCAACTATCGCTTTATTTGGCTGAGGAATGATTCCGGTTATGTTGGAGACAAGCTTGCTTGTTGGATAAATCTCTTTTGTATTTATGTTTGTATCTATATTTTTAAAGATATCTTTTCTTACCTTTATAGCCATTACCACCTCTTCCAAAGCAGCATTTCCTGCCCTCTCTCCAAGACCGTTTATCGTGCACTCAATCTGTCTTGCTCCGGCTAAAACGCTTGCTAACGAATTTGCTACAGCCAATCCCAAATCGTTATGACAGTGAACTGACAAAATGGCTCTATCTTTTACAAAATCTTTAAGCTCTCTTATCATAGCCTCCATCTCTTGAGGAAATCTGTATCCAACAGTATCTGGAATATTTAAAGTGGTAGCCCCGGCTTTAATCACTTCGTCTAAAATCTCTTTTAAAAAGCCCATATCGCTTCTTCCGGCATCTTCGCAGGAAAATTCAACATCATCGGTGAAAGTTTTTGCATACTTTACCGCTTCTATAGCCTTTTTTACAACCTCATCGGGTGTCATTCTCAATTTATATTTCATATGAATGGGACTTGTGGCTATAAAGGTATGAATTCTTCTATATTTAGCCCTCTTTATAGCTTCTCCGGCTGCTGTGATATCCTTCTCCAAAGCCCTTGCCAAAGAGCATACCACGCTTTTATCCACAACTTCGCTAATTCTCTCTATAGCTTCAAAATCTCCTCTGCTTGCTGCGGCAAATCCCGCTTCTATAATATCCACTCCCAATTTTTGCAACTGCAAAGCTATCTGAACCTTCTCTTCCACATTCATGGAAGCTCCGGGGCTTTGCTCTCCGTCTCTTAAAGTAGTATCAAAAATTCTTATTATATCTTTTGACATATCCATATCCTTAATTAATTTTTATTGATTTTATAAAGTTTTTCATCAAAAATGAGTTAAATTGATTGATAAAAAATGAGGAATTAAAGTGAGAGCAGCAGGAGAGAGTTTTTTATTTCTATTTTAGGCAAAAATTTCAAAGATTTAAATATAGCGTCTTCAAATTCATTACGCTTTCTCATCGTCTCTCCTTTCTTTTTAATCAAAAGCTATTATACAATAAAAAATTATTATTTACCTCTCTTTTTTAAAACAAAATGATAAAATCCCCTGATCACTCCGTATAAAACATAAAAAGTGGAAGCGGTAAATAAAGCGATAGCGGGATTTAGATAGATTAGAGAAAATATCAAAATCATAAGTATCAAAACTTTTCTTACATTTGTTTTTTTGAAATCTATCTTTTTAAAACTAGGATACCTGATATTGCTTACCATTAAAAGAGAAATTATAAATATGTTTATTAAAACTAAAAAATTAAAAAAAGAACTTCCTATTTGAAGAGCTACTAAAACCCAAGAGACGCTAAAGATGGCAGCTGTTGGAATAGGAAGCCCGATAAATACGGAAGGCTCTATGTTTGCTGAGGTTACATTAAATCTTGCAAGCCTTATCGCCCCAAAAACCACATACATAGCAGCAGCTAAAGAGCCAAATTTCCCATACGCTTCTCCAAAAGAGAAATAAAAAAACATCGAAGGAGCCACGCCAAAAGAGACAATATCGGCCAAAGAGTCAAATTCTCCTCCAAATTTGCTTGTAGTTTTGGTAAATCTTGCAATCCTTCCATCCAGCCCGTCAAAAATCAAAGCCAAAAATATAAACCCGGCCGCTTTATGAAAATTTCCAGCAGCCGAATTTATAATGGAGATAACTCCGACAAAAATACTTCCGGCAGTAAAAATATTTGGAAGTAGATAAATTAGATGAAGACGGTTATCTTTGCTCATCTTTTTCTTGCTTTTTCTCACTCTCTTGAGACTTTACGCTTTTTTTACTCTCTTCAATATCGCTGTTTTCCGCCTCATGCTCTACAATGCGGCTCTCCATTCCCATCTCTTCTTCATAATTTTTTATAATCTCTACAACCTTTTTGCCCTCTATCGTCTCCTCTTTAAAAAGACACTCAACTATTCTCTCAATAGCGCCTTTATAATCTTTCAAAAGGGATTTTACATGCTCATATCTTTGGTCAAGGAAACTTTTTATATACTCATCCATCTCCTCGGCCATCTTTTCGCTATACTCTTTTGTAGTGCCTCCAGGAAGAAAGAGATTTTGCTGCTTTTCAAGCACCATAAGCCCAGCAACTTCGCTCATTCCATACATGCTTACCATATTTCTTACAATATCTGTAGCTCTCTCCAAGTCGTTATAAGCTCCGGTGGAGATTTCTCCTATAAAAATCTCTTCTGCCGCTCTTCCTCCAAGAAGCACGTCAATTTCCGCTACAAGCTCATGCTTTTGCATAAGATATTTATTCTCTTCTGGAGTATTTAGAGTATATCCAAGCGCTGCAAGCCCTCTTGGAATGATAGAGACTTTTGAAACTTTCCTTGCTCCTTTGGTAACTTCGGCAACCAAAGCGTGCCCGCTCTCATGATAAGCTACGATTTTTTTCTCTTTTGGATTTATTCTTCTGCTCTTCTTCTCAAGTCCCGCAATAGCTCTCTCCACAGCCTCTATCAAATCGGCTTGATGGACTCTGTCTTTATTTTGTCTTCCGGCAAGCAAAGCAGCCTCGTTTATAATATTGGCAAGATCGGCTCCGGCAAGTCCCGCCGTTAATCTTGCAATCTCTTCTAAATCCACATCATCTGCTATCTTTATATCTTTGATATGCACTTTTAAAATAGCCACTCTTCCCTTGAAATCTGGCTTGTCAACAAGAACCTGTCTATCAAATCTTCCCGGTCTAAGCAAAGCTGGATCCAAAACTTCCGGTCTGTTTGTGGCGGCTAATACAATAACCGGAGATTTATCGGAGCTAAATCCGTCCATCTCGGCAAGAAGCTGATTTAGAGTCTGCTCTCTCTCATCATTGCCGCCTATCGAACCGGCTGCGGCTCTGCTTTTTCCTATAGCGTCTATCTCGTCTATAAAAATTATGGAAGGAGCCTCTTTTTTTGCCTGCTCAAACAGATCTCTAACTCTTGCGGCTCCAACTCCCACAAACATCTCTATAAAACTTGAACCGCTAACGGAAAAAAACGGAACGTCCGCTTCTCCGGCAACCGCTTTTGCCAAAAGAGTTTTACCGGTTCCGGGAGGTCCTACAAGCAAAACTCCTTTTGGAATTTTAGCCCCAAGCCTTATATATCTCTCTGGATGTTTTAGAAAATCGACTATCTCTTTTACCTCCTCTTTTGCCTCCTCAACTCCGGCTACATCGTCAAATTTAACTTTGGGCTTTTCGGAATTTACAAGCTTTCTGCTGCTTCCCATTCCCAAAATTCCGCCGCCCATATTTTTTTGCATTCTATTTGCCAAAAACATCCAGATAGCAAAAAATATAAATATAGGAAGAACCCATGAAAAAAATATCTCCGTTAGCCAGTTGCTCTCACTATATCCGCCATAAGGAATATGTTTTTGCTCCAAAAGAGGAATTAGGGTAGTATCTCCGTTTACCTTCTTTGCGATATAAATAATTTTAGCGCCATTTTGATTGCTTACGGCCTTAATAGTTGTCTGCCCTATAGCAACATAATTTACTTTATTATCTTTTATAAGCTCTTTTAACTGGGAATAGCTTATCTCTTTTGTAGAGGTTATCATCCCAGAACTCATAGATGAACCGCCTTGAGAAAGTCCGCTTCCAGCCTGCGGTCCTAAAACCGATTTAAAAATCAAAATGATAATAATCGAAAAAATTGCAAACACTAAAAGCGGATTGTCATTAAAAAAATTATTATTTTTCTTATTTTTATTGTTTCTTCTTTTAGCCATCGACTACCTTTTAAACTTTTTTTAGAACGAAAGTTATCCATTCGTTCTTTTTTATTCTCGCAATTGTATCAAAATTATCAAAACTTTTTATTACACTTTGCTCATATCTCTCAAGTATTCCAGAAAGTATCAAATATCCTCCGCTCTTTAAAGCCCTTTTCAAATCTTTTGAGAGCATAATCAAAATATCGGCAATAATATTTGCTATCACCACATCATAATACTCTTCTTTAGCCTTATTTACCGAACCTATCCAAGCTTTGTTAAAAGATACCTTATTTACAGAAAAATTCTTTTTTGCACTCTCAATGGCTAATGGGTCAGTATCGCAAATATCGACCAACGCCCCTTTTTTAGCCGCAGCTATTGCCAATATCCCGCTTCCGCACCCGACATCCAAAACCTTATCATCTTTTTTTACATAATCCTCTATCGCTTCAAGAGAAGAGCTTGTAGTTTCATGATGGCCTGAGCCGAAAGCTAAGGCCGGATCTATTATTATGTCGATGGCATCACTTTTTGGAGGAATCCATGAAGGGTGAATATAAAAGGATTTAACTTGTATGGGAGTTACAGAGTGCTTGTATTTTTCTATCCAGTCTTGGTTTTTCTTTTTCTCAAGCGACATTGCAAATTCAATGCCGCTCTTTTTGGAAAATTCCAACAAAGCCCACTCAATATCTGACAAAGACTCTTCGCTTCTTAAAATTATCTCATTTTTTTTCTCTTCAATAGCCTCGTTAAAAAGGGCTAAAACCAAATCTAATACAATATCTTTATATTTCTCATCAAATCCGATTTTCAGTTCATAAAAATACTCTTTCATCTATCCTTTAACCGAGAACATCTTCAAGCTTCTCCTTTAAAACCTGCGGCGTAAAGGGTTTTACTATATAGTTGTTTACACCCGCTTTCAAAGCTGTAATAACCTCGGCTTTTCCTCCTTCCGTAGTTACCATTATTATAGGCATATCTTCATATTCATCTTTGCTTCTAACTTTCTTTACAAGCTCAAGCCCGTTCATTTCAGGCATATTCCAATCAGTTATTAAAACGTCTATATCTTTATTCTCTTCTAACTGCTTCCAAGCCTCAACACCGTTTTCTGCTTCAACTACCTCTTTGTGCCCAAGTCTTGCAAGAGTGTTTTTTATAATTCTTCTCATTGTCGAACTGTCATCTACAACTAACAATTTCACGATACATCCTTTATACTATTTTTTACTAAGATAATAGTTTTTATTTTTATAAAATCAATATCGTCAATGAGAAGTTAATTTTTAGCGATTAAAAAAGCCTTTTTTAAATCTATCATCCCTTCATAAAAGGCTTTTCCGACAATCACCCCCGCAATCTCTTTGGCTTTTTTTAATTTTTTTATATCTTCAATATCTCTAACGCCTCCGCTTGCTATGGTATCTATTTTAGCTGCTTTGGCAATGCTTAAAGTAAACTCTACGTTTACACCGCTCAAAGTGCCGTCTCTTCCCACATCTGTGCAGATAATTGCCTCAACTCCCGCATTAGCAAACTCTTTTGCAAGATCGGTAGCTTTCATGGAAGATTTCTCAGCCCAGCCCTCTACAGCCACATATCCATCTATTGCGTCTATTCCTACAGCTATGGGATATTTTTTGGCAACCTCTTTTACAAAATCGGGATTTTTTAAAGCAATAGAGCCTAAAATAATTCTATCGATTCCAAGATCGATATATCTTTTTATAGTCTCTTCATCTCTAATCCCTCCTCCAAGCTCCATTTTCAAAGAGGAGTTTTTCCTTATTTTCTCTATAGCTTTTAAATTTTTGGGCTCTCCGGCGAAAGCCCCGTTTAAATCTACAATATGAACCCATCTGCTTCCAAGCTCTTCAAACTTTTTAGCTATTTTCCAAGGCTCTTTAGAGTAAATTTTTGCACTATCCATCAAACCCTTAGTAAGCCTTACGGCCTCTCCGTCTTTTAAATCTATAGCCGGTAATATCTCCATCATAACTCCACAAAATTTCTTATTATTTTAAGCCCGTTATTATGCGATTTTTCGGGATGGGGCTGAATACCAAATATATTATCTTTGCATACCGCGCTTACAAACTCATATCCGTAAACGCTTTTTCCAATTACATATCTCTCATCGCATACAGCATGAAAACTGTGAACGAAATAGAGATAGAAAGCTTTTGGCAAACCTTCAAAAAGAGGTGTCTCTTTTTGAACAAAAAGCTCATTCCATCCCATATGAGGCACCTTAAGAGGAGTTTTAAATCTGCTTTTATCAAACGCAACTACTTCCCCCTCTATCAATGAAAGCCCCTTGTGCTCTCCAAATTCATAGCTTTTTTCAAAAAGAAGCTGCATTCCAAGACATATTCCAAGCAAAGGTTTGCCGCTTTTTGCAAACTCAATAACCGCATCCCCCATTCCGCTTTTTTCTAAATGGTTCATAGCATCCCCAAAAGCTCCGACTCCCGGCAATAAAATCTTATCAAAATTTTTAACTTTTTCAGGATCGCTTACTATCTGCACACTCTCGCCAGCTTTTTTAAAAGCATTCTCCACGCTTCTTAAATTTCCCATATTATAATCTATTACGGCAATCATCCCTCTTTTACCCTTTTTTCAACATGCTCTCTAAAAACTTCAAAATAGCCTCTATTGCTTGGAAGCAAGTTAGCCATTTTTAAAAGATTATTAAAATAATCCTCTTTTGTAATATTGCCTTTTAAAAGCTCATATTGAATATAGAGCCAATAGGTATTTAAAACATCACTTTCGCAATACTCTCTTATCTTCTCAAATCTGTTTTCATAATAAAGATCCAAAACCTGATCCCCGCTTACCTCATATTTTCCGGGAGCGCCTATTAAAGAGCAGAGAGTATCAAGCTTTAATCCTCTAACCGCTCCAAATTCTGCTATATGATCCATTAAATCCACATGAAATCTGTCAGAATATCTGCTTCTGTAATTATCCCATTTGCTTTTGTTAAAAATGGGATTTTCCTTTTCAAAATAGGAAGGGCAAGAGATATTATACTTCATAGCCCTTATCATAAGCATTGGAATATCAAATGTCCTTCCGTTAAAAGAGACAAGTTTTGGATTATTTTTATCTATAAATGAGAGGAACTCAAAAATCAAATCTTTTTCATTATTAGCTTTTATGGAGCTAACTTTTTTAAAGGAGCCAAAATCATCTGTTATAACGGCCGATATAGCCACAACCTTATGAAAAACGACGGGCAAAAAGGAAGAACCGCTCTCTTCTTCCTGTTTTTTTAAAGCTTTTAAAGAGACCTCTTTGTCATCGCCTTCATATAGAAATACTTTTCTTATTAAATCGGCATCCGGAATAGTTTCACAATCAAAAATACAAATCATAAAACGTATTATAGTCTAATTCCAACTAAAAGTTCTATATTTTAAATTTTCTATTTTGTAGATTTTTACTTTTTTATTTTTCAAAGAGTAAAGTTTTTTGATTGTAAAATATATCAAGATACCTATTACGTCAGCTAAAAAATCTTTTAGACTAAAACTTCTACCAGGTACAAAAAAGAGTTGATAAAATTCAATAAAACCCCCTATAGAAAGCAAAATAAAAATATGCAAAAGGCGATTTTTTATATTATAAGCCTTCTCCAATAAAAATGCCAAAGTTACAAAAGCTACTATATGATTTAATTTATCGTTGAAATTTACTAAAAAATAGAAAAATGGACGATTTTGATATGTAAAATTATGAAAGGATAAATAGAATATAGCGGCTATGATAATAAAAAATAGAATTCTAAAAAAGTTTGACAAATTGTCTCCTTCTTTCTATAATTACAAAAATTTTAAAAGTTATAAGAATATGGATAAATATTATTTCCATAAACAAATTTATTTTACAATTTTTTTTATTAAAGAGCGTTTATGCGTATAGCTATCGTAAAACTATCAGCTTTAGGCGATATAGTTCACTCCATGATAGTGCTTCAATTTATAAAAAAACACTATCCGCACGCTAAAATAGACTGGATAACTGAAGAAGCGTTTTTACCGATACTTCAGAACAATCACGAAATAGATGATATCAAAACTTTAAATTTAAAATCAATAAAAAAACAAAAAAAACTGATAATAAACGAATTAAAAAAAATCAAACTTTATAAAAAAGAGAAATACGATTTGGTAATAGATCTGCAAGGACTTATAAAATCGGCGATAGTAGCCAAAAGCATAGGCAAATTTTGCGTAGGATTTGATAAAAATTCGGCAAGAGAGTCTTTGTCCTCTTTCTTTTATTCAAAAAGCTTTCAAATTCCATATGAAGAGAATGTAATTATACGAAACCTCTCACTTGTAGCGAAAGCTTTGAAATTTGATTTTCAAAAGGAAGAGATTTTAAATAAAAAGCCCTTTTTATTCTATAAATTAAAAGATTTAAAAAGCATCAAAAAATTCATATCATCCCAAGAAAAAAATATTCTTCTTGTAACAGGCTCAAGCTGGCATAGCAAAATATACCCGAAAGAAAAATTTGTAGAGATAGCAAATTCCCTTGATGCAAATATAACTATCTGCTGGGGAAATGAGGAAGAGAGAAAAATAGCAAAATTTATAGCCGAAAATTCCAAAGCTAAAAAACTTCCAAAGTTGAATCTAAATCAATTAAAAGCTATAATTTCACAAAATGATTTGATAATAGGAGCCGATACCGGCCCAACACATATGGCTTGGGCTCTAAATAGAGCAAGCATTACGATATTTGGCCCTACGCCAAGTCAAAGAAATACTTTTTTAACACCGATAAATCAAATAGTAGATTGCCAAAAAAGCATCAATCCAAAAAAGATAAATAGGAATGATTTTTGCATAAAGAACATAGATCCAAAGATAATAATCAAAAAGGCTGAAAAGTTGCTCTATGGATAAGATTTACTACTCCTCTTTTATTGCTTTTCAATATCTTGTAAAAAAAACTCCTCTATTTCTACAAACGCCTATTTTAAATCTAATAGCAAATCTGGCATATTTATTTGATGTAAGACATAAAAAAATAGCTTTTATAAATCTTGATTTTGCTTTTAACAACACCTTATCAAAAAAAAGGAAAAAAGAGATAGTAAAGAGATGTTATAAAAATTTAGTCTATAATTTAGCGGATTTCATTAAAAATCAGGGAATTTCAAAAGAGGAGCTTTTAGAAAAGGTAGAGGTAAAAAACGAACATTTCATAAAAGAGGCGATAAAAAGAAAAGAGAAGATTATTTTCATAACTGCCCATTACGGAAACTGGGAACTTACGGGATTATTTGTAGGAGCGTTTTACGGGCCTCTTACAATTGTAGGAAGAAGGCTTGATTCAAAAGTTATGGATAAAATCCTAACAAAAAATAGAGAACAGTTTGATATAAAACTGGTTGACAAAATGGGAGCTATGAGAAGCTTGATAAAAGATATGAAAGAGGGAAGAAGAATCGGTCTATTGGTTGATCAAAATACGGCTACAAATGAGGGGGAACTTATAAAGTTTTTTGACAAAGAGGCAAGACACACTCCAGCTGCTGCGCTTCTTGCAAGAAAGTTTGATGCGGTTATAATTCCGGTTTTTATTGAAACAGATGATTTTAAAAAATATAGATTGACATTTTATGAACCGATAAAAACAAAAAAGAGCCAAAATCAAAAAGAGGATATTTTACAATCTATTCAAGCTCAAGCCGACATCACAGAAAAAGTAATCAAAAAAAGACCCGAGGAGTGGTTTTGGTTTCATAAAAGATGGAAGAACAGATATGAAGAGATCTACAAATAAATTATCTATTGTTTTAATTACTCTAAATAGCCAAAAGTATTTAAACAAAACGCTATCTTCATGCTCTTTTGCGGATGAAATAGTGGTGGTAGATAGTAACTCAAAAGATAAAACGTTAAAGATAGCAGAAAAATTTAACGCAAAAATATATATAAGAGATTGGCAAGGCTTTGGGAAACAGAAACAAACAGCCGTAGATCTTGCTTTAAATGATTGGGTCTTTGTAATAGACAGCGATGAAGTAATAAGCGATAGCTTACGAAAAGAGATTGAAAATATTCTAAAAAATCCTCTCTCAAAAGCCTACTTTGTTCCAAGATTAAACTATTTTTTTGGAAAACCAATAAAGAGATGCGGATTATATCCAGATTACACAATAAGACTATTTAACAGAAAATTTGCCAAATTCACCGAAGATGAAGTGCATGAAAGAGTAGTTTTAAAAAAAGGAGAAGCTTCATATTTAAAAAATCCGCTTATTCATTTTGCTTACGAGAGCATTGAGCAGTTTATAGAAAAGCAAAACAGATATTCAACACTAAACGCAAAAAAGAGCATAATAAAAGCCATATTTAACCCTTACTGGACATTTTTCAAACTCTACTTTTTAAAACTCGGTTTCTTGGAAGGGTGGAGGGGGTTTGTCATATCAAGATTATACGCTCAATACACTTTCTGGAAATATTCTAAAAAGAGTTTATAAAAATATGCAAAAATTAAAAAGCTTTCTATCGATTGAGAATCTTAACAAAATAGCAAACTATAGTTTCATTATATACGGCTTCCTCCTTCCTTTATCAAGAGCGGCAATCTCTTTCTTTTCTATTTTAATATTTGCAATATGGATTCAAAAATTAATAAGAACAAAAGATTTTTCAATTTTTAAAGAAAAAGCGGTCATATTTTTCTATCTATTTTTGATATTTAGCGCTTTGTCTCTTTTGTGGGCAAATCCCAAATATTTAGGATTTGGGCTTGATATTTTAAGAAAATATATGTATCTTTGGGCTTTTCCAGCGTTTGCCGATTTGATAGATAAAAAACATGCAAAACTCGCTCTAAAAGCTTTTGTTTTGGGAGTTGCAACAAGCTCTCTTATATCTTACGGAATATTTTTTAAAATTATAGAAATTCCAGGAGTCAATCCAAATAACCCCTCCCCTATTATGCATCATATAGTATATAGCATTTTTTTATCTTTCACCGCCGCTTTGCTGCTTTATAGAATTTTAAATAACAAATTAAATAATAAAAAGAGATTTTTAGATATCGCTCTTTTCCTTTTGATAAGCGGAAATCTATTTTTAATAAACGGAAGAACAGGACAGGTTGGATTTATATTCGCAATTGTTTTAGTTAGCTATCTTCATTACAGATTTTCTCTAAAAACCGCCGCAATATCTATTTCTCTGCTTTTTGCCATACTCTTTGGAGCTTACTATTTAAGCGATAATTTTCACAAAAGAGTTCAAAAAACTTTTCACAACACAATAGATGCCATAGAAAATGAAAACTATTATGAAAGTGTTGGACAGAGAATCGGAGCTTGGATAATAACAAAAGATATGCTAAAAAAACATCCATTTTTAGGTTATGGAATAGGAAGCGAAATGCCAGCTTTCTATCAATACACAAAAACAGATCATAAGTACAGATTCTATAAAGAGCTTGGCTTTCCCCATATGCACAGCCAATATCTTCAAATAGTTTTGCAAATTGGTATAATAGGGCTCTTTATATTTTTGCTTTTTATCTATTTTCTTTTTAAAGCCGATACGAAAGAGAAGGAAATTAGAGATATAAAATATATATTTTTGACAATCTATCTGCTTGGATTTTTCACAGAACCCTTAATTTCACACAGAAATTTCTCCATGGGGCTTTTTGCTTTTTTGGCCGGAATAATTTTAGTATTTTCAAAAGAGAGAAAAGTTGATTGATAAAATATATTTTATAAGACAAAAATACACACCGTTTGGAGGAGCGGAGAGATATTTAAAAAGACTTGCAAAAGAGCTTGAAAAGTTAAATATCGAGTATGAAATAATAAATCTAAAAGCTTTTAAATTTCTGCCTTCATGGATTAAAGCAATTCTTTTTAATATTCAGGTATGCAAAAGAAAGAAGGGATTTTATTTTTCATTAGACAGGATATCATGCCCAGATATTTATAGAGCAGGCGACGGAGTGCATAGAGCATTTTTAAAAACCAAAAAAAGAAAATTAAATCCTTTAAATCCAATCTATTTATATCTTGAGAAAAGAGCTTTTAAAAACGCAAAATACATAATAGCAAATTCCAATATGGTAAAAAGAGAGATTATAGATGAGTATAAAATAGATCCAAAAAAGATAGAGGTAATATACAATGGAATTGAAATTGAAAATTTTGATGAAAAAAAAGCAAAAGAGAAAATAGCAAAACAATTTAATCTTGACAGCTCAAAAAAAATAATCCTTTTTGTAGGAAGCGGATTTGAGAGAAAAGGAGTTTTTGAATTTCTTGAAATTTGTTCACATATAAAAACCCCTTTTTACGCTTTTATAGTGGGAAAAGATAAAAATATGAAAAAATATCAAACTTTGGCAAAAAAGATGAATCTATTAAATCACATATTTTTCACGGGAGAGAGAAAAGATGTGAAGGAATTTTATGCAGCTTCCGATATATTTCTTTTTCCAACAAAATACGAACCATTTTCCAATGTTGTTTTAGAGGCTATGAGTTTTAAAAATGCCGTAATTACGACAATTTATAACGGTGCAAGCGAAATACTAAAAGAGGAATTTATTATAAGAAATTCTAATAATAAAAAGATAGTTGAAAGAATAGAAAAACTATTAAATGACGAAAATTATCTAAAAGATGTGAAAAATCACAACTTTGAGGTAGCGAAAAAATTCTCTATGGAAAAAAATGCAAAACTAACTATTCAACTTGTGAAAAAGGCTGTGAAAAAAAGATGAAAATTTTCATAGAAATTCCCACATGGCTGGGAGATTGCGTGATGTCCACCCCAGCAATAGAAAACATTGTGAAAAAGTATCCAAATGCCAAACTTACTCTTTTTGGCTCACATATTTCAACCGAGACTCTAAAACATCATCCAAATGTAGAAAAAATCATAGTTGATACAAGTAAAAGCAAAAGCTTTAGAATTTTTCATTTAATAAAAAAGATAAAAAGTTTTGAAAAATTTGATATCGCTTTTAGTTTTAGAAGCTCTTTTGCCTCTAAAATATCTCTCTTTTTTTTGAAAGCTGAGAGAAAATTTCAATACAATAAAAAAGCTTTCAGCGGCCATCAGGTTCAAAAATATGTCTCTTTTG
>Ga0256832_1000730_pt1 | contig 21580 bp, 20 predicted proteins | sample 134614metaG_FD_190534 | JGI IMG/M metagenome (GOLD analysis project Ga0256832, IMG submission 190534) | Hydrothermal vent microbial communities from Lau Basin, Pacific Ocean - 134-614 | ecosystem: Environmental > Aquatic > Marine > Hydrothermal vents | place: Pacific Ocean: Lau Basin | collected... | reverse complement strand
CGAGGCTCGGATCTCCGGAGAGCTCACGCCAAAGCAGCCGGAGAAGCGCCCCGCGCTCTATCTCGCCGAGTACGAGAGCCCGGACGCCCTAGCCCACGCCGCCGAGAAAGTCCGCGACGCGGGCTATGAGAAGTGGGACTGCCACACACCGTATCCGGTTCATGGCCTCGACGAGGCGATGGGTCTGCCCCCGACGAAGATCGGCTACATCAGCTTCGCCCACGCGATCATCGGCATCGTCAGCGCCGTGCTGATGATCCAGTACATGAACAACTGGGATTACCCCATCAACGTCGGCGGCAAACCAGTGGGGTTGGGGGCATTCCCCTCGATGGTCCCCATCATGTTTGAGCTGGGGGTTCTTCTCACCGGATTCGGCACCCTCTTCGGCATGCTCCATTTGGCCAAGCTGCCCCGGCACCATCACCCCATCTTCGAGTCCGACCGCTTCGACGCGGCCACTGACGACAAGTTCTTTATCTCCGTCGAGGTCGCGGATCCGAAGTTCGACCTCGAGAAGACCCGAGCCCTGCTCGAGTCGACGGATCCCAGCTACCTCGAGCTCGTCGAGGAGGAAGTCGAATGACACGCCTCATCGTCATACTCGCTGCGTTCACGGCGGCGGCCGGCTGCCGCGGACAGGTCTCCGAGGAGCCCCCGGTCGTTCCCATCCGGAACATGTACCACCAGCCCCGCTACGATCCTCTCGAGGAGAGCCAGTTCTTCGAGGACGGTCGCACCATGCGGCCCCCGGTCGATGGTGCCGTGGCGCGCGAGATGGAGGTGAACGCGAGCTTCGCCACCGGTCGCACGGAGGACAACTCGGCCTGGCTCCTCGAGGTGCCGGCTCCCATCGTTCAGCGCAACGGCGGGATGGAGGCTTTCGTGCAGCGCGGCCAGGAGCGCTACGAAATCTATTGCGCGCCCTGCCATGGGCTCGCAGGAGACGCTCAGGGCCTTGTCGCCGATCGCGCCGACGAGCTCGGCTTTTCGGCGCTGCGGCCGCCCACCTTCCATGACGACCGGATCCGCCACATGCCGGACGGTCAGCTCTACGCAACGATCACCAACGGCATCCGGAACATGCCGGCCTATCGTCACAACGTCCCGCAGGACGACCGCTGGGCCATCGCGGCCTACGTGCGGGCCCTGCAGATCACCGGGGCCTCTCGCCCAACGGCACGCAACGAGGCGCGCGCCGAGGAGACGAACCAGTGAGCGCGGAAACCAAGAAGGGCACGAAGCCCACGCCCGACACCTGGCGCATCACCGACGCGGACGACTTCTGGTCGAAGACGGCGCTCCGCGCCGCGGGCGTCCTGACCATCGTCGGCGGTCTCTTGTCGGTGTTCGGGTTCATGAACGACCCCAACCGTTTTGGGTATGCCTACCTCTTCGCCTTCTTCTCTGTGGCGACGCTGGTCCTGGGGGGCCTCTTCTACGTGATCGCACTGCACTTTACGGGCGGCCACTGGGGGATCACCTCCCGACGCATCGCGGAGACGGCGGCCAGCGGCGCCGCGGTGCTCTTGGTGCTCTCGCTACCGCTCTTCGGCGGGATCATGGCGGACAAGTTCGACATGTACGACGAGTGGATGGCTCACGGTCCACACGCGGAGCACGGAGAGGAGTCGGGCCACGAGGCGCCGGCGCACGAGGCAGAGTCGGGAGCCGAGGAACACGGGTCCCTCGGCCTCTTCGGAGGCAACGTCGCCCACGCCCAGGACACCCGGACCACGAAGCGCCTCCGGTACGATCCAAACGCGCCGCTCGTCCACACGCCGCAGATGGAGGCGGCCCATCACCGGGTCCTCGAGCACAAGTCCGGCTGGCTCGCGACGCCCTATTGGTACATCCGGGCGCTCGTGTACCTGCTGCTGTGGGTCTTCATGGGCATGTTCTATCACCGCAACAGCATCAAGCAGGATGAGGCCAGCGAGCAGGGGCGGCTCGACCTGGCGCTGAAGATGCGCAAGCACTCGGCCTGGATGGCCATCGCTTTTGGTCTCTCGCTGACCTTCGCGTCCTTCGACTGGGTCATGTCCCTCGAGCCGTCGTGGTACTCGACGATCTTCGGTGTGGTGATCTTTGCCGGCTCGGGGGTCGCCATCTTCGCGCTGCTGACCGTGGTGGGCATCAGCCTGCACACCCGCGGGCTCGTTGGAGACGCGATCAGCGTCGAGCACTTCCACGACCACGGCAAGATGCTCTACGGACTGATGGCGTTTTGGGCCTACGTTTCCTTCTCGCAGTGGATGCTCATCTGGTACGCCGGCATCCCCGAGGAGGCCATCTGGTACCACAAGCGCTGGGGCTTCGGCTGGAGCTTCTGGGCCCTCCTCCTCATGGTGGGCCACTTCGCGCTGCCCTTTTTCTTCTTCATGTCGCGGATCATCAAGCGGCGCCTGGGGCTGATGCGTTTCACCGCCCTCTGGCTGCTCGTGATGCACATCTGCGACGTGTACTTCCTCGTCCTACCGCAGGCCGGCGCGTTCAGCCTTCGCCCGATGGATATCGGCGCACTTCTCTTCTGCGGCGGGGCATTTTTCCTCTACTTCGCGATGACGCTGAAGAAGCACTCGCTCGTTCCGGTCGGGGACCCGCGCCTCGAGCGGAGCCTCACCCTGACGCAGAGCTACTGAGGACGTCATGGGCCACGACACTTCCACAGAACGAAACGATCAGCTCGCGCTCTGGTCGGCCGTCTTCGCGCTGACCCTCGCGTTCCTGGTCCCGGTGTTTCACTGGTACTTCAACACGATGACGGACGAGGAGCTGGCCGCGAAGGTCATGATGCCGGACCGTGACCACGACGGTCGGGTCGATTATCTGGCGGAGCGCGACCAGGCCCTTGCGGAGGCGCGGGCTCGACTCGAGGAAGCGCCGGTGTCCATTCGTGCCGCGATGGACCAGCTCGCGAGCAGCGGTCGGAACATCCCGACGGTACGGCCCCAGCCGAGCGACGGAGCCAACCTGCCGCTGAGCGACGCCCTGGCGAGCCTCGCAGCGGTCGAGGGTTGGTCGAAGCGAGCGAACACCGAGGCCAAGGAGGCGGCGGAGCGCGCGCTGCTGCGCCGCCGTGCTGCCGGCGTGATGCAGCGACTGAGCCAGGTCGCGGTCGAGGCGACGGATCTCAAGCTCGATGCCGAGGCGGAGCAGGCCAACGCTCTCCGGCTCGAGCTTCAGAGCCGGCAGGACATCGAGACGCTGACGCGTGCCGAGGCGTGGCTGGCAGGGTGGCCGGCGCGCCGCGGGCTTGCCGCCACCGCTGGATGACCCCAAGGAGCCACCGCGTGTTCTTCCTTCCCCGACGATGGGTTCTCCTGGCGGCCATTCTGACCGCTTTGGGGACGGCTGCGTCGGGTGCGCGGGCGCAGTATTCGAATATCGGCGTGCTCCCGAACGGGACGCCCACCCGCGAGGTGCCTCGCCTGGATGAGATCGACGTCGAGGAGAAGCTCCTGGCGCAAATCCCGCCGGACGTCGAGCTCACCGACCACCGCGGCCGGAGGGTCCGCATGGGCGACTTCTTCGATGGGCGGCGTCCGGTGGTGCTGACCTTCGCCTACCATAGCTGCCCGTCGCTGTGCTCGCTCGTGCTCGATGCGACTCGCCGCGGCCTTGCGACCCAGGCCTGGACCGCGGGCAAGGAGTTCCAGGTCGTCACCATCAGCATCGACCCGGAGGAGCGGACCGAGGACGCGGCGGCAAAGCGCGAGGAGGTCCTCGAACTCTACCGGAGCGGCGAGGGCGCTGTCGTCCGCGAGGTCGAGGGGAGCGGCGGGCGCGAGACCGTCACCGCCGACGCCGAGGTGCCGGACCGGAGCGGTGCGGAATGGCATTTCCTCACGGCGGATGCGGACGCGATCGAGCGGCTCACGGACGCGGCGGGGTACCGTTACTTCTACAACGAGCAGCAGCAGCAGTACGCGCACCCGGCGGCGGTCATGTTCCTGACGCCCGAGGGCAAGATCGCCCGCTATCTCTACGGTCTGCGGCTCGATCACAACGACGTGCGGCTTGCGCTCCTGGAGGCATCCGAGGGACGGAGCATCAGTACGACCGAGCGTTTTCTGCTCTATTGCTACGCCTACGATCCCAAGGAGAGCGGCTACGTGCTGGTGGCCCAGAACATCATGAAGATTGGCGGCGCGGCCACGGTGCTGCTCGTCGCAGGCTTTCTTTTCGTTTTCTGGCGCCGAGAGCGGCGCCGCGGCTTCGCCGGTCCCGACAACGATCGCGGCGGGTTGGAGCCCACGCAGGTTGAAGCATGAATCCCGAACCCACCATCCAGATGCCCGCGCAGTGGTCGACCATCGCCCCCGAGGTCGACTACATGTACTACTTCATCTACTGGGTCAGCGTCGTCTTCACCATCGGCATCTTCGGGTCGATGGGCTGGTTCATGTGGAAGTATCGGCGCCGCCCGGGGGTCAAGGCGAAGCCGACGGGCCACAACTTCGGCCTCGAGATCTTCTGGACCTTCACGCCCTTGCTGCTGCTGGCCTACCTCTTTCACGCGGGGTTCCAAGGTTACCTGCACGGGACGGTCGTGCCGGACGACCACGTCGAAATCCGTGTTCGGGGCATGCAGTGGAACTGGGAGTTCGAGCACCCGGGCGGGGTCATCGACACCTACAACGAGTTGAAGGTGCCGGTGAACAAGCCGGTGCAGCTCATCATGTCGTCCAACGACGTCCTTCACAGCTTCTACGTTCCCCTCTTCCGGGTGAAGCGGGACGTCGTGCCGGGCATGTACACGAGCCTCTGGTTCGAGGCGACGCACACGACCGGCGAGGTGACCGGCTGCACCCAGGATGCGCAGTGCGGCGAAGGCCAGTCGTGTTACTACGGCAACTGCATCGCGCAGTGCCAGCAGGACTCGGATTGCTGGGAAGCGATCGGTGAAGGGAGCTGGTGCGGCGGCCAGGTTGGGGACGAGACGCGCATCTGTGCTCTGCCGGTCTTCTGCGCCGAGTACTGTGGTGCCGGTTCCGGGATCACCCGCAGCGCCTTCGACGATCCGGACGGGTCGGGCCGGAACACCAACCACTCCACCATGATGGCCGACCTCCGCATCATCTCCCAGGAGGGCTACGACCGCTTCCTCGAGGTGGGGCCGCCGCCTCCCGCGGAATGCGCTACGACCGACGCCACCTGCGAAGGCGAGGAGTGCAAGGCGTGTTGGGGGCAGAGCCTCTACCAGAGCTCCGGTTGCAGCGCGTGCCACTCCTCGGACGGTTCGCCCGGACCTGCTCCCACCTGGCAGGGGCTCTGGGAGAATCAGCGGACGTTCATGAACGGCGCCGAGCCGGCCGTGGCGGACCGGAACTACATCCGCGAGTCCATCCTCAACCCCCAGGCCCGCATCGTCGAGGGCTTCGGAAACGTAGCGATGCCGGCCTACCGGCTAAGCGACAACCAGATCGACGCCATCATCGCGTACATCCAGACGCTGAGCGAGTGAAGTCATGACCGTCGAAGCAGCAACCGCCGTTCCTTCCGACGCCTCTCATGAGGCAGGGGACAACTACCTGACCCACGAGAGGGGTCTCAAGAGCTGGCTCATCACGCTCGACCACAAGCGGATCGGGATCCTTTACCTGGCGAGCGTCCTGTTGGCGTTCTTGCTCGGGGGGGTGTTCGCGATCCTCGTCAGGACCGAGCTGATGTTCAAGGGCCAGACGCTGATGGAGGCGGACACCTACAACCAGATGTTCACGCTCCACGGCGCGATCATGGTGTTTCTCTTCATCATCCCGAGCATCCCGGCGGCTCTCGGCAACTTCATCCTGCCGATTCAGCTCGGGGCGAAGGATGTTGCCTTCCCGAGGCTGAACCTCGCGTCCTTTTACATCTACATGCTGGGTACCGTGTGCCTCGTCGTCGCGATCGTCGTCGGTGAGGTCAACACGGGGTGGACGCTCTATGCGCCCTACAGCATCGGCCGCAACGTGACCGGCGCGGGCTCGAGTGTCCTGTGGGTCACCCTCGGCGTGTTCATCGCGGGCTTCTCGTCGATCCTCACTGGCGTAAACTTCATGGCCACGGTCCACAAGATGCGTGCGCCCGGGATGCACTGGAAGCGCCTGCCGCTCTTCATCTGGGGCCTCTACGCGACCGCCGTCATTCAGGTGCTCGCGACCCCGGTTCTGGCGATCACCCTGGTGCTCCTCTTCATGGAGCACACCCTCTCCATCGGTATCTTCGATCCGCAGCTCGGCGGCGACCCCGTGCTCTTCCAGCACTTCTTCTGGTTCTACAGCCATCCGGCCGTCTACATCATGATCCTGCCGGGGATGGCCGTGGTCAACGAGCTCATCGCGACCTTCAGCCATCGCAAGATCTTCGGCTACATGTTCATCGCGATGAGCTCCATCACGCTGGCGCTCCTCAGCTTCCTCGTCTGGGGGCACCACATGTTTGCGTCGGGCATGAGCGAGTACGCGACGATGGTCTTCAGTGCGCTGACTTTCCTCGTCGCCATCCCCTCGGGCGTGAAGGTCTTCAACTGGCTGGCGACGCTTTACCAGGGGTCCATCAGCTTTGCGTCCCCGATGCTCTACGCGCTTGGGTTCATCGCGCTGTTCACCATCGGCGGCCTGACGGGGCTCTTCCTCGGCACCATTTCGACGGATATCCATCTGCACGACACCTACTTCGTCGTCGCGCACTTCCACTACGTGATGGTGGGCGGGACCGTGTTCGGCTTCCTCGGTGGGCTGCACTACTGGTGGCCGAAGATGGTGGGCAAGATGTACGACGAGAAGCTCGCGAAGATCTCCTGGTTCCTCGTGTTCCTCGGTTTCAATGTCACCTTCTTCAGCCAGTTCATCATGGGCAGCCAGGGCATGCCGCGGCGCTACTACGACTACCTGGACCAGTTCCAGCCGCTGCACATGACGAGCTCCGGGGGTGCCTACATCCTCGCCGTCGGATTCCTCATCATGGCGTATATGTTCTACAAGTCGCTGCGTAGCGGCGAGAAGGCGCCGCCCAACCCCTGGGCGTCGGCGGGCTACGAGTGGATGACCACCTCGCCCCCGCATCCGCACAACTTTGAGGAGACCCCGGTGATCACCCGCGGCCCCTACGACTATCACCTCTGCACCGAAGAAGAGCTCTGGGATGGGTTCCCGGAGGACTTCCCGGGAGAAAAGGCGAAGGCCTGAGCCTTCACGCCTCATCGGAGACACGGGGAGAATCGAATTATGGCACATGCCCACCACGGGCCCGACTACCTCGCCCACCATTTCGACACGCCCAAGCAGCAGTACGAGGCGGCGAAGATCGGGATGTGGATCTTCCTGGCCCAGGAGGTCCTCTTCTTCAGCGGGCTCTTCGTCGCGTACTTCATCTTCCGCAAGTGGTACCCCGAGGCCTGGTCGGTCGGGTCCCACCTGCTCAACTGGAAGATGGGCACCCTCAACACGGCCGTCCTCCTGCTGTCGAGCTTCACGGCGGCCATGGCTGTCCGAGCCGCCCAGATCGGGGATCAGAAGGGTGTCCCGGACAAGGACAAGCGGAAGTTTGGTGGGCAGGCCTGGACGGGGCACTTCCTGCTGCTCACCTTCGTCTTCGCCGGAGCCTTCATGGTGGTGAAGTACTTCGAGTACACCCACAAGTTCCACGTCGGGACGTTGCCTGGCCAGTACTTCGGCTGCGCGAACTTCGAGTGCACGGGGACCATGAGCGAGGAACTCGTCGAGGAGCTTCGGGCGGCCATCGCGAGCGCTCATCACAACGCCGGCCCCGATCTCGTCCCCTACCACCTGCGATCGTTCTTCGGTCTGTACTTCGTGATGACGGGCCTGCACGGCATCCACGTGCTCATCGGGATGGGGCTCATCGCCTGGATCTGGAACAAGAACCGAAAGGGCGAGTTCAGCGCCGAGTACAACACCCCGGTCGACAACGTGGCGCTCTATTGGCATCTGGTCGACCTCGTCTGGATCTATCTCTTTCCTCTCCTCTACCTGATCGACTGAAGCGATGGCCGACGCACACGCACACGCCGAGCACGGCGACGACTACTACGTTCACGCACACATCACGCCCGCGCGCACCTACGTCCTGGTGCTCGCGACGCTACTCTTCCTCACCTTCCTGACGGTGCTCGCGTACAACGTGCACCTGGGAGATTGGAACCTCTTCGTCGCGGTGCTCATCGCCACGATCAAGGCTTCGATCGTCGGTACGTGGTTCATGCACCTCAAGTACGAGCAGCGCTTCAACCTCATCTTCTTTTTGGGGTCGCTGTTCTTCGTGATCATCTTCCTCGGCTACACGGTCAACGACACGGAGCATCGTGGCCGCCAGGGCACCCTCACGGGGGTTCGAGTGGATCCGGCCACCGGGAAGCGCGCCTTCGGTTCGGGGTCGGTGCTTCAGGCCGAGGGGGAGTTCATCCGCCTGCCGCCGCTCCCCGGTGAAGCGGGACAGGCCGGACAGGAAGGGGAGGCGGATCGAGACGGCGAGGTTCCCGAGCCGGAGGCCGCGGGCGCTGCAGCGGAGGACGGCGCAGCTCCGACGGCGGCGGGTGAGCCGGCGGAGGCCGGGGACAGCGAGGCCCCAACGGCGGGCGAAGCGGCCGCAGAGGCCGGCGCGAGTCCGACGGCGCCGGCGGAGGCCGGAGAGGAGGCTTCCGGAGCCACCGAGGGCACCGAGGGAACGGAGGCCACCGAGGGCGCGGAGGCGACCGAGGGCGAGTGAAGGGCTCCGCGGACGCGAGAGGCGCCTCGGTCGCACTGTGCGCCGGGGCGCTCGCCGTTTTGGCCTCGATCGCGAGCTGCGAAGGGTGCATGAAGCGGCGGCCGGTCGCGTCGGTGCCGGTCCACCCCTATCCGAGCTGTGACGGTCAGCCGTTGCCCGAGGGCGAGGTCGTGGCCGAAGGCACCCTACGGGCAGGGCCGACGGCGATCGAGAAGAGCACCTTCGAGCGCTTTCGGTTCGAGCGGCGGGGCTGCGTGTACGTGGCGTCGGTGCGCCAGCAGTGGCGCTACCAGGTGACCGATGTAGAGGTCGTCTTCGACCTGAACTGGCGCCCGCTCCGGGCTTGGAAGCGGATGGCGATCCCGGGTGCGGATCTTCAGGAACATCCGCCGGACATCCGGCTGTACGAGCTGCGGAATCAGCCGCCGACCATGAGCCGCTCCGGCCCGGACATCGAGGGGGTGGAGCACCGCGTGTTCAACGGGACGCGCCCCGTGGCGGTGGTTGGGCCGGGTCGGGGGCTCCTCAGCGCTTGGATCTGGGCTCAGGGGAGGGATCTGCAGGTGGGGGAGGTGGTGCGCGGCCCGGTCCTGGATTTCCGTCCGTTCGTGGAGGGGATCGACGTCGTGGCCCTGCGTCGCGATCCGGATCGGGACGAGCCCTCGCTGGGGCGCGTGCGTGTGTACACCGTGTTCGGCCGCGAGTCGATCTTCACCGATGAGGAGGGGGTCGTCCTCGGCGATCTTGCGGGGCTGCGGCCGGCCGAGAGCGTGAGCGGGCCGCCGCTTCCCGAGGTCCAGGTGCCGCCGCCGGATCCGGTTCACACGCCATAGCAGCCCGCCTCAATTCTGCGCTTGCGCGCCGGGAGCGCATCGCGTCTGAAGGTTCTTCAAGACCTCATCGGCCGGCCACGCAGGGCATCGTTCGTGAGCGCGATCCACATCCCCTCGCTTTGCTGCGCATCCGGCAAGGGCGGACAGCGCGCAATCGCAGGTTCTCCACGCGCCATGGTCGGAGTCCCGGGACTTCAGCTCGCGCAGTTCCCGATTCGTCGTGCACCGAGGGTGGTGCACCGGTATCGAGCGGTTCGTCCGGAGATGCGTGTGCCCCGAACCCTGCTGCGCTTGACCAAGGCGCGTAGGGGTCAGGTGGGCGCGACCTTGGCCGTCTCCGGATCCTCCGCGATGGGGTCGGCGATGGGTTCCCAGACCGGCTGGCGGTCGCCTCGGTTGGCCTCCCGAGCGGAGAGTTTGACCGCCACGAAGCGAGCGAGAGTCGCGAGGCAGAGCCCGGCGATGACGTCGATGCCCCAGTGCCAGCGCAGGAGCATGGTCGCGACGATGATGTTGGCGGCGATGAACGCGACGACGGGCCAGAGGTAGGTGTAAGGGCGCGTGTGGCGCCAGCCGAAGGCATGAAGGGCGAAGAACACCGGATAGGCGGTGTGGAGCGAAGGGAAGATGTCCAACTGCGCTCCGGCGCTCTGGACCGTCGTGATCACCTGCTGCCAGAAGAAACCGCCGCGAATGGGCTCGAGGTCGAGCACGCTGTAGGGCCCCAGTCCCGGGACGAGGGTGTAGGTGCAGTGACCGATGGCGGCCACCGTCAGGCCACCGAGCATCAGCTGCTGCAGTCGCAGGCCGCGGTCGAGGAAGAGGGGCGGGATCAGCATCGCCGCCGTGAGGTAGAAGTAGGAGTAGTAGAAGAAGCTGAACCACTCGATAAAGCCGGGGGAGTTCAGCCGATCGAGCCACTCTGCGGGCGTCACGCCAAAGAGGGCCCGGTCGATGGCCCACAGCTGGGCGTCGACGAGCTCGGGCTGGAGCGCGGGCAAGAGGCTCCGAAGCAGAAAGTAGGACAGTGGGATGGGGGTGAAGAGGCCGAGCCGGTACACCAGGGCGCGCAGCCGGCCTGGTCGGAGGACTTCGCCCCGGGTCAGGGCGAGAGTGGTGGCGGTGATCAGCCAGAGCGCCACGGCGAACCGGCGGGCGAAGGTGGCGTCGGGGGAGTCCGGGGCCGCCATCACGCGGAGCGCGAGGTAGCCGTGGAAGAGGAGCGCAGCGACGTCTTGAAAGGCGAGGTTGTGGAGGGTCGTGCGCACGACCCCCGCGGTTCCAGCGCTTGCTCGTGCTTGCTGCATCGTTCGGCCCTCTTGGGGTGAGGGGGCGGAGGCCTCGTCGCGACGCGCGAAACCGACCAGTTGGACGAATTCGGCGTACCTTAGCGAGGGGGCTCGGCGCTCGCAAGAGCCGCAGGGTGGTAGCCTGTGGAGGTGTTCAGTGTTTGTGGCGCAGTCGCCGAAGCAGCCCCGCCAGCGCGCCAGCGAACACGAGGCCACCGCCCGTCCAGACGACCCACGACGCGACGCGCCAGCGCCCACGGGCAGGGCCCTCCGGCGGGCGCTCCAGGCGGTAGCGCTCGCCTGTCTCGGGGTCGAGGCGCACCTCCTCTTGGGCCCCGGCTGCGAGGGGCAGGAGGAGCAGCACGAGGGCCAGCAGGAGAGTGCGCACGGGCAGACCTTCGCACGGGTCCTGCGCCGGCGCCAAGGTGATGCGGAGCGAGCTGGTGAGCGCTTCCGTTGACGGGCCCCGCTGCCCTCCCTTACGCTCGCGGCCCGCGCTCGATGAATAAGGACGGCGACGAGCAAAGGAAGGGCGTCCGTCCGGTGGAAGAGGGGGCGGACGACTTCCTCTACCACCTCTACCGGGGCAGCACCCTGCTGCTCCAGGACCAGGTCGTGGAGGCGAAGGAGGAGCTCGAGCGCGCGCTCGCCCTCCAGCCCCAGGACGCCAAGAGTCAGGACCTGCTCGCGGGGGTCTACTTTCGGTTGGGGGTGTACCCGCGAGCCATCGAGATCTGGGATCGCCTGGTCGCAGCCTTCCCCAACGAGGCGACCCTCCGCGTCAACCTCGCGCTGGCGCTCTTCAAGACAGGGCAGGCGGAGCAGGCCCAGCGTCACATCCACGAGGCGCTGCGGATCCAGCCGGATCACGAGCGGGCGTGGGGTTACCTCGGCCTGATCCTCTGGCGGATGGGCGACCTTCCGGCGGCGCGCGATGCCTTCCTCCGGGGCGGCCAGGCCGCGATGGCCCGGCGCATGGACGAAGAGCTGAGGGGGAAGACGAGCGTGGGGACGCCGGCAGCCCCGGGGGAGGACGCCCTCGCTGCCGAGGACCGCGCCGCCATGCGCTCCGCCGCCGAGGAGGCGATCGAGCGCCTCGAAGGGGAGCACCCGCACCTCGCCGTGGAGGCCTCCAAGCGTGAGCGCCGCGTGACCGGCGGCTGGCGCCCGCTCGAGCCCGGGTCCGAGGCCGTGCCACCGCGGGTGGTGCCGGTGGTGGGGGGGCGCGCGCCCGGGCCGCCGACTCTGGGTGAGCAGCTGTCGCGCTGGAGCCTGAGCCTGCCGCCGGAGGTCCCCCTCGCTGTTTCCAACGCCGGTGACCTGGTCGTGCAGAGCCGCGGCGACGTGTTTCTGCGCCTGTCGGGCCTGGCCGCGTGCCGGGGCGAGCTCCGGACGACCGCGGTCAACCGTCGCGTTCGGGGCAAGGACCGCGACGAGCTGCTCGGAGCCCGGGACCCGATCATGCATTGGCGCGGGCCGATCACGGCGCTGCTGCGACCTCCGGCCGGCGCCCGCTTCATTTGCGTTTCGCTGGGGACCGCCATGCTCTACGTGCGCGAAGACTACCTGGTTGGCTTCGATGGACGGATCGCCTTCGAGTCCGCAAGCCTCCCCCTTGCTGGCGCACCCATGAGCCTCACCCAGCTCCATGGCGAGGGAATCGTCGTCCTTCAAAGTCCGTCGCAGCCGGTGGCGATGGCCGTGGTCGACGGAGAGGAGGTACGGGTGCGTCCCGATCAGCTCCTGGGTTGGACCGGGCGGCTCTTTCCCAACGCTCAGCGGGGCACCGCTCCCTACTCCGCCCACGCGCCGCCCCTCGCCTTTCGTGGGGAGGGAGCGGTCCTTCTGCACGAGCCGACGAACGGCCAATGAGCGAGGAGACCTTCGTGGCCGAGGGGACGCCCAAGCGAAGGAGCCTTCGGGAGGACGCGATCAACGTCCCGAACCTGCTCACCTTCCTGCGGATCATCATGATCCCGGTGGTGCTCTGGTTGATGACCAACGGCACCCCAAGGGCGAACTTTTACGCGCTCGTCGTCTACATGCTGACGGCCGTCACCGACTTCCTGGACGGCTGGTTGGCGAGGCGGATGGGGCTGATCAGCGTGCTCGGGAAGTTCCTTGACCCCCTCGCAGACAAGCTCCTGGTCATGGCCACGCTCGTCTGGATGGTCTACCTCGACCGGCTGCCCATGCTCGGGGTCGTCGCGGTGATCATCCTGCTCGGGCGCGAGCTGTCGATCACGGCGCTGCGCACCATCGCGATGAGCGAGGGCGTGGTGATGGCGGCGGGGCAGGGGGGCAAGGACAAGACCGCGCTTCAGATGACGGCGATCTTGTTGCTGATCGTCTACCACCGCTACGACATCGACTTCTTCTTCGCGACCTACAGCGTCGATCTGGCGCAGGTGGGTCTCGTCATCCTTTACATGAGCGTCGTTTTTGCGCTGACGAGCGCGGGCGAGTACATCGCGCTCTTCGTGGAGGCCGTGGAGGCCAAAGAGAAACGCCTCGCTGCCACCGAGCGGGGCGACTGAGCGCTCCGAGGGCTTGCCGCTCACCTCGTGGGCCCAGCCGTGCTATGGGGCCGGGCATGAGCGACGGACGGCAAATTCGCGACTTGCTCGCCGGCAAAGTGGCCCTGGGAGAGACGGTGGTCGTCGAAGGTTGGGTGCGCACGCGCCGCGACTCCAAGGCAGGCTTGTCCTTCCTGAACGTCCATGACGGCTCGTGTTTCGCCCCCATTCAGGCAGTCGCCCCCAACACGCTGCCGAATTACGAGCAGGAGGTGCTGCACCTGAGCGCCGGCGCCGCCGTGCGCGTGACGGGCACCCTCGTCCAGTCCCAGGGCAAGGGCCAGTCGGTCGAGGTCCAGGCGACGAAGGTGGAGGTCGTCGGGCCGGTCCTCGAACCGGAAACCTATCCGATGCAGCCGAAGCGGCACTCGATGGAGCACCTGCGTGCCCACGCGCACCTGCGGCCGAGGACCAACCTCATCGGCGCGGTGACGCGGGTGCGCCACACCCTCGCGCAGGCGATCCACCGGTTCTTTCATGAGCGGGGGTTCTTTTGGATCCACACCCCCATCATCACCACGAACGACGCCGAGGGAGCCGGCGATATGTTTCGCGTCTCGACCCTCGACCTTGCGAACCCTCCCCGAACCGCGGAAGGAGAGGTCGAGTTCTCCGAGGACTTCTTTGGACGCGAGGCGTTTCTCACGGTGAGCGGGCAGCTCAACGTCGAGGCCTATTGCCTGGCGATGAGCCGCGTCTACACCTTCGGGCCGACCTTCCGCGCCGAAAATTCCCACACCCGCCGCCACCTTGCGGAGTTCTGGATGGTCGAGCCGGAGATCGCCTTCGCCGATCTCTCCGACGACGTGGACCTCGCCGAGGCCTTCCTCAAGAGCATCTTCGAGGCAACCCTCGAGGAACGGGCGGACGACATGGCTTTCTTTGCGCGGCACGTCGACAAGGAGTGCGTGTCCCGCCTGGAGAAGCTCATCGCGTCGCCGTTCGAGCGGATGGATTACGCCGAAGCCGTGGCGCGGCTGGAGAAGGCGCCGCGGAAGTTCGAGTTCCCCGTGCGGTGGGGCGCCGACCTCCAGTCGGAGCACGAGCGTTGGCTCACCGAGGCCGTCGGGCGGCCGGTGGTCGTCATGAACTATCCCAAGGAGATCAAGGCGTTCTACATGCGCGTCAACGACGACGGGCGGACTGTCGCGGCGATGGATGTGCTGGCGCCGGGGATCGGGGAGATCATCGGCGGCAGCCAGCGCGAGGAGCGCCTGGACGTGCTCGACGCGCGCATGGACGAGCTGGGCCTGCCCAAGGACCACTACGGCTGGTACAGGGATTTGCGGCGCTACGGGACCGTGCCCCACGCGGGCTTCGGGCTCGGTTTCGAGCGCGCGGTGCAGTACGTGACCGGCGTCGACAACATCCGCGACGTCATCCCCTTCCCCCGGGCCGCGGGCCAGGCCGAGTTCTGAGCGCGGTGCGCCTCAGCGTCGGCGTGGCTGCAGGGGGTAGATGATCTTGTCGTCTTCGATGCGCGGCTCGAGCACGCGGAAGACATCGAGGATGACTCGACGCCTGCGTCCGTTGGCCAGGCGCAAGCTCATCCCTCCCTCTTCGTCGAAGCCGAGCACTTCGCATACACCGAACTGTCGGTGATGAACGAAGTCCCCTTCCTCCGGGATCGGTTCCTGGACGATGTCCTCGCGGCGGGACGAGGCTTTCGGGAGCGGGGCGGCCTTGGGCAGCGGGACCGAGGACTTCTGTTCGGCGAGGCGCTTGAGCTTCTTGCGCCGGAAGCCCGTCGACGAGGTGGAGGCGCTTCGCGCGGCTTGCTTTCGAGCACGTTCCCTCGCCGCCTCGATCGCCGCCCGTTCGGCCTCCTCGACGGCGGCCTGTCGCGCCGCCTCGGCGGACGCGGCGGCGACCGCGGCCCATCCGAGATCCCCGTCGGCGGCGGCCGGCGGGCTCGGGTCGGGGCTCGGCGCGGGCCCTCGTTCGCTCGTGTCGCTGTCGCGGACGGTTCGGAAGGACCAGAGCAGCACCTGGCATCCTCGTCCGCGGGCGCGCTCGAGGCTCCCATGCACCAGCCGTCCGTCGACCAGGAGCGTCGCGCGCAGCTCGGTCCGTCCATCGGCCACCCGTCCCTCGAGGGCGACGGCGACCGCCTCTCGCAGCTCCTGGCGTTGCCCCTCGGCGACGAGGACGACGTCCGCCAGCGGGCCGGCGCCGCGCACGAGGGTGGGGCCGTGGGCGGCATCGGCCACGGCGTGGTCGAGGCGCTCCCCGTCCAGGCAGAGTGCGCGCGTTTGGTGCAGGTCCTCGAAGGTGAGCACGACGCTAGTTAGAGCATATCTCCGCGCGCCCGCCAGCGCCCCTCGTCAGCCGCTCGTCTCGAGGCGCACGCGCGGGTCCAGGAGCGCCACGGCGATGTCCGCCAGCAGGTTGCCCGCCTGGACCGTGACGGCGAAGACCAGCACCACGCCCATCACCGTGGGCGTGTCGAGGTTGACGATGCTTCGGATCGCGAGGTTGCCCATCCCGGGCCATCCGAAGATCGTCTCGGTGATGATCGCGCCGGCGACCAGGAGCGTCAGTGAGAGCCCGAGCATCGTGACGATGGGCAGCAGCGCGTTGCGTACGGCGTGGCGAAGCACGCCGCTCGTGGGCAGGCCCTTGGCGGCGGCCGTGCGGATGTAGTCGCTGCGGAGGGTATCGACCAGCTCGCTGCGCATCACCCGCGCGTAGGTGGCCGCGCCGATGATGGCGAGGGTAAAGCCGGGCAAGAGGGCGTGATAGACGTGGTCCCAGAAGCCCACGCCGTAGCCGCCGAGGGGGAACCAGCCGTAGTAGAATCCGAACACGGCGAGGAAGATCGGCCCCGTCACGAAGGTGGGCATGCTGATGCCGAGATAGGCGGCGCTCATCAGGCCCGTGTCGACCCAGGTGTTGCGGCGGTAGGCCGCCAGGATGCCGATGCTCACGCCCAGGAGCAGCTCGAGCAGGAGCGCGATCGCGCCGAGGAGGAGCGTTCGGGGCAGGCGCTGCGCGATGACGTCCGCGACCGGTTCGTGGTGCCCGAAGGACTCGCCAAGGTCGCCCTGGAGGAGCCCGCAGCGGTCCTCACGGCTGAAGCGTTCCACGACGACGACGGGTTCCCCTTCGAGGGCTGCGAGCACCTCGTCGGCGATGTCGTCGGCGAGCGTATCGACGTTTCCGTGGCTTCGGAAGGTTCGCCCGCCGACGGTGACCCTGAGGGCCCAGCGGTCGGCGCTGGGGCGGAGCACGCCGCGAACGCGGGGTGCGGAGCCGTCGGGCCGCGTCTCGCCGACCCGATGCGGCCGGTGGACGCGGTGACCCCCGTCGGCGATGGCGGCGGTCAGCTCGTCTTCGACCGCGGCAGCCCGGCGCCCGCGAGCGCAGCGCCCGACGCCGAGGTAGCTCACGAACTGCTCCATCAAGGGTCGGTCGAGCCCGTGCTTGCGCTGGAAGTCCTGGATCTGTTCAGGGCCGGCGTTGGGGCCGAGGGTCGCCACGGCCGGGTCTCCGACCCAGTTGACGAGGAAGAACACCAGGAGCACGACGACGAAGACGACGGCGGTCGCGCCGAGGGCGCGGCGAAGGATGAAGGCCCACATCAGCGACGACCTCCGAGGGGGAAGAAGACCGCGGGCGCGGTGGAGCCTGCGCCGACCAAGCGCTCCGCGAGGCGGCGTCGGGGCAGATCGAGCCAGACGTTTCGATAGTCTTGAGACCAGACGGGGTGCGGACGGTAGCCCTTCACGTAGGGCTGCCAGACCTCCATCGAGAGCGGGTAGTAGGTGAAGGCCCAGGGCGCGTCGCGGCTGACGATGGCGTTCGCGCGCCGATAGAGGTCGATGCGCCGGTGGCGATCCGTCTCGGAGCGGGCCTCGTCGAGGATCGCATCGAGCTCTGGGTTCCGGTAGAAGGCCCGGTTTTCGCTGTTCTCGGGGTGAATGGACCGGCTGTGGAAGAGGATGTCGAGGAAGTTCGAGGGATCCGGGAAGTCCATGTTCCAGCCGGTGAAGAAGGCCGGCACCGTGTGCGGTTTGCCGCTCTCGGTGAGGTAGGCCGCGAAGGAGACGAAGCGCATGCGCACTTGGATCCCGATGCGGGCGAGGTCCTGCTGCAGCAGCTCTCCGTACTGGGTCGAGGTTTGATCCTGGCCGCTGATCCAGACCGTGACGGGCTCCCGGATCCCCTCGGGGAAGCCCGCGAGCCGCATCTCTTCGCGGGCCCTGTCCAGGTCGAAGGTGTGGGCTTCGGGGAGGTTCGGATCGTGCCCCGGGAGCGCGGGAGGGAGGATCTGTCCGGCCGGGAGCAGGCGCCCCGAGCGTGCTCGGGACCAACCCTGCCGGTCGATGGCGAAGGCGACCGCGCGGCGGACGTGCACGTTGTCGAAGGGCGCCATCTCGCAGTTGAGCCCGATGCCGAAGGTCGACACGCGCGGGAACTCGGAGAGGTAGGGCTGCCAGCGCTCCGCGTTGCGGAAGAAGCGGTAGTCGGAGGGCGACTGACGGTGGATCGCGTCCAGGTCGCCGTTGCGGAAGCGCTGAGCGGCGAGCTCCCGCGCGAGGTTCTCCTGGAAGATCATCCGGTCGGGGCCGGGCCTGTCGCGCCAGTAGCGGCGGTTGCGCGAGAACCGCAGCTCCACGTCACGCTCCCACTCGTCAAAGACGTAGGGGCCCGTTCCGACCGGGTGGAACTTCACCTCTTCGCCCCAGTGCTCGTAGTTCTCGCGGGGCACGGGGTAGGCGAAGGTCATGGCCATCGCGTTGAGGAAGGTCTGGTCGGGCTCTTTCAGCGTGAAGTCGATCGTGTAGCGGTCGACGACGCGGATGCCCTCGATACGGTCCGCCTCGCCTCGGTGATACTCGTCGGCGCCGAGGATCGACGAGAAGAAGGGGTATCCCGGCGAGCCGACGGCGCCGCTGAGCAGCCGGTGGAGCGACCAGGAGACGTCTTCGGCGACCAACTCACGGCCGCTCGGGAGGCCGGGCATGGGGTGGAAGCGCACCCCCGGACGGAGCCGGAAACGGAACCGGAGCCCGTCTTCGGACACCGTCGGCATGTCCGCGGCGAGGCTCGGGATGAGGTTGGACTCATCGTCGTAGTCCAGCAGACCGTCGAAGAGCAGGCGGATCGCCATCCCCGAGAGCTCGTCGTAGGCGATGTGCGGGTCGAGGGTGCGGACGTTCTCCTCGTGGTGGAAGACGAAGGTGCCGCCGCTGCGTGGAGTTGGAGCGCCGGCGCCTTCGAAGCGTGGCCCCTGCGGCGGGTCGGGCCAGGTGGCGATCAGGATCCCCAGCAGGCCGAGGCCGGTGAGGACCGGCACCCAGCAGCCGAGGGCCTCACTCCTTCGGATCGAAGGCATCGCGCAGCCCCTCTCCCAGAAGGTTGAAGCCGAAGACAGTCATCACGATCAGGGTCGCTGGAAAGAGCATCAGCCACGGGTAGGCGAGCTGCTGGCGTCCTTCGTTGAGCATGGACCCCCAGCTCGCGTCCGGCGGGTCCACGCCGAGGCCGAGGAAGGAGAGGGCCGACTCGAAGATGATCATCCGTGCGACCAGCGTCGTTCCCAGCACGATGATCGGCCCCAGCACGTTTGGCAGCACGTGGCGCAGGAGGATGCGCAGATGCCCCATCCCCAGCGCGAGGGCCGCCTGGACGTACTCGAGCTGCCGAACCTGCATCACTTTCGATCGCGTCACGCGCGCCAGGGTCGTCCAGGAGAGCAGGGCGAGCAGGAGGATGAGGAAAAAGAGGCTCGGGTCCTCGACCACGCGCTGGATCGCGATGGCGATGAGCAGGAAGGGCAGCGAGAGCAGAAGGTCCACCAGGCGCATCCAGCCAAAGTCGATCCAGCCGCCGAAATAGCCGCTCGTGACACCCGCGAGGGTGCCGATGGCGATCGCCAGCAAGGTCGCCAGGTAAGCGACCATCATGCTCACGCGCCCCCCGTGCAGGAGGCGGCTGAGCTCGTCGCGCCCCGTGCTGTCGGCGCCAAGCCAGTGGCCGGGGACCTCGAAGGGCGCCGCCGGCTCGTAGTCGTCGTTGATGAGGGTCTCGCGGAGCTGTTCGTTCGGGTCGTGGGGGGCGAGCAGCGGGCCGAGGACGGCCGTGAGGGTGACGAACGAAACCAGGACCGCGCCGAAGAGCGCTCCCTTGTTCTTCCGAAATCGTCGCCAGGCGCGTTGGTCCATACCGAGTCCCTCGAGGGCGTCTCAGCGAGGTAGACCAGCTGGGGGCGGCCCGTCAACGGCGCATCGACCCTCGTGGGCGCCGTGCCCCAAGGGGGCGTGGACGGAATCCGGGCGCTTTTCGACGGGGGGCGCTCAGTGCCCGAAAGGGGTCGAGGCGCGGTGCACGCAGATGAGGACCCGATCCTGCGTTGCGCCGCTGCAGGTCCAGCCCTCGGGGCACTCCTCGCTCGTCGCGCAGCTCTTGGTGCACACGGGTGCGTCGCCGTCGGCGCCAGCCACGCATAGCCCTGCGGCGCAGTCCGTGTCGCGGGAGCAGGGATCGCCCAGCACTCCATCGCCCCGGCACCCCAGAAGGATCATCCCCAACACCAAGACGCGCATGGACGGAGCGTAGACGCTCCACCGCGGCGGGCCAAATGGCCGTCGGAAGCGATCGTCAGCCTGTCTTCGCGATCGATTTTCCTCCCTCATCGGACCGACTCCGCCGCGTCCAGGGCTCCAGGAAAGCCGAGAATTGCTTGCAAAATCAGTGGGTTACTGCAGTTCTCCACAGGGTGTGGGAATCGTGCGCAACATTATTGACCTGTTTCTTTTCAATGGAATACATTCGCGCGTACTCAAGTTGATGAACACTTCTAAACGAACTCGTTCAGCGTCTTCCGTCCGGCTACTCAGCGCAGCAGCCGCCGGCTCGGTCTTCGACGAGGACGAGTTGGAGGTGCTCGAGCGGGCTCATCCCCAGGGGATGAGCATCCAGCAGATCGTGGCCGCCTTCGTCGAGCGCGGTGAACGCCTCAGCGAGGCCACGTTCCGCAAGTACGTGCAGCTCGGGCTCCTTCCGCGGAGCCGCCGCGTGGGGCGTAAAGGCAAGAACCGCGGCTCCCAGGGCCTGTATCCGGCGACTGCCATCCGGCAGCTCGCCGCGATCCGCGGGCTGATGGCTCAGGGCGTGACCATCGAGGAGATCCAGAAGGAGTTCCTCTTCGTTCGTGGTGATATCGAAGCGCTCGGGCGCCAGCTCGACCGCGTCTACGACGCCATCGCGGACGCCATTGGAGCGCGTGCCGAACGGGAGGGGGCCGCGGCCCTCCCCGAGAAGGCCGCGCTCGACGAAGCGCGGGAGGTCGGCGCGGACCTCCTGCGGCGACTCGAAGCGATCGAGCGGAGCCTGACGCTCCACGCTCGGATGGCTCGGGCCGCTCTCTGACGCGTCGAGATCAAACGGGCAATTCCGGGAGGGTGTGATGATGAGCGAAGCTGCCAAAGCAGCGGAGGTGGGTGTTTTGACGCCGCAGGGCGAGGCGGGTCCGCCGACGGCCGAGGCGCCGTCCCTTGCGGACGCGGTGCCACAGCGGCGTCGAGGTCGCCGCAAGCGTCGGTCGAGGCAGCGGGCGAGGACGATCTCCATCCGGCGCCTCAGCAAGGCGGAGCTCAACCGTGGGCGCTTGCTCTATCCCGAGACCGACTACTGGAAACCGACGTCGCGGAGCGAGTGCAAGGACATGGATCGCCCCTGTCCTTTCGTGAGCTGCAAGTACCACCTCTACATCGACGTTCACCCTGTCCGCGGAGCCATCAAGATGAACTTTCCCGACCTCGAGGTGTGGGAGATGAACGAGACCTGTGCGCTGGACGTCGCGGACCGGGGCGGAATCACCCTCGAAGAGGTCGGCGAGATCATGAACCTCACCCGGGAGCGGGTCCGTCAGGTCGAGACGGCGGGGCTGGCCAAGCTGCAAGCGGTCGAGGACATCGCGCGCCTGAAGGACTACATCCTCGAATAGGTCGACGCCTTGTCGGCGCGCTCCACAGCCATCTCAGCAGCGATCGTCGATCCATAGACTGGGTGGGACCGGTCGCGCATCCGCGAGCTGAGGGAACGCCGAGCATTCTCGAGGTGAGAGGATGGCGGTAGAGGGCGTGCGCAGGCCGCGGAGCGGCGACGAGGGGTGTTGAGAGCTGCTCTGGCCTCCGTCCAGCTCCGTCGCTACCGTGGGGACTCC